>Ga0315542_1001535_pt1 | contig 14382 bp, 29 predicted proteins | sample SalMarSW160120MG_FD_202541 | JGI IMG/M metagenome (GOLD analysis project Ga0315542, IMG submission 202541) | Salt marsh sediment microbial communities from the Plum Island Ecosystem LTER, Massachusetts, United States - Salt Marsh Sediment SW1601-20 ...
AACCAAATAGCAACGGGGAGAGCAGGGCCGAAGCCCTACCCTGTTCCCCTTAGTAGTGGTGCTCGCCGCCCTCCTGCTCCAGCCTGTCGAGCGCCTCCAGGTCCTTGAGCAGATCCATTTCCGCTTGTGCGTCGGATCCGAAAGCGGCGATTGTCACCCAACCGCCGGGATCCTTGTGGATCCAGCAGCCGTTGTGCGTGACCGTGGGAGATCCGCTGAAATGGGAATCGTTCTGGCGCACGATTTTCGACAGCAGATCCGCCCGGATCTGCACGCGCGCCGCGCGGTCGCTGATCATCTTGAACTTCATGCTACTCCTCCTCCATGAGCTTGACCAGGCAGTCGCCGCCCGGCACGGGTTTGATCTCCACGAGGCCCCGGTCCACCAGCTTCTTCAGCCCCCGATGCCCGAAGGTCGGGTCACTCGTGCGAAGCATGAAGTAGCCGTGACCCTTGCGCGCACAATTGCTCGCGTCCACCTTCTCTTGATGGGCCTTCAGCGCGTCCAACATCTTGGGGCCGTGGTTTGTGGTGATGACCATTGCTCGCTCCTTTTTGCTGGTTTGCCGTCCGACGTGCAAAATATAACAACGGTACTTTACGCGGTCAAGTATCAAAATGAATTATTTTTTGCGCGCAATACCCAGGACACCCCAGGGCATGGAGCAGCACGTTAGGTTAAACCAACTGGTAAAAGGAAAGGGAGAAGGGAAAGCCCCTTCTCCGTGGGATAGGTTAGGCGTGCAGCAGGCGGGTGAGTTCGTTGGACAGGCGCAGGGCGTGCTCCAGACCCAGGAAGGTCTTGAGCAGGAACATGCTCACGTACTTGGGCGGAGCATAGGGTTGCTGAAGGAGCACGTCCACATGGACGTAGTGACCTTCGCTGCCACCCTCGACGGCGAAGCACAGGATACGCCAGGCGTTCTCGGGCCACTCGTCCAGCTTTTGCTCGTACCGGGCATCGGGTGACACGTCGAAATATTCGTCCACGATCAACCCGGCATCCTGCAAACCGCTGGAAAGTTTCTTGAGTATTTCCGCCAGCGGTCGCCCCTTCACGCGGCGCATGAGGCCCACGGATTCCCCCGTGGCTTTCTCCACCACGGGAGCCCAGTCCTCCAGGACCAACTCGTAGGGCTTGCGCGCCTCGGGCTCACCCATGATAAAGAGCTCGTCCATCTCCTCTTTGCTCAAGCTGTACTTGAGCGCGCAGTGGCGCCCGTAGGCGTTGGACGCAGCAGCGTAGGTGCGGCGATCTGCTTCGTTCAACTTGTCCAGGTATTTCATGTTGGCGATCTCCGTTGGTTATCCGTCCGACGCTGCAAAATATAACACCGAAACAAAAAAGCACAAGAGGCAAAATGAATTATTTTTGCACGCAATACCCTAGCACGCCTATACCCAGGACCTCGAGCATCGCCATTGGTTAAACCAAATAACAAGCCCCTGTAAAAAGGGGCTCGGGTAGGTCGTGGGCAGTGTCTACGGGGGATAGGGCAGGTCGTCAATCGGCACGGTCCACAGCAGGGCATAGTCACCAAAGGTGTCCGTCGTGCCGAAATACACGGAACCTGGCAAATTTCGCTTGTCTAGCTCCGCCTGGATCTGCTCGGCCAGCTTTTCGGCCCCCTCCTCTAGGGCCTCCCAACCGTCATCGTACTTCAAATCATCATCCGTCAACACAATGTCCAGCCGCTCCGCCGCACGCCGCACAATGTAGATCCCATGGGAACAGTCCACCAGGATCTCCAGCGCCACCGTGCAATGGTCATCTTCGGCATAGTCCGAGAAACCCTCGGGTGTGGACCACGCCGCCAGCCAACTGAGAATGGCCGACTGCAAATTGTCAATCATTTCCTTTGTCACTGGAATCATTTTCTGTGCTCCGTTGGTTTGCCGTCCGACGTGAGAAATATAACACCGAAACAAAAAAGCACAAGAGGCAAAATGAATTATTTTTGCGCGCCACGTCTACCCTATGCCCAGGGGTAGCACGTTAGGTTTAACCCGGAAATGCGGGCAAAAAGAAACCCGGCGCAACGGTGCGCCGGGTTTCTCGCCGTAGCCCTAGGCTACTTCTTGGCGGCGGACTTCTCCGGGAGCAGGTCCTTGTGCTGCTCGATGAAGGACTCAATGGCGTCCTTCATGGAAAACAGCTTCTCCCACTGGGACTTGTAGAAGGACACCGGGAACCGGCCCAGCCCGTAGACCGAGACGCAACCCTTGGTGGACACCTTGATGCTCGTCCCACCCTTGGTCTGCGCCCGCTGGAGCTCGGCCTTGGCCTGGGCCAACTCGATCTTCAGGGCCTTGAGCTCGGCCTCCTCGTCCACGGCCTGGGCCTCGACCTTCGGGGCCTCGGGCTTGGCGGGGGCGTCGTTCTTGTTGTTGCGCTTGCCGGTGATCAGGTTTTTGCTGGTGGCCATGTTGACTTCTCCGTTTGGCTTGGGGGCTTGATTGCCCGTTTTTGTTGTGCCGGTTTCCTTCCGACGTGAGAAATATAACACCGAACAAAAAAAGCACAATAGGAAAAATGAATCGGGCTTGCAACGCTTGAATTTAATAGGCGAAAAAACTTTACGTCGTCAATCAAAAATCCCCTTGCACGTTGCAGCCTACCGCGCCGCAAGGCACAACGCGCCGCGACCGCATACCCCAGGGGACCGGGCCGGGCCGTTAGGTTAAACCGAATATCCATAGGGCATAGGGTAGGACGTGGGCCAACGACGTTAGGTTAAACCCGGAGCCGCGCAGCCTATTAGGCTTGTGAATTTCGCGGGGGATTTTTCCGCAAGGGTTACGTGGAAAGGACCACCCTCATTTTGTATAGAGAAAACACTTCTTATATAGAAGGGGTAGGACTAGGACGTTAGGTTAAACCAATAGGGGAAGGGAGAGGATACAGGCTATCCTGTATCCCCTTGCCTACGTTGTTAGGTTTAACCCATCCCTGCCGCGCCCGGCTGCGCCGCGCCAGCCTAATAGGCTATGAGAATTTTTCGGGGGACTTGTGGAAGGGAAGGCTCGAAGGGGAAGGTTGGATTTTGTATAGAGAGAGCGTTACCCCTCTAGTACACTTGCACTTCCAGCGGACTGCCACAGATGGGACAATGGGGCACGCCCTCCTCGTCCACGAAGATGTACCCGTCGCCAGCCTTGGGCTCCGACCCGTCTTCCATTTCCGCGTCGTACTTCACGATGTCTACTTTCCCCAGGTCCTCGTGCTCGTTCAGGTTGCCCCCGTCGTTGTCGTACCCCGTCCAGTACCCGCCGTCCAGGTCCCAGTACACCCCACAAGGTCCACCGTCCGAACCACCGTCAATCCGAAGCTGCTCGGGACGGTTGGCCGTATCCGAACAGACCACCGTCGCCCGGCAATCCTCGAACATTGCACAATCACTCATGCCGTTCAGGTCGAAGGCCACCGGCCGAGTGTACCCGCCGCGCACGTCCGCGCCGCCGTGGACCTGCAACAGAACGTGCTCCCCGTCCTCGTCCTCCCAGTAATAATACTGGATGACCTGCGACAGCAGAGACGCATGGTTGTACGTGTTGACGATCACCGGCTCGCCCTCACCGTAGATCCCACCGAAGGCCGTACCGTTCTCCTCGGCCTCGTCCGCCAGGACTTTCATGAAAGCATCGGCGCACGCCAGCCAGTGCTCACCCTTCATTTCGCCCGTCGTGGCGAAAGTGTGGAACCGCTGGTCCAACTCCTCGTTGTACTCCAGCCGACCCTTCAGCCAGTGGTACAGATTGACCGTGATGTCCAGGTAGCCCCACGAAGCGTTCAGCGTCGCAGGCTTTTCGTTCTCAAAGCTGCGCCCCTGGTTACGCTGCCAGTGCCGACCACAGGACATACCACTGTCCAGGAAATGCGTGCCCGTGTTCTCCGTGAGCAGATCGTGGAGTACCTGAGCCGTCACGTCCTGGATATCTTCGTGCGTCGTGTTCATCATTCTTCTCCGTTTGATGCGGTTTGTTTTTTCCATCCGACGTGTGAAATATAACACCGACGAATTAAAAGTCAACAAAAATTATTTTTTATTCTGCACGAACGGGATAGTTACCTCGGCCGAGAATACCTCTGCCTTAATGTGGTCTATGGCGATCACGTCCTTTGCGACTGCTTCCGCTTCACGGTACGTCAAAAACACCTGGGGGCACACGTTATCGTAACTGATAGCCTTCTCCAAGGGAGGAGGGTTTCCGTGCCGTCGCACCCCCACGAAGTAGATAGTATGCGTCCAACAATCGAGGGTAGGGTTTTTCACTTGCTGCTCCTGGGTTGTTTCCGTCCGACGTCACCACAATATCAAAACGACTTTACGATGTCAAGAAAATTCAAACGCACCTTACCGCGCCCCAGGGTAGAGCTCGAGCCCTAGGGGTAGGGGTAGGGGTAGGGCCATGCTGTTCGGTTTAACCAGTTGCCCGGCAGCTTAATAGGCTTGGAGATTTTCCGGGAACACTTTTGGTGCGGGTAGTCTATTAGACTGTGTAGAATTTTGTATAGAGAAAAACTACTTTCGTTGCGTTAGCCTACAGACTTCGGGGCAACGTCTAGCAGACGAACCACATACGGTACACCCTTCACACGCAGCACCGCTTGTCCATTACGCACGAATGCTTTACTGGCAGCAGTGCTCTCCTCCCACGTCTTACCGTGGTCCTCTGTGTACCACACTGAATCCCCGACGGCTACTTCGAGGTTCCAATCGTGGATCAGCACCTCAGTGGATTCTACGTGTCCAGCAGCATAGCCTTCCATTTACTACTCCGTTTTAAAGAAACGAGTACCGATAGCCCCCGCTGTAGTAACGGTGCCCATCGTGCCGCCAGTGCTTCACCATGTTGGAGTGCTTCGCCAAGCTCAGTGCATAAGGCTCGAACATACGACGGTCACAGGTCGGGAAAGCCTTGTCCCACTTGGCCAACGCTTCCTCCTCGGAATCAGCCTCGCAGTGCAGGTGTGCCATGTATTCCATGAGGCCACCAATCACTATATAACGCCGGTCCTTTACAGGTCCACCCAACGCGCGCTCGATACACTTTGTCATGTTGTTACACATTGCTTTCCTCGCAAGTTGTTTCCGTCCAACGCTGTGAAATATACCACACGGCGAATTGAATTGTCAAGAAAATTCAAACGCGGCTACGCCGTCACAGACTAGGCTAGGGCTATACCCTGGCCCACGATGTTCGGTTTAACCAGTTGGCTGCCGCGCCGCGCTGGGCCGGGCAGCTTATTAGACTGTGGGAATTTCCCTGGGATATTTTCGGCGCGGGTAGCTTAATAGACTACGTGGGATTTTGTATAGAGAAAAGGCTACCTGTCAACGCTGCTCGGCTCGTTTCCTTGACCGTGCAACGCCAGCACAATATGACCCATCAAGTCTGCCAGGTGCGCCAGGGCTACCTCGGTTCCCCCGGAAGGTCCACCCAGCTTAATCACCTTCTCTGCCGCTTCGTGCAACCGCGCCCGCAGCACACACTCTACACCCTCCGACCCGTGCGCCCGGTAAGCACACCCCAGGTCAATTCCGAATTTGTCTTGTAGGGCTTGGTTGATTGTCATCTGTTACCACTCGAAAGTCTGTAGACCTTCAATCTCCAGCGCGTCCCGGTCGAAGCGAACCCACTGGGCACCCTGCCGGTGGGCGAACTCCAGCACCTTCACGAAGGCATCGGAGAGCACACCGTCATACTCGGTGAAGGCACCGTCACTGTTCACCCACACGATGTACCCGTAGCCCAGGTCCGCAATGAAATGCTCGCTGGTATCCGGCGCGTGCGCGTGCTCCTTGGCAAACTTGGCCAGAGCCACGTTGTCGTCATCGGTAAAATGCGTCGTGGAACACACCAGCGTTTTGTCAAATTCCAGCTTTTTCATAGTAGCTCCTCCTACAGACGGATGTCCGCCTCGTCCTCGGTGGCTTCCACCACGTTGACCGCGTGGGGCCGACTCGACACGTCGCCGTCGTCATCGTATTCCCAGTCGGTGAGGTTGCACGCCGCGTCGAAAATCTTTTGCTGGTTCGCCTTATCCTCGGCAATGTCCGCGACACACGCCGCGTCCACAACCACCGTGCGATACTGCGGGACCAACCGCTCCACGAAAACCACGTACTTGGGCATCACTTGTCTCCTTGATCGTTGGCTTCCAGCCACGCTAGGAAATCGGCGGGGTACTCCAGACCACCGGAGCCCACCGTTGCCGCGTCAACCGCAAGCTGCACACGCGCCAGCGACTTGAAGGGCAGCGTGTAGGTGTAGAAGTTGCTCGGGATCGCGGACTTCTTGATCTTCCAGATCCCCGTCTGCGCCTGAAAATAGAACACGTCTTGTGCTGTGGGCATTTTTGTTTCCCTTCCTTTACTTGAACCGCTTGGGAATCTCACCCTGCAACATCGCCAACGCCTCTTGGTCCAGGGTGAGCTTGTCACCGTTGGGATGCTCGACGTGAACCCCCAACTGTGTCACGCGGTAGATGAACTCCACGTCCCCGTGGATCTCGTTGGAGATCCCGAAACCCAGGAAGTCGTTGTCCACCTCGGTCAAGCGTTGCTCGTGGAAGGTACGACTTGCACCGGCACGCTCGTCGGTGGCACTCTCCCTGTGAAACTTCCGCAGGGACTCGCGGTAATGATTGATCTGATCACACATGATCTGCGCCGCCAGATACATCGGATCCCAGCCCCGATGCTTCATGAACCGCGCGACGAAGGGCACCAGAGTTGCCAGCACCCCGTGGGGGCCGTCCGGGTAGCCGTCACTGTGACGGTACAGAATGATGTTGTGGCCGTTCACCAAATCGTCCACGATGATATGACAGCGAGTTGACATTGTGTTTCTCCGTTTTTCCGTTTCGTGTGCTGAAAATATCACACACACTTTACGTTGTCAAGAAAAATCGGCGCGACTTACCCCAGTGCCTCCAGGGCCTCCTCCCAGGTGTTACCCTCGCGCACTAGCTCCGACACCGCTACGATGTCCTCTTCGCTTTTCCCCTTCAGCCGCTCCACTACCTCGGGCTTGTCCGCCAGCCCCACACAAAGTAGCAACGTGCGCCGTACCCTTTTCTCCCCCAGCAGCAGGTTGCCACCGTGAACTACGAGAAATGCGTTGCCACCCGTGACCCGGATGATCTCCTCGGCAAAAGCATCCATGTCGATGCTGTCTACCGCCTCGAACCAGTAGCGTAGCATCGTGAACATGAGCTTCATTTCTTCGTCGCTGTCGAAGGTCACATGGGTATAGTCCGTCTTGCCAAAGATTGGCGTCCTGAACCGGACGTGCGCCTCGCTGATGGACTGCACCGTGGCCCCATACCCTAGCTCGTACTTGAGCACAGAATACATCCCTGCCTCGGGGGAAACCCTACGGAGCCCCAGGTCGTGAACTTCGTGCCCGTCGTCCCGTGTCATATGGATTTTCATCTGATTTCTCCGTTCAGTGCGATGAAAATATCACACGCACTTTACGTTGTCAAGAAAAAATCGGCGCGGCTAGAAATCGTGAACTTCTCCACACTCAGGACACGCCGCACAAACCTCTGCACAGACTACTGCCGTGTCCGGGTCCACGTAGGCTTTGACCGTGTGCTGTTTCCCGCAACAAACAAAGCGGCGTTCCAGGTGCTTGGGGTCACTTACGTTGAATACTGACTTCCCCTGAGCTCCCTCGTGGCAGGGTAGCGTTTCCGTGACAACCATTGCGGAAACACGTTCACCGTCCCAACTCCCACAATTGTCTGCATGGTCCTCCAAACTTCCCTTTACCACCGGGTCCATGCAAAATATGTCTACAGCAGTCTCCGCTTCGACCAGGACCACCACAGTTTCCTTGACCACCCGCTCCAGCTTTATTCGATAAATACACATGGATTTCTCCTACGCCCACAGACTTTCGATCTTGGTACGCTTCGCCCGAAGGTACACTCCCCGGCCCATCGCAAACCCGGAGAAGATTACCCCCTCGAACTCGAAGCGCAAGTAAATCCGCTTGCCTCCGAAGTTATCCCGGCTCTCGCTTAGAATGTTCACCCGGTCCGATAGCGTACCACCAGGCCAGTCTGTCACTCGCTTCCCATCACTCGACAGGTACGCGAACACCTGATCCGACTTGCGGATAAGCTCCCGCTCCTTGTCGTGGGCACAGTCGAAACAAAAAGTCTCACCCGTCTCCCGGTCACTCCCGTACCCCGTGGTGATGGGGATACCGTTGTTGTAGAAATGCTCGGGTGTGACAGGCTTGTGACCACAGTCCAGCTTGCGACCGTAATACTCCGCCGCGTGATTCTCCTCGAACAGCCGACGCTTTTCCTGATCGCTTACCGTGAAGTCCATGATGTGTGCTCCGCTTGATTTGTTTTTTCCATCCGACGTGTGAAATATAATGCCGCCGCGAAAAAATGTCAACAAAAATTCAAACGCGGCTGCGCCGTCGAGAGTAAGCCAAGGCTATACCCTGGCCCACGATGTTCGGTTTAACCCGCACACCCGACGCGACACGCCACCGCTGCCCCGCTTACCTTAATAGACTTAATGGAACTCCAGGAGAGCCTACTGTCGCACGTAGCTTATTAGACTACGTGGAATTTTGTATAGAGAGAACTACCCGTAGCAACCTACCAGATACCACTTCGGTTTCGAGTAGGGGATGCCCATCACCGTGCAGAAGTTACGAAGTAGTTGCTCTGCGTTGCCTGGAATATTTAGCAGCGCCTCTGGGTCAAACTCAGTCGGGGGCCTACAGTGTCCCTCGAAGTGTAGAGCCGATAGAGCCACGTAGGTTTGGGTCACTGTCCCAAGCTCGTCGTAACTTCCCATCGTACAGCAGGAAGCGGCTGCAGGCTGGCCCGTCTGGTCCTGGTAGTAGTTATCCCAGAACCCGTAAGCACTGTCGCGCCTTATCCGCTCCTCGGTTTCCGCGTCCACTAGGATACCGTAGAACAGTATGCCGCTTACGTCGTACCCCATTACCGTTCCATGCAGCAGGCAACCTGCGCCGCCGCCATCTTGTAATTCCTGCCATCGTTGGCTTTGACTACCACCGGGAACTTCCGGCGACGGGGCACCAGACCCACGATCTTGAACCGCTGGCCAGAGGAATTGGTGAAGGACTCGAACAGCCACTCGGGCTTGAGCCCGAACAACTGGGCACGCAACGTGTAGGCTCTGGACTCGGGAGTCTCCACGTTGCCGTCCTCAGTCACACGCTCGATGCGGAGCTCGAAGGGCACCGGCATACAGTTGTCCCGGTAGGTGCAGCTTTTCCGCTTGATGGTAATGCCATGCTTGCTGGCCACCGTTTGCAGCGCGGTTTCCATTTCGTCAATCATACTGCGTACCGTGGCGCGGTCGAAAGATTCGATGCTCATGATTTTCTCCGTTTGGTTGTTTCGTTCGAGCGTAGCTTACCGCTCCACGATGGCTTCCGCGCCGCACGTAACACAGGTCCAGATGTTGTCCGGATCGGGTCTATGAAGTACCTGCCCGGCACTTCCCTCTGCTACGTCGAGAAAAGTTCCATCCGAATCCACAAGCCAATCTTCGGACACATACGCCACCGTTACAAAGGTGGCGTGCTCTGGGTTTTTGGGACATCGTGCTTTCATGATTTTCTCCGTCGGTTATTTCGTGTGCTGAAAATATCACACGCACTTTACGATGTCAAGAAAAAATCGGCGCGGCTACAGATGGGCTTCGTCCTCGTCCTCATCCGACTCGGGCGGATAGCCATACACCCGTTCGTACAGGTCTGCCATTTCCTGCTCGTCGTCCGTGTCCGCTTTCACTTCCTGAGCCACACAGCCAGCCTTTTTCACAAGTGTCCCTGCGAAATTCCACCCCTCATCGAAGTAGGCGATCTCGAAGCGCAGCGTCGGGAACTCTTGGAACAGAGCATCGAAGATCGGATCGGGCGTGGACCAGGCTGTATCGAATTTGAACTCCCAACACCCACCCCCCAAACGATCCTCACCGTAGCTGTAACTGTTCCACTTCGTCCCCCAGTTGTCCACCGCCCAGTCGTACCAGTCCATCGACCCATACTTCTCCAGACAGACCACCGCTTTGCGCCCCAACTCCTCAGCCTTGGGATGCTCTTTGCGAATGTGTGCTTCCATCTGCTCGGGTGTGTGTAGCCCCTGCTTCGCCGCCCAGGGCTGCCCCAGCATACGGTACATTTCCGCTCGCTTGCTGGACTTACGCACGCTCCCAAAGTCCCCCACCATCATGCGCTCCAGGTTGCGTGTCTCGTAGCCCAGCAGGGCCAAGCCCATGTCCCGCACAGAACTGGATTGCGTATCCCGAATCTCCTCGGGCATCGGAATAAAGGCGTTGAAGTCGAAACTCTTTTCGCCTGCGTTGTACCCTTCCTCGATGATGGTGATCGCTTTGTCGTAGAACCGTTGGATTTCCGCCGCGTCCCCCGTGACAGTTACCCGATTGGTTACATGGTTGGGCATTTGTTTTCGCTCCTTCGGTTATTTCCATCCGACGTGCGAAATGTAACATCGTTTGATCGGCGCGTCAAGAAAATTCAAACGCGGCTACGCCGGGTAAAGAATAAGCTAAGGCTACACCCTGGCCCACGATGTTCGGTTTAACCAGTTGGCTCGCGGCCCGGCTGGGCTCGACAGCTTAATAGCCTGTGAGATTTTCTCGGGGAGCTTGCGCGGCAGGAAAGCTAATAGACTGTGTGGGATTTTGTATAGAGAAAAGCTACCCCAGCATCGCTTCCACGATGCCCTTGACGTTCACCGTGTCATCCTTGCAGACCTTGAACACCCGTGCCCGCTTGCCCTCTTTCCGCACCACGAAGTTGCAGGGAGCGTTGCCTGCGTAAACCAAGGCGGCCCCTGGAGTATTCACGGAAGCCGTACCCCACGCCTCGCTGCCCTTACGCTCGAAACCGGAGCTAAAGGTTACAGCATCGGCAGAGATACCCCGCTCCACAAGCTCGTCCTTCACCACCTCGAAAACCGTTTCCACGTCCACCACCGGCTCGTGGATTACCGCTTTTACTTTATCGGTCATTTATTTCTCCTCGGCTACTGTGCTGGCCACACACTCAGGATGCTTTACCAGACAACCATCCCGCTCGGCCAACGCTGCCCAGTGCCCTCGGTCGCCCTGCTCACAAAAGATTTTGCACGTCCAGGTCGTGCCCATGCGTGCCACCCGGAGCCACGGACACCGCGTACCATCCTCCTCGATGCAACGCCAGGGATGGTTCGATGTTTTCAGTTTGATTTCCATTGGCCTACTCGCCCTTGATTTTCTTGACCGCTTCTTTCGCGGCGCTCCAGGCGTCCCCGAACTCCACGCCATGGGCGTGCATCACGATCCAGCCACCCCCGAAGTTCCCCACGCGGGGCTTGTCGCACGTCGCGCTCCAGGTCAAGGTGAACACCGTATCGGTATCCTTCGTGACTTCCAGTGCCGCCTGCGCGCACGCTGCCAGCGCCTCCAGGTTGCCACACTCATCAGCGTACACCCAGACGTTTTTCGGTGCGCCTTTCTCGGGCTCGCAATCGAAGCTACCATCATCAGTGGTGGCCAGGATCTTCTCCTTTTGATCTTCCGTGAGTGTCTGCCACACCTTCACCAGATCTTTGTAGTCGGAATCCTCGGGAAGCTCCTCCTCCCCGTCTAACTCCTCCACACCCACGTCACCCATTTCCAGCAGGCTGACGATCTCCTGTAGGTCGCCAAACAGCTTGGCCCCCTCTTTGGTCTTGAACTCGAACACCTCGGAAAATTGCTGGTAGTTGTTGGCCATTTCTTTTTCTCCGTTTCGATCAACGTGCGCTGAAAATATCACACGCACTTTACGTTGTCAAGAAAAAATCGGTGAGCTAAGCCTTGATGGCTTTTCGGATATCGTCTACCGTGTAGCCTGATTCCAGCAGGAACTTCACCTGATCGTGCAGTAACCCCTGGGAGTTGACCAGGGCAGCTTTTTTCGTGCAGCACCGAATGACCAACTCGTGCAGGTCCTCAGAGGTCACACCTTCACCTTGCAGCTTCTTTGTGGCCGTACAGGCAGCGCAAAACTCGTAGTCTTTGGGCGCAGGTTGGTTCTCCGGTGGGAGCTTGAGCATACCCTTGTCGATGGCGTAGGTGATCTTCGTGGCGTGCAGCACATCCTCGGGGACCAGCGCACCACCATCCTCGTTTCGGGGTGCCTCACTGACCAGGCCCGCGATTACCTCGCTGGGCACGAGCAGGTCGCGCACGTCGAACACATATTCGCTCCTGCTTTCCACGTCATCCTCGGCCTCACAGGTCGTGTACCAGTAGGCCATCCGACTGGAATTCCCGCCGCTATTCTTGTACGTGTGCCACACCTTCACACCGTTGTGGTGCTCCAGGTAAAGCTCAGGCTCGCTCCATTGCATCGGCATTTCTTTTCTCCGTTTCGATCAACGTGCGCTGAAAATATCACATGCACTTTACGATGTCAAGTATTATTTGGGCGTGTACTGCCCTTCTTCTTTCGTGTCCATGTTCATAACCCAGAGTCGCGCGTCCACCTCTTCGAGCGTGTGGCTGAACTCCAGGTGACCGTCCAGGTAGTCACCTTCACCATCGTTGAATACCAGAGACACTGCCTGCTCCGGGGAATCGGCTTCGATCTCCACTGTTTGATAGTGGACCTCGGGAATTTTCACGCGGTACTTGGCCATGATGTTGCCTCCTCACAGATGATAGTTGGCGCAGGCTTCGATGACGACGTTGAGCCCCTCGACGTACTTGGGACTACCCACGTCTATTCCCGCGCAGGCGTGCGCCAGCACCAGCGAAGTGATCGCATCCAGCGCAGCTTCATACGCTTCATACAGATCGTTCTTGTCCTCCGACAAGTCCTCGGGTTTCTCGAACCAGATCTGCCCCTTCCCACCAGGGAAAGTGACAACGTGCAACACACCCTCTGGTGTGTCTAATTCAAACGTGTCCTTCGGTTCCATTGGAATCTCCGTGTCAAGAAATTTCTATGACACCAGCATCGACTAGATAATCCTCTAGCAGTTGCTCGATGCTCGATAGGATCGAACTGTAGTCCGATGCCTCCATGCACGAGCCGTACTCGTTTTCCATTTCCTCGCACCGCTTGATCGCTCGCGCAATATTCAGCAGCGCGTCCAATGCGTCCACTGGATCTTTCTTCGCCAGGGCCACCCCATGCTTATCCAGGGCTTCCACGATTTCATCAGGGCTCATGCTGCACCTTTCTTTCTATTTCAGCACCGCTCCGTGCGACACACCATCCCAACAACCTGTTTCGGGATTGTAGCCCGTGGGGAGTAGCACCTGCATTCCAGGGATCTCGCGGTAGATCAGCAGCAGCAGCGCCACCGCGTCACCCTCGTTGTGCAGGTTCATCTTCTCCATGATGTAGCTCGGGGCAATGAAGCTCCCCTTGCTGAACAGGAAAGCCGTGCCACCCGTGTCCGAATTGCGAAGCCAGGACAGCAGGAACATTCCCCCACCCACGTCCGCCAGCACACAGTAGTACCGCGTACCGTTGCCCGGACAATACTCGTAGGTTGCCACCATCCCGTTGACGCTTTCGACTTTCGTTGACATTTTCTTTTCTCCGTTGTTTCCATCCGACGTGCGTTCATAATATCAAACGCACTTTACGTTGTCAAGAAAAAATCGGCGCGGCTGCTAGTCCTCTTTCGGCAAAAGGTTCATCATTTTCCACTTGCGGCTGCTAGGCATCCGATACCAATAGATGGTCCTGTCTTGCAGGAAAAGCATCGCCTCCGTGTGGACAAGGTTGTCGTCGCTCAGTAGATTTTTCGCCTCCTTCAACGAGTCCACCTTGACGATAGAAGCGTTGAAAAAGTTTCCTCCCTTCGACAGTCGCAGGATACCAAAGGGAGTTGTGCCCTCCAACTCGTCCACGTCTCCACACTTCTCGCAGGCTGCCGTGACTTCCGCGTATCTGTAACCTGTTTCCGGGTCGTAGCCCGGTGGCACCGCCGTTTCATGGCCGCACGTACTACAGTTTAGCGCCCGCGTCAGCGGATCGTTCAGGTCGATGGACTCACTCTTCGTTTCGTCCTCCGCGTCCCGGTACTGCTTGACATACTCCAGCAGATCTCCCTTGAGAACCTCCAGTGATTCGAGCCCCCGAAACTCGCTGCGGTAATGGTGCGCCTGAAACTTCAGGCCCCACTGCATTTTTACCTCAGCCTTTTCCGTGAAGTTACCGGCAATCCCTATCATCTTCGTGGTGCGCCTGCAATGAACCGTACCTGTTACCGTGTAGGCTGCATCATCACTGGCGATGAACTCCGCGAAACTTCCGATCATTAGTTCCACCGCCTCGTAATCCGAATCCGCTTCACGGTTACTCGATACGCTA
>Ga0315542_1001536_pt1 | contig 14381 bp, 12 predicted proteins | sample SalMarSW160120MG_FD_202541 | JGI IMG/M metagenome (GOLD analysis project Ga0315542, IMG submission 202541) | Salt marsh sediment microbial communities from the Plum Island Ecosystem LTER, Massachusetts, United States - Salt Marsh Sediment SW1601-20 ...
TCCCTCAATTGGGGCTGAGATTGTTGGCCGGATGAGCGGATTACAGTCCCTGGTACCAATCATTCTCCACCACCACGAACGCTGGGATGGCAAGGGATATCCAAGCGGGCTGGCAGGTGAAGAGATCCCGCTCGAGTCCCGAATCCTGGCTCTGGCAGATACCCTGGATACGATGTGCTCAGACCGTCCATATCGAGCTGCGCGCAGCCCGGAATACATCATTCAAGAAGTGCGAAAATGTTCCGGCTCGCAGTTCGATCCGCAGATTGTGCAGGCTTTCGACAGAATCATCGAACGCAAAGGACACGCATTTTTCGATACTTCAAGGATTAAAATAAAAATCTCTGATAAAAAGGAACGGATCAACCGTATAGGACTCAAATCTCGGCGAAAAAGCACCTTCCCCTCGGCAATCAGCCAATCGCCCACTGGAGGTAAATGATGCCAAAGCGCGCCTGGGCATATATTGTCTTCATATATATTTCAGGAGGGGCGATTGTTGCGGTCTCAATTTTCTCAACGAAAAATGTGCAACATAACTGGTTATTGTTCGCGATTTTATTAGCATGCAGTACTGCGACCCAATTGTTTCGAGTTGAGGCGCCCAGCCACCAGCTTTATCATCCCGCGTTTGTTTTCCTCATGTCCGGAGCTCTATTACTGGATCCACTCTTATTCAACTTGATGGTAATTACCTCCCACCTTGCGGAATGGATGAAAGAACATTGGTTGAAAAGCAAACACCTGCAAGATTGGTATATCCAGCCGTTCAACATCGGGATGCATATCCTGCTCGGAGCGTCCGTGCGCTTTATCTATAACGCGCTGAATCCAAATCCAGGCGATTACACCTCCTTACTGGCAATTGCAGGAGCATTTTTAGGGGCGCTGGTCTACGTATTTTTAAATCACCTGATCGTAGGTCTGGTGATCTCGCTTGCCAGAAAGGTCACATTCAGGGAATCCGCTATTTTTGAATGGGAAAGCCTGATGATTGATTACTTTATGCTCATCATGGGTTATACGAGTGCCGTATTGATGTCATTGAACTACTGGCTGCTCATAACTGTGCTTCCACCGCTATATCTGATCTACCGCGTCCTTTCCGTTCCGCAATTAAAGCAACAGGCCAATGTCGATCCTAAGACCGGCCTGTGGAACGCCGAATATTTTACCAAAGCCCTGGAGGTCGAAATCAATCGTGCAACGCGCCATGAACGTCCACTAACAGTGGTAATGGCCGACATTGATTTACTGCGTAATATCAATAACACTTATGGGCATATTGCCGGCGATGCTGTGCTAGTCGGGATCGCCGATATCTTCCGCGCTTCATTTCGAGAATATGATGTCGTAGCCCGCTTTGGCGGAGAAGAATTCTCGATTTTAATCCCAGAGACCAGCGCACAGGCTGCCAAAGAACGCATCGAAACCATCCGGGAAAAAATCGAATACTGCGATTTTCGTTCACCGGTTAACACACAACAACGTATCCGGGCAACGATGAGCTTTGGTTTAGCCGAGTTGAATCACGAATATAAAACTGTCAAAGAATTGTTGCACCGGGCCGACGTGGCCGTTTACGCTGCGAAGTTGAACGGCCGTAACCAATGCTGCGTCTACTCGCGTGACCTCATGAACGTTTTGAACGCATAAAGATGTAAGGCGATTCTCAATACTGGGGGATAGCGGAAAAAGAATGATTAAATTATACTGTAATCAGAACAATCGCCAGAACGGCGGCGGACACACCAACCACCTGGAGACGGGCCATATCCTCACCGGTGATCAGCCTGGCCAGGATGGCTGTCACCGCCGGGTAGAAGGAAACCAATACTGCGGTGACATCCAGACGCCCGCTCTGAACCGCTAACAGGAACAGCAGGTTACCACCAACATCAAGTGTTCCGGCGAGAGCCAACAGCCCGAGCGGGAAGACCTGGGGGATGACCGGCCGGCGTGTGGAAAGGGCAAAGGCTACCATCAATGCGCAGGCAGCCAGGCGACCTGCTACCAGCGGCCAGAAAACGGCCCCATCACCTACCTGGTCGAGGAGGATGAAGAATCCCGCGAATCCCATTCCGGCCAACAGCGCCATGCCCAGCCCAACAGGACGACCACCAAGTGGTTCCGGGCGCGACAGTAGCCAAATGCTGACAAGCCCCAATCCAAAGCCCATCAGTTGCATTTCACCGGGTAAACCTTCTGTTAGTGCTGTGAAGATGACCGGAATTACCGTCGCCAGCACGGCCGATACCGGCGCCACAATACCCATGCGCCCGGCGGAAAATCCCTGTAACAGAAATCCCAAACCAACCATACCAGAAAGACCGGCCAGTGCTCCCCACATTAAATCGGTAAAAGGCGGTAGCGACTCCATACGAGCCAAGGCCACAATCACCAGGGCAGACATCCCCACCGCATAGGAAATGAGCACTGTATAGAAAGGGCCAATACGTCGAGCAGCCAGCCCGCTGGTGAAATCACCCGACCCCCAGGCTGTAGCTGCGGAGAGTGCCAATATAGCGACTAGAAAAGGAGCGCCCATTGCATTCAATCCAGGTATCTGGTGATGGAAAAACTTTTATTATCCACAGAATTGAGGGTTATTCTCACAGGATTATTCTCACAATGTAAATTCACTCCAGGCCAGGATGGCTCCTCCCTCGCAGGCACGCTGCTCCGCAAACAGAGCAAGCCACACAAATGAAAAGTCTACTCGAATTGATCGTTTCTGTCGATACTTTTTCCTACCTGTTGATCTGACCTGGTACCTTCATATCAATTCTTGCAAAAGCAATTTATAATCTCTTCCCAGGATGAGAAATGAGGGAATAACCTGAATAGACTCCCCAGCTTTCTAAGTACAATTCGGAGGATGATTTGATGATGCCCAATAATGTGATTGCCGAGGTGCGTGAAACGCTTATAAGCTTCCAGGATGGATATATCGTTCGTGACCTTTCACGCCTGGATGAGTTTATGGATCTTTTCGAGCAAGGCTCTGAAACCGAATTGATCGGGATTGGAGCATCTGTTCGAGGTGGAAATGAATGGTTTCAAGGCGCAGAGCAAATCCGCCCCGTCATCGCCTCGGATTGGGAATACTGGGGGGATGTCCCCATCAATATTGACGAGGCAAAGATCAGCGCACTGGGTGATGTCGCCTGGCTTTCCACTAACGGTGAATTGGTGCAAACGGGCACCTTCGATCAGGCCCTTGTCTTCTATCTGCAGCAGATGAAAGAACTGCTTGAAAATGAAGATGTGAAAAACCGCGTGCTTTTTCACTTATTTCGATTATACTGTGTTCAATGGGAGGAAATTTTTGTGAACCAGCTTTATAAATTTCATCATAATGTTGCAGGCTGAACTCACCAATTGGAGCAAGTCAGCCTGTTCTCAATGTTTTACCTATAAGGCAAGCAATATCTCTGAAATCCGCAGGGGCTTGGAGCTTGCGAGAGCACAGCATCTCTCGGTGATCCCACATGGAGCTGGACATAGCTACACCGATGCGGCCTTGAATACCAGCGGGGTGGTCATCGACGTCACTCCCATGCGCCGCATACTCTCCTGGGATCCTGTCAGAGGCATTATGCGCGTGGAACCAGGGGTTACTTTACGAGAGATGGTGCAGATGGCCTGGCAAGATGGTTGGTGGCCTTATGTCGCGCCATCCACGCCAGCGGTCACGATCGGTGGCTGTGCGGCCATGAATGTGAACGGCAAGAACGCCTGGAAATACGGACCCTTTGGTGGGCATATCCTTTCGATGGATGTGCTGCTGACTTCCGGGGAAATTTGCACACTTGAGCCCGATCGGGATCCACAGCTCTTCCATGCTTTCGTTGGGAGCCTGGGCCTGCTGGGCATTCTCACGTCGATCACCGTCCAGTTGCAGCGAATCTATTCCGGGTATGTCACAATCCACAGGCGGTCTGCAGCCTCACTCGCTGAAATCTTCGAACTTTTCGCCGAGGAAGAACCCAGGAGCGATTATATGGAAGCCTGGCTGGATGGGTTAGCCGAGGGAGAACAATTTGGACGCGGGATGATCACCTGCGCGAGGCTGATTGAGGCCGGTAATGCAGCACCCAGGCCATTTTCAACGCCTGCTAAGCTGGCGCGCCTGGAGACATCGCTCTTCAGTATAGCTGGCCGTCTGGGCCGGCCAGTGCTGCAGCCGGGCGTGCAATTCGTGAACCACGCCATTTATCAATGGGGGCGCTGGGGCCCAAAAACGGATCGTCGACAGGCATTGCCCCGCTTTACCTTCTGGCCTTCAGCAGCTTTTGGCGGGTATCATTCGATGTTCCCCCAGGGAGCTGAGACTTTTCATGCATTTGTTCCCGGGCAACATGCAAAAGATATTTTTGAGGGCGTCTTACGCTATTCGCAACAGCAAAATTGTTTCCCAATCTGGTGCATCATCAAACTGCATCGGCACGATCCTTTTCTACTTACCTATCAGGTCGATGGGTTTTCCCTGGAATTAAATTATCAACGCACACCTCAAATGGCGCATGAGTTGAAGCAGGTACTTCAACATATGATCGCAATTGTAGTCGAGGGGGGCGGGAGGTTTTACCTGGCTAAGGATCATTTTTTAACGCATGATCAGTATCGCCGGAGTGTCGGAGGCGAGGTCGTTGATACTTTCCTGGAGCTCAAACAGCGCTATGACCCGGAAATGCTGTTGCAATCCGACCTCTTTCGGCGAATATTTCTGCCAGATCAACGCTAAGGAGAAAAACTTTGTTACCACTGGTTTATACAAGCAGTACGGCAGCCACTGTATTCATCGCGGCTTGCCTGATCTGGTTGGTCCCAGAGGCGTTCGGAATGAGACCGCAAATGGCGCGGGCTTCCAGGAAGACAGCCTCGAACCAGGATCGCAGCTCGCTGGCTATCTTGATTGGGCTTCAATGGGTTGGCCTGGCTTTGAATTTCTCGCTCGGCTTGTTTTTCACGGCGGCAGCGATACCCTGGCAGCGGACGGCGCTTTTTGTACTTGCAGTGACCTTTATTCTCCTGGGTGTTGCCTGGCGCTGGTACGCCATCCGGACGTTAGGAGGCTATTTTACACGTGATGTGGCTGTGTCTGCCGATCAGCAGGTAGTGCAAAGCGGTCCTTATCGGTTGATCCGCCACCCCGCTTACAGTGGGACCTTCCTGACCATGCTGGGGGTAGGCCTGGCGATGACGAACTGGGCCAGCCTGGCCACATTGTTGATCTGCGTGTTTAGCGGCCATTTCTACCGGGTTAAAGTAGAAGAAAAGGCGCTGATTCGTGCCATTGGCCAAACCTATATAGAATACATGCGGCATACCAGACGCTTCATCCCTTTGGTGTTCTAATAGCCTGGCAGTATTGAATGCCTGCTGGGAAATGCACTGATAGAAAATCTCCTGGAGATAGCTATGCGCACCCTAGAATTTCAAGTGAAACAGGCAGCCCAACCTCTGACAGACAAATGGCAGCACCTGCCGGTCGCGCCGCGGGGCGCCACCTTGCTGGGGATCAGCTTTCGCCCCTTGCAGGCTGCTGCATTTGGCTTGGACGTGCACGCCGCTTTGCAAGAGCTGCTGGCTTATCCATTTCAGCTCATCCGCCTGGGGGCTTACTGGAATCGGATCGAACCAGAACCAGGGGCCTTCAATACGGATGAGCTTGACTGGCAGCTAGAGGCGGCTGAACAGGCCGGGAAGCAGATTATTCTGTGTCTTGGCCCCTTGAAAACTTTTGGCTATCCTGAGTTCTTCGTACCTGCCCACTATTTACAGAATCCCTTTCCGGAAGGCAAACTGATCAAGCCCTCGGCATATTCGTCTCTCTTGAGCGCCGCGACCGGCTTCATCACTCGTCTCGTCGAACGTTATAGAAAACGCAAGAGTATCGTGGCCTGGCAATTGGAGCACGAAGCCGTGGACCCTCTCGGAGTTGAGCATTCCTGGCGTCTGGATGCTGTATTCATTGAACGTGAAGCGCAAGCTCTTCGAAAAGCTGACCCCAGCAGGCCGCTGATGATGAACGGTTTCTTGCCCACCTCTTTGCCCGTGCGCCTGACACAATGGTGGCGGACGCACGATCAAGGAGATTCCCTTGCAATCGCCTGGCGCCTGGCAGATATGGTTGGAGTCGACTATTACCCGCGTAATGCACTCCTGTCGCTGGGGGATAGGACACTCTACCTGGATGGCAGCCGTAGTGCCTGGCTGCAGCAGAAAAGACAGCAGCTGCTCGCCGAGGCCAGTGCTCAAGGCAAGCGATTGCTGATCTCCGAGGGACAGGCCGAACCGTGGGAGACCCTTACGACGCCACCCAATCCTGAAAGCCAGGGAATGTATAGTTGTTTGCCGGAGCATGTCATCAGCAATTACAACAGTTGGTTGGGTGCGCCTGGGCAGCATCCGGCTCTGTATGCGTATCTCTTCTGGGGAGCAGAGTATTGGCTGCTTCGGAAGCATGCTGCTGACGCAAGTTATCTCCGGGCATTTGCGCGCATTCTTGAAAAGGCCTGATGAACAAAGTTACAGAGTAGACGAAGGCAATGCCTTCGGCTACCTGTACCGAGGGGAATCACCCAAAATTCTACTTGACAACAATTCGATTGATTTATATAGTGTGTTTGTTCACAATGGTTGCTGGCGATTTGAAACAGGCAGTTCGGGAGGCGGACAATGTTTGAATTACCTGAATATATTACCCTGGCCAAGCAAATAAATGACACCTTGCAAGGAAAAGTGATTCGCAGCGGACAACTCGGAAACAGTCCGCACAAGTTCGTCTGGTACAACAGAAGTCATGAGGAGTTCGAGCAATTGACCAGGGGCACGAAGGTTGGGGAAGCGCGAGTGAAGGGGAGATGGCTGTTTCTCCCCCTGGAAACAGGCTATGTGCTGCTGTTGGGCGAATGCGGTGGCAAAGTGCTCTATCATCCTGCAGGGTCTAAGGTTCCAAAGAAATACCATCTGTACATCACCTTCGAGGATAGTTCCTTTTTTACTGCCACCACACAAATGTGGGGGGCCATGGAGCTCTATAATCAAGGAGATGAAGCAAATCGAGAGTACGTCAAGGGGATGAGAGCGACGCCGATCGAACCCGAGTTTACGTTTGAGTACTTCGATAGCCTGGTAGACGAGCTGATATCCAAAGGGCAGCGGAGCGCCAAGGGGCTATTAACCCAGGATCAGTTGATCCCAGGATTGGGGAATGCGATCGCCCAGGATATCCTCTTTCGTGCCCGTGTTCACCCCAGACATCCGATCAACGAACTGAACCTGGATCAGAGGCTAGCGCTGTACCATGCCATCTACGACACTGTCTACGAGGTGACCGAGAAAGGCGGGCGCTATGATGAATATGACCTTTACAACAACCCCGGTGGTTATATTCGCATCATGGATAAGAACGCGCTCAGTCGTCCCTGTCCCGAGTGTGGGGGCAAGATTGAGAAGATGCAGTATCTGGGAGGAGCATGCTATTTTTGCAGCAACTGCCAGAATTAAAGGGTCACATCTGACTAATCACCAAGCGGATATGTCTCTGCCAGCACTTTATTCACCATGACATCCTCGAACAGGGGCAGATTCGCCGCATCCAAACCATGGCCGGCCTCCAGCCAGATCAACTCCTTGTGCGGCGCTTCTAAAATCTTGTAATAACGCTCAACCAGCGAGGTCATGGCATTTACATCATGTCGCCCAAGGAAAATATATACAGGCACCTCAAGGTTGTTCGCCTGGGTTGTGAAGTCCAGGTCACTTAGCTGCGGGTACACAACCCTGAACGACTCGATCAACCCGCGCGTATGATCCACCTTATCCACGTAGCCATACTCCGGGGCAAGAAATGGCACGATCGGCACAACCAGCGCATAACGCGGAGCGCCCATGTAGTCGTTGAGCACATCGATATAAGCAAGATATTTATTGACCAGATCATCCCCGCCATACGGCGGCGGGCCATTGCTGCGCAGTTTCTCCACCCCAGCGGTATCGCCTTTGTCGGCCAGGTACTGAAGCGCCAGCTCATAACCCATGATGTCATTCTCAGTTGTGTTGACCATCTGGCCGTTGCCGATATAAGCATAATACAGGTCGGGGTATTGCCAGATCAACCAGATCCCCAGGATGCTGGTCCAAGAGACGCCATAGATATAGATTTTGTCCTGATGGAAGCGTTCACGCAGCATCAGGGTCAGGGCATGTGCATCTTCCACAAAACGCTGCGGTGTCAGTTCGGAGAACGGCATGGCATGATAGGACTTCCCCGTGCCAGGCTCGTCCCAGGCGACAACCACGAACTCATCTTCCAGGGGCTCGAACAGGGAGCGGGTCGCAAAGCCACCTCCGCCAGGACCACCCATGCCCAGGTAAAGTAACACGGGCTTGTGCGTGTCATAGCCACGGATGGTGATCCACTGTTCTGTTCCGTTCAAGTTTACCTTTTCCAGGGTGGCGATCGAACCGGGGACCACCTGCCCGTTAGCATCCTTGATAGCGGGAGTAGCTGCGAAAGACTGCGAGACAAGAACTGCCAGGATACATACAATCAGAGTCCCTGCCAGGGCTGCACCCGGGCGTCGAAATTGCAGGATGATGAGGCCAATGGCGAGAACGATAAGGATGATCCAGACCACAACTGGCACCGCAGTGGATATAGGCAGCAAGAACACGGGTAAACACAGGATCAGGACAACCAGGAATGCCAGGATCCGCCAGAACGCGTTTAAAATCCTTGAAGCAGCGTCTCGAGATGTCTTCTTTGCCATCAATGTCTCCATTTCGATTTGACTGTCGGGTAGTATCTAGCGAATAGATGCCAGAAAAGTGTCTATCTCAGCCTGATCCCAGTTCGTAGCCGGGCGCTCGAATACCACCAACGCCTGACCACCTTTGCCTTGGAACACAGCGCTCACCTGACGGAAGGCCTGGCCTTGAGAGTTGATGCCTTCGCTTACAATTAAGGTCGTCTGCTGGCCGCGGATCGTCACCGGGATCTGATCCACGATTTTGGTTTGCCGGTCGGCAATCTTCGGCTCTCCCGAGACCTGGTTAAACTGGCGCTCGATCTCGTCCAGATTGACCTGCATACCAGGAGGAAGTTGGAAGAAATAAACGTGACTGTGCCCATCCCGCCCGTTGTATGTCACCAGGTCAAAACCGGCTATCTGACTGGCGTAGGCCTCCCCGAAATCGGCCGGCAGTTCATACTCCGCGATCGTAGCGGCGACCCCGGAAACCTGTTCCGGTTCAAGCGGCAGAGACTGTCCGACATCCCTAACTGACATACTACGCATCAGGATCATTCCGGCTGATCCGATCAGCAGGCACAGGATGATCGAGCCAGCGATAAATCCTGCAATAATTTTCGCCATGATGTTCATTTGGATTCTCCTTATTCCGGGTTCTAAACGAGCTTATCTTGCCATCTTACATCGGTCGGATTTTGCGATCCCGTTCAAGCCATCGATCTCTCAACGCCTCCCCTTATTTCTCGTTCCCCTTTCACCTATCTGTAACATACCGGAAAGGGCCCTAAGGCACATCCACCATTCTGGCAGGATTTTGTTAGCCATAAGTCGTGTTTGAAACCTGGTCAAGTGACCAGGTTTTTTCATCGTAATTGTCGTTTATAGATTAGTGAGGCGGCGGCAGCTTTTTCTTTCTGACAATTTCCCCGCGATCTGCCCTGAATATTTAAAGTATTCCCAATTCTCTGGCTTTGAATACCGCCTGCGTCCGTCCAGAAACTCCCAGCTTCGCATAAATATTGGTGGCGTAATATTTGACGGTACGCAGGGAGATATACAACTCTTGAGCGATCTCCTTGTTTGAATAGCCTTTCTCAATCAGGCGCAGGATTTCCGTCTCGCGTTTGGTCAAGGGCTCAACCAGGATATCGTTTCCCGATTGTGCCTGACCGCTCCTTGCAGGTCCGGGATTCGATGCGATCTCAGCCCGTGTGCGGGTCGAAACTTCTGCGTCAAACTGCAGGTTAAATCCAGATTCCGAGAAAGCTTCCAGTAATCTACTGGAATATTCCGGGTAGATATTTTTACGGAAAGCCTCAGTAAGCAAGTGCATCATTGGCTCTCCCTCATCTACAAAAGTCTGGACATAACCTTCCGATTCCGCCAGCTCCAACGCTTTGCCCAAAGATTGCAGGCTTTTTTCCTCATCGCCCAGGGCCTGGAAAAGCAAAGCCTGCAACGCCAGGAAACGGGTCAACCAGAAGCGTTGTTTTCCCAACTCAGCCCGAAGAAGCAGGCGCTCCAGCAAATCCTCGCCAGATTTCAAATCCCCTTTTGCCAGGCATAGGCTGGTTAAAGCCCAATATTCGCTTTCATGCGGATATTGAATGTCACCATCCAGCCTGATATTGCGATTTCGGAGAAATCCTTCGGACTGCTCAATTTTCCCTTCGTTGATCCACATCCTGGCAGTTAGACCTGCAACCCCACAGGTAAGGTGCTCAGGGATCTCATGAACGGCAGCCAATTGTCCTGCATTCTGGGCAATTATCTCAGCCTCCCCCAGGCGGCCTTGCGACAACAGCAAACGCAGTAAGGCGCGGTAGCCCCAGGCGATCGACCAGATATAGTTCCTGGCCTGCGCTAATTCCAATCCTCGGCGAATATATACTTCCGCCTGATCCAGCACGTGGCGCTCACACAGGATCATTCCTTGATTGATAAACAGATTAGCTACCATTGGAGCTTGATCCAAACCATTTTTCTGAACCAGCTGGAAGCCTTCCTGGCAAGCCAGGGCTGCGCGATTCAAATCCCCCAGGGCATACAAACTGGTTACCAGGTTCTCCATGGCAGACAAAACCATAGCTGGCATATGAGCCATTCTGCCGGCCTCGACGGCCTCAATCAGGGTCTGGCTTGCAGCCTCCAGGTTCCCACTGTTCAGGTAAGCGTTGCTCAATACCAGGGAAACGCCACAACGCCCACCGGCATCCTCTTCCTGGCTTAGATTTTCCAGGGCCAACCTGGCATAACGAAGCAGATTGGGTATATCACCATAGAATGAGGCGATATAAGTGCGCATGCTGTAAACTCTGCCGATAACAGGGGACTGATTGGTGTCTATGGTCGAAGATGAGCGCAGGTATTCTTCTATTTCCTGCACGCAGCGTTCGGCCTCTTTCATTTTCCCGGACGTGATCAGCATCGAGACCTGGAAGACCCATAATTGGGGATAGCGCCTCTTCTCTTCTTCAGGTAAAGCAGCCATCCACTCCAACAGGATGACGTGTTCGCCGCGTCCCCACATCTCCTGGACAATTTGGCTGATGAGGGAGGCCGCTTTTTGATAATCTTCCTGCAAGAAGGCATGTTTGACGGCCTCAGGGACCAATCCGTTTTGTTCATACCATTCAGCAGCTCGGCGATGTAGTTCCGGCACAATCGCAGGGTCAATTTGACCTAGCCGCTTTCTGAGCAAATCAGTAAAAAGCTGGTGATAACGATACCAGTAGCGTTGATCATCCAGTGGAAGAATGAACAGATTGTAATTATCCAGGTACTCCAAGACCTTTTGAGATTCAGGCTGACCACTACCTTCAAGATCCTGTAAAAGCGCATTGCATAACGGGCTACAAAGACGATCCAGGATCGATGTTTTCAGAAGGAAATTCTGAATCTCCTCGGACTGCTGGTTCAGTACTTCCTCGATCAAGAAATCCAGGATATAACGGTTGCTGCCCGAAAAGGAGGCGATGAACTCTTCCACCTTTCCACGATCTTCTAAAGAGGCGGCTTCGCGGATGGATAGCGCTGCCAGTTGCAGCCCTGCGATCCACCCCTCTGTCTTCCGATTGAGCGCCTCGACAGCCTGGCCGCTGAGGTTCAATTCCATACCCGCATTCAAGAATGAACCAGCTTCATCCATCGAAAAGCGCAAATCACGCGAGCGGATTTGCAGAAGCTGGCCACGGCTGCGCAGCAAAGCCAGCGGCAGCGGGGGATCCGTGCGCGAAAGTAACGTAAGATGAAACTGGGATGGCATATGTTCCAGCAGGAAAGTGAGGGAAGTATGGATGGTTGAATTGCGGATAAGATGATAATCATCCAGAACCAGGACGAACGGATTTGGGATTTCGGCCAGCTCATTAATCAGCAACCCCAGGCAGCCGTCCAGGTCAGGTGGCGTTGTCATCTGCAGCAGTTTGAGAGACTGCCTGCCGATACCCTCGCGTTGAGATTGTAAAGTGGTAATGATATAGGTCCAAAAAGTGACCGGGTCATTATCCGCATGGTCTAACGAAAGCCAGGCGAAGGTATGTGCAGGTTGAATCTCCGTCCGTTTGAGACCCGTCACCCAGGCGTTGATCAGTGTGGTTTTTCCAAAGCCGGCTGGAGCGGAAACGAGCACCAAGCGGATGCCTGGAGTCAGACACTCGTGCAATTTCTCTACCAGGGAGGGGCGCTCAACCAGGTATTTGGCGATCGGTGGGAAGGATAACTTGGTAGTCAGTAGCGGGGCAGGCATTGATATTTCTCCTGAAACTGGTGTTTACCTCCAGTTTCTTGGGAATAATTTTATTCTATCCCGAATTCTGTTTTATCCGAATGATTTTCTCAAGACTGTACCAATCTTGTACTTTGGTACGTACACAACTGTACCCATTCGCAGCTATACTATCAACAAATCAATGGCTCCCCGCGGACGGGATTTGTCGGTATCTGCACAAAAAAGCAACAGAGAGACAAATCACTGCAACAAGAATCATGTAAAGAGAAGGAAGAATTAGGCCATGAATAATGATCAACCCATTACAAAAGATTATTTTATAAAGCGCATCGGCGATCTTTGTCTGAAAAGCGGATTAGCAGGATTTCCTAAGGATATGACCGACCAGCATATTCTTTTGAAGAGTGCAATTATAATGATTGGCCAATCCGGCAGCTTTACCGAGCAAGAAATCAATGAAAAGCTGGAAACCTGGGTTCGCCATATCAGCCAGAATAAAGGAATTGACCGGGTAACCCTACGGCGCAGGTTGGTGGATACAGGCTATATCGCCCGCAGCAAAGACGGCGCCAGTTACCAGATCGCACCTCCAGGATCACAACCGAGATCGTTTGAACCCGCAATTGAGCAATTGGATATTCTTCGGATCATTGAAGCCGCCAGAGAAGAAATTGCTCGCCGGAAAAGAGAATACATACAAAAAGCTAAAGGAACCTGAATCATGTCCAGTTTGAAAAGCCGTATTTTATATTTTGCGATGAAGAACCGCCATTACCTGCGTTTCCAGTTGAAACAAGTAGGTTGGGATGAGAACACATCCATCGCAGATTTCCGCAAGCAGTGTGAGAACACGAATGGAACGTTAGCCCGCCTGCCGGAAGGGGTAGCAGTTGAAACGCTGACTGTGAACGGGCTGCAAGCCGAATGGCTGTCACTGGCAGGGGCAGATAAGGAGCGTGTGATCTTATACGCCATTGGCGGCGGGTACGTGAGTGGTTCATGCAACGATCACCGCGCTATGGTGGCTAAAATCGTCAAAGGCAGCGGCATCAGCACACTGCTGCTCCAGCACCGCCTAGCACCTGAGCACCCCTATCCGGCTGCATTGGAGGACATGCTGGCCGGTTATGGCTGGCTCCTGGAGCAGGGTACCTCCCCGGAAAACATCATGATCGTGGGGGAATCAGCGGGCGGAGGGTTGGCCCTGGCTACCCTGTTGGCCCTGCGCGATAAGGGGCTGCCGTTACCGGCGGGGACGGTGGCGCTCTCTCCCTGGACGGATTTGGCGCTGACCGGTGAATCACGCCGTACAAAAGCCAAGGTTTGTTTATCGCCCAAGGGTATGGCGGAGGTGTGCACTCAATACTATGCAGGCGATCATGATCCCTTCGATCCCTGGGTATCGCCGTTATATGGAGGCCTGCATGACCTTCCGCCGTTGCTCATCTATGTCGGAGAATATGAAACCCTGCTGGACGACTCGACCCGTTTCGCTGCAAAAGCAAAGGAAGCGGGCGTGGATGTCACCCTGAGAGTTGGCGAGGGAATGATCCATTGTTATCCTCTGCTGGCGCCCCTCTTCCCGGAGGCCACTCAGGCTTTAGATGAGATATGCACTTTTATCAAAATGCATATTGCTGCAGAAAATCAACCCGCATTCATGAAGGCATAAACACCTTAGAAGCTGAAAAGATGATCAACAACCAGCCCGGCGACACAGATAAGCAAACAGGTCGCCGGGCTCGATTTCATTAACGGATTTGCTCTACATCGTAGGTCAGCGCTGATAGCTGCTCCAGGGCTGGCTGCTGGGTTAAACTCCGAGCGGCCTAAATATGAACACCATTTTTACCACGGCCTGTACAATCTCGACAACAAGAATAAATCCC
>Ga0315542_1001537_pt1 | contig 14363 bp, 11 predicted proteins | sample SalMarSW160120MG_FD_202541 | JGI IMG/M metagenome (GOLD analysis project Ga0315542, IMG submission 202541) | Salt marsh sediment microbial communities from the Plum Island Ecosystem LTER, Massachusetts, United States - Salt Marsh Sediment SW1601-20 ...
CCGACATCACGCTCAACGACATGGTTTGCTGGTGCGTGATCAGGGCACTTAAAAAATTCCCTGAAGCAAACAGCCATTTCCTGGGAGATACAATCAGAACATTTAACAAAGTGCATCTGGCAATAGCAGTAGATACGTCACGTGGACTAATGGTACCTGCAATAAAAAATGCTGATGAAATGAGTCTTCAGGAGTTATCCAGGGAACTGAGGCAGGTTGCAGATGCCTGCAGAAAAGGAAATATAAATCCTGAACTTATTCAGAGTACCGCAGCCTCTTTCACAGTATCCAACCTTGGCAGCTATGGTGTTGAGATGTTCACGCCAGTAATAAACCTCCCCCAGGTTGCAATCCTGGGTATATGCACAATAATCAACAGACCGGCCGACCTCGGAAATAACACTTTCGGGTTCGTCCCTTATATAGGACTCTCTCTCACATACGACCACAGGGCTATTGACGGAGGACCGGCAACATTGTTTCTAAAAGAGATAAAGAAGCAGATCGAGAATTTCAGTTATTTGTCAACCTGAAAGGAGATAAGGATTGCTTCTCCCGACTCTGTAGGGATCGCAATGACGGTACTATTAAAATACATTAGATGAACAATAACAACTTAAAGAAATGCCAAAAAGTCAGAACATCAATCCCGAGGAAGTACGTAAACCGACATTCATTGAATTCGGCAAAATACCTGTAAACCAATACAATAAGTCTATTCAGGAAGAAAGGAAGAACTTCAGCACAGAGGACTTTACCAGAATCTACCGTGATATGGTCATCATTCGTGAGTTCGAAACTATGCTGAATCTCATCAAGACAACAAATGAATATAACGGAATTGCATATAACCATCCGGGGCCGGCACATCTTTCCATCGGACAGGAGGCTTCAGCAGTAGGTATGGCTTATAACCTCGGCATCGACGATTATATTTTTGGTTCTCACCGAAGTCACGGAGAAATACTGGCCAAAGGATTATCAGCAATAGACAAACTTGACGAGGATATACTTTACACCATCATGAGCGGCTATTTCAGCGGCGGAGCCCTCAAGGTAGTTGAGAAGGGCTTCGAGGGAAACATCAGGGATCTGTCAGTTCACTTTTTGCTCTACGGAGCCCTGTCTGAAATATTTGCCCGTGAGAATGGTTTTAACAAGGGTCTTGGAGGCTCAATGCACGCTTTCTTCACTCCTTTCGGCATTTATCCGAATAATGCAATAGTCGGCGGGTCAGGCGATATTTCTGTTGGTGCTGCACTTTTCAAGAAGATTAACAGGAAGCCTGGAATAGTAGTTTGCAACATCGGAGATGCCTCCATGGGCTGCGGCCCGGTATGGGAAGGCATCATTTTTGCCACAATGGATCAGTACAAGACCCTGTGGAAGGGTGCATATAAAGGCGGATTGCCCCTGATATTCAATTTTATGAATAATCTGTATGGCATGGGAGGCCAGACCATGGGTGAGACCATGGGTTACGATATTCTGGCCAGGGTCGGCGCAGGAGTAAATCCGGAAATGATGCACGCTGAACGAGTCGACGGCTATAATCCCCTGGCAGTTATTGATGCCTTCAAGCGCAAAAAGGCGCTTCTCGCAGAAAAGAAAGGGCCTGTACTTCTCGATACACTTACCTACAGGATCAGTGGCCACTCTCCTTCCGATGCATCATCGTACAGATCTAAAGAAGAGATCGAAGCCTGGCAGAAAGAAGACTCAATAATCACTTTTGGGATCGAGCTTGTAACAGCCGGAATAAAGAAAGAGGAAGAACTCGATGAAATACGACAGGAGACAGGTAAATTAATTACACATATTTTTAAGCTGGCTGTTAATGATGATATTTCACCCAGACTCGACCTGGTAAAAGATCCTGATTCAATCGGTAAAATGATGTTTTCGAATGGTTCAGAAGACAGAATGGAAGAGGGAACACCAGAAGTTCTTATCCCTCTCAAAGATAATCCACGGATTAAATCACTTAAAAACAAAGAGCGATTTTTCAAGGATAAGGAAGGAAAACCAGCCTCCAAAGCAAAGCTATTCCAGCTTAGAGATGGTATTTTTGAAGCTGTGATCGACCGTTTTTATAAAGATCCTACTCTTGCTGCCTGGGGTGAGGAGAACCGCGACTGGGGCGGCGCATTTGCGGTATACCGTGGACTAACGGAAGCTCTCCCCTATCAAAGACTCTTTAATTCACCCATATCGGAGGGTGCGATAGTTGGCACAGCAATAGGTTATGGAATGTGCGGAGGACGGGTTATCGCGGAAATAATGTACTGCGATTTTCTGGGCAGATCGGGTGATGAGGTTTTTAACCAGCTTCCGAAATGGCAGGCAATGAGTGGTAATCTTATACGCATGCCGGTAGTTATAAGAGTTTCAGTGGGTTCAAAATATGGTGCTCAGCATTCTCAGGACTGGTCTTCGCTGACAGCACATATCCCAGGTTTGAAAGTTGTTTTTCCGGCAACACCATATGATGCAAAAGGATTGATGAACACTGCATTACAGGGGACAGATCCTGTTATCTTCTTTGAAAGCCAGAGAATATATGATATTGGCGAGATGTTCCACGAATCAGGTGTCCCTGAGGGATACTATGAAATCCCATTTGGTGAACCTGACATAAAAAGAGAGGGAGATGATCTAACAATCCTGACGATCGGTGCAACATTATATCCCGCTATGAAAGTGGCTGATACCCTTCAACAGACATACAGTATCTCTGCAGAGGTGATTGATGCTAGGACACTAGTTCCTTTTAACTATCATCCAGTAATTGAGTCTGTTAAGAAAACAGGAAGGATAGTTCTCGCAAGTGATGCTTCTTCAAGGGGTTCATTTCTTAAAGATATGGCACAAACAATTACCGAACTGGCATTTGATTACCTGGATGCTCCTCCCGTGGTTGTAGGTTCGCGTAACTGGATAATCCCGGCATATGAGATGGAAGAGTACTTCTTTCCTCAGCCCGACTGGTTCCTGGATGCAATACATGAAAAGATCGTGCCTCTCAAAGGGCACACAGTAAAACATGATTTTTCTGCAGAAAAAACTATCCTGTTAAATAAAGAAGGTGTGTAATAGAGAAAATATTATATTTTTATAACTAAATGGTTATTATTTTTATAATACCAAACACCCCCTTCCCTGCCTTCCCCCACGGGGGGGACCGACCGGTAAGAAAACAGCCCTTTGGCTGTTTTCAGGGAGGGGCCAGGTTGAGCGATGGCCTACGCGGTAATCTGCCTGTCCCGCCTTGGCGGGAAAACGGGAAAGGGGGTATTTTTAATCCAGTTCCCTTTTTTAATATCTTTACATACTTTAATATTATTATATGGAACACATCATAGATAAAATTAAGAACAAAGCAGGGTTCATCATCGACATGGATGGTGTTATCTATCACGGTAACAAGCTATTGCCTGGAGTTACCGATTTTCTTGCATGGCTTGAGAGTGAAAATAAAAAATACCTCTTCCTGACCAACGCCAGTGAGCGTACACCTAAAGAGCTGCATGAAAAGCTGAAAAGACTTGGTATAAATGTGGGTGAAGAACATTTTTATACAAGCGCCCTGGCCACCGCAGCATTTCTCTCCAGTCAGAATCCAAATGGAAGTGCGTATATAATCGGAGATGCAGGAGTGATACATGCACTTTATGCAGTGGGCTTTACCACAAATAATGTGAATCCCGACTATGTTGTGGTAGGAGATACACATAGTTACAGTTTTGAAAAGATTGAACTGGCAATAAACCTTGTACTAAAAGGGGCACGGCTGATTGGAACCAATCCTGATATCAGCGGACCTGTTGAAAACGGAATTACCCCCTCCACAAAAGCCCTTATCGCACCTATTGAGATAGTTACAGGTAAAAAGGCCTATTTTGTCGGGAAACCAAATCCGCTTATGATGCGTATAGCATTGAAAAAGCTGGAAGTCCAGAGAGAAGATGCTATTGTAATAGGTGACAGGATGGATACGGATATCAGATGCGGACTGGAATCTGAAATAGACACCTTGCTGGTGCTCAGCGGAATAACTTCACGTGATGATATTGACAAATTCCCATATCACCCGCATTACGTACTTAACGGGGTAAATGATCTTGTATAAAAGGCAGAAGGCGGAAGGCGGAAGGCGGAAGGCGGAAGGCGGAAGGCGGAAGGCGGAAGGCGGAAGACCAAAAGTGACACTAAAAAGCTGTGAATTACAGATAATATATTCATAATAAGTAATTTAATTTCATAATGAAGGAGCAGGAAAATTATAAGGCAGAACGGAAAGAGGTTGCCAGGTTTATGAGGCGACTTTACAGTCGGGGACTAACGACAACTTCAGGAGGTAATATTAGTCTTCGTGTAACTTCCGATATCATCGTCATTACCCCGTCGGCTACCGATAAAGGACGAATGAGGTGGAAAGAGGTAGGTATAATGTCACTCCTGGGTGAAAACCTTACTCATGATCTAAAACCTTCCATTGAATTTGCTCTTCATATCGGCATTTACAAAAAAAACAAGGATGTAGATGCTGTCGTACATGCTCATCCAGTCTTTGCATCTGCATTCACAGCTATGAAAGGTACTATTAATACCGGACTCACAGCTGAAGCAAGAGCAATATGCGGTGATCCGCGTCTCGTGCCATATGCCGTGATGGGAACCTCAGACCTTGCGGGAATAGTCGCCGAAAATGCTATGGAATCCGATATTCTCCTGCTCGAAAACCACGGTATCCTTACCACAGGAAAAGATCTTCTCGAGGCTTTCGATAAACTTGAAGTTCTGGAAAATGCCGCTAAGATGACTCTGATTGTGGAAATGATGGGTAAAAAAAGAGGACTCAGCACCTCCCGGCTCCGTGAAATTGACAGAATATTCCGATGATAAAGGGAGTGCTCTTTGACATGGATGTACCTGAGGAAGCTCTTAACTGGTTATGATTATTAAACTTTCAGATAACTTTCTAATAATATGGAAAAAAGAAAACTCGGACAATCGGATCTCGAAATTTCAGTCATCGCATTTGGTGCATGGGCTATAGGCGGATGGATGTGGGGAGGTGCTGATGCAGACGATGCAATTAAAGCTATTGAGACAGCTATCGATAATGGAATGACAACCATCGATACCGCATCAATATATGGATTCGGACTAAGCGAGGAGCTGGTGGGCAAAGCAATAAAAGGTAAAAGGGACAAGGTGCAGATCCTTACTAAATTTGGCATGTCATGGGAAGATAAAAAAGGCGAATTTTACTTTACTACAAAGGACAATTCCGGTAAAGTTGTTGATATTTACAGGCATGCTTCAAAGAAAAAAGTATTGCAGGATTGTGATGACAGCCTCAGAAGACTTAATGTGGAAAATATTGATCTTTTCCAGATCCACTGGCCAGACGCTACAACACCTTTATCAGAGACGATGGAAGCTCTTGATAAACTTATCAGCAATGGAAAGATAAAAGCAGCAGGTGTGTGCAATTATTCTGCCGGGCTTTTAGCTGAAGCCGGCAAGAGTATAAAAATTGCCTCCGACCAGGTGCCTTACAGCATGGTCCGCAGAGATATTGAAAAGGATATTGTTCCCTACTGTCTGAAAAACAACATGGGTATCCTGGCTTACTCACCTATGCAAAGAGGCCTCCTTACAGGCAAAATAAAACCAGGGCATATATTCAATGAAGGAGATACGCGTCCGGATACACCATACTTTAAAGAACCAAATCTCTCCAATATCAATAAGTTTCTCGACAAGATAAGGCCAGTTGCTGATGGTCATAATGCTTCTCTCTCGCAACTGGTACTGAACTGGACAATAAGCCAACCAGGCATCACCTGCGCTCTTGCCGGTGCCAGAAATCCTTCGCAGGTTGTCGATAATGCCGGTGCAGCAGCATTCATTCTCACTGAGGAAGAGATTAATATAATAAATAAGCATATTTCTGATCTTAGTATAGTTACAAAATTCTGACATAGTGAGTGAAAATTTTCTTTGGAATTTTCCATGGTATAATGAGCTTCAAAGAAGGATGAACGGGGAGGAATTTCCCGAATTCAGGGAAGTAAACGGGCATATACATACTCCTTATTCATTCAGTGCTTTCGATAAACTTGAAACTGTATTCAGGATGGCCAGGAATGAAAATATTTCGGTGCTTGGTATTAACGATTTCTTTGTTACTGACGGCTATGATGCTTTTCATGCCGGATGTCTTAGGCATAATATATTTCCATTGTTCAACATTGAATTCATCGGTCTCCTAAAGGAAGAACAGAAAAACGGTATCAGGATAAATGATCCCAATAATCCGGGCAGAATATATTTCAGCGGCAAAGGACTGGATCATCCTTTTAACCTGGGCTGGATGCAGAGACGGAAATTAAAAAAGGTTATCAACGAAAGCCAGAACCAGGTCAGGGCGATGATAATAAAGCTTAATGGGCTAATAGCTAACATAAACCCATCGCTTTCATTGTCTTATGATAAAATCAAAGAGAAGTATGCAATGGACCAGGTTCGGGAAAGACATATTGCAAAAGCGTTGAGGCAACTCGTCGTTGACACATATAAAAAAGAAGAAGAACAGCTTTCATTCATAGAGACCCTTTACAATGGTAAAAAATCCAAAACAGGAATGAGTAACCAGGCCGGTCTTGAAAATGAGATCAGATCTAACCTATTAAAAGCCGGTGGTGCAGCCTTTGTGGAAGAGGATGAAAGTACATTCCTCGAGCTTAAAAAGATCAAAAAGATAATCACACTGGCTGGCGGTATCCCTTGTTACCCGGTTCTTCTCGATGATGCCTCAGGTAAATACACCGAATTTGAAGCTGATCCTGAAAAACTCTATTCATCTCTGACATCTATGGGCATTGGCTGCATTGAGCTCATCCCGGGAAGAAACGACTTCAGCATACTTAAGAACTTTACAGAATTCTTTGATAAGAAAGGGTATGTAATCACCTTCGGTACTGAACATAACACTCCGGAGATAATACCACTTACTGTTACTGCCAGGGGGTCTGTCTCTCTCGATGATTCATTGAAAAAGATTGCATGGGAAGGTGCTTGTGTAATTGCTGCACACCAGTATCTGAGAGCTCATAACAGGCAGGGCTACGTACTTTCCGACGGTACCCTTAGCCGTGATCAGAAAAATGACCTTATCGAACTGGGCAGGTTGGTTATAGAATATTTCTTAAACAGAGAACATTATGAATCAGGAAATTAAAGAGTTGATTGAGATTTCAGGATTTTATGGAGCCGACAAGAATTTTGTCATAGCAGGTGGTGGCAATACTTCTTATAAAGATGATCAGACGATCTGGGTAAAAGCCAGCGGACTACCTCTTGCTGAACTTACTGAGGATGGCCTTGTCGCTCTGAGCAGACAAAAGTTGAAGGAGATCTCAGACAGAACTTACTCTGATGATACTGTAATCAGGGAGGAGCAGGTAAAAAACGACCTCTACAGAAGCATTGTCAGTTCTTCACATAACAGGCGTCCCTCTGTTGAGACATCCCTTCATGAGATGATAAGATACAGGTTTGTAGTCCACCTGCACCCTACCATTATCAACGGAATTCTTTGCAGCAGAAATGCTAAAAGCACAATCCTGCAGCTATTTGGTGAAAAGGTACTTTTTGTACAATATATAGATCCGGGGTACACGCTTTTCAAGAAACTTGAGGAAGAGATAATACACTATAGGACAAAGTACTCTAACGATCCGAAAATAATTTTCCTGGAGAACCATGGAGTTTTTGTCGGAGCAGACACAATTGAAGAAATAAGGAGCATAAATAGTGAAATCATTGCCACAATAGAGAATAAGGCACCTTATATTTCTGATATAGAACAACTTCCATATAATCCTGTGTTAAACAAAGTTCTCCCGGGAATTCGCATGATGTTGTCGGATGATAAGCCTAAAATAATTCGATGCAGACATAACACCCTTATTTCCAGGTATTACACCAATCAGCAGGAATTTCAAAAAATTTCTCATCCTCTGATACCTGACACAATTGTCTATTGCAAGGCAAGGTATATGTTTATAGATCATCCATCCTCTGCCGAAAATATAATTGAGTCGGTTAAAAACCAGTTACCACGCTTTCTGAATGAATATGGATATCTGCCTAAGGTCATTATTGTCAAAGATATGGGAATCTTTGCCATTGATGAAAATTATGCAGCTGCTGAAACAGTCCTTGATGTTTTTGAGGATCTCATCAGGATCAGTCATTATGCATTACAATGGGGGGGAATTAAACTTCTTACTCCTGAACAGGTTGATTTTATTGATAAGTGGGAAGTGGAAAATTACAGACATAAAGTAGCCAGGGAAGGCACAATAGAAAATAAACTTGCCGGAAAGGTTGCCATCGTTACAGGCGGAGCCCGGGGATTCGGCGCCGGAATAGCTGAATCGCTTTACAGGCTTAATCTTAATGTAGTTATCGCTGATCTTAATGAAGAGGCCGGACTGGCCATAGTATCTAAGCTTAATAAGGGAAAATTATCGGGGAGAGCACTCTTCGTAAAAACTGATGTCTCGGTTCCGGAATCAGTCAGGGATATGGTTACACTGACAGTTGCAGAATTTGGAGGACTTGACCTGATGGTCAGCAATGCAGGCATACTCAGAGCGGGGGGATTGGATGAAATGGAACCCGATGTTTTTACTAAAACTACGGGTGTGAACTATAATGGATATTACTATTGTACAAAATATGCATCTGAGGTAATGAGACTGCAAAACCAGGAGAAACCCGAATATTTTACTGACATCATTCAAATCAACTCAAAATCAGGACTTCGTGGCAGCAACAGGAACTTTGGCTATGCCGGAGCTAAATTCGGAGGCATAGGTCTTACGCAGTCGTTTGCCATGGAACTGGCACCGTTCAGGATTAAGGTCAATGCGATATGTCCCGGTAATTTCTATGAAGGACCCTTGTGGTCTGATCCTCATACAGGTCTTTTTGTTCAATACCTGAAAACAGGGAAAGTGCCCGGAGCAAAGACAATCGATGATGTCAGAAAATATTATGAAGACCAGGTTCCGATGCGACGCGGCTGCAGGCTTGAGGATGTCATGAAAGCATTGTTATACATTGTCGATCAGGAATATGAGACGGGCCAGGCTGTTCCTGTTACGGGAGGCCAGGTGATGCTGGGGTGATGGCGCAGGGCACAGGGCGTCCTACGCCAAGGCTGCAGACGGCAGAGCAGGGCTCAGACAAAAACCGTGTAACTCCGCGTAAACTCTGTGCAACTCCGTGGTTAAAAGAAAAAAAAAGTTAATAAATGAAAACAAAAGCAGTAAGGATTTACGGAAAGAAAGATCTGCGGCTTGAGGAATTTGATCTTCCTGCTATGAAGGACGATGAGATCCTGGCACATGTAATTTCCGATAGTATATGTATGTCATCACATAAGGCTTCACTCCAGGGCGCCGATCATAAGCGGGTACCTGATGATATACATATTAATCCTACAATGATAGGGCATGAATTTGCCGGTGTGATACTGGAAGTAGGCAAAAAATGGCAGCATAAATTCCGCAAAGGTCAGAAATTTTCTATCCAGCCTGCGATGGCACAGACAGGAACGCTTGATGCCCCGGGATATTCATTCAGGTATATCGGCGGTGATGCCACCCATATCATAATACCTAATCTTGTCATGGAGGCTGATTGCCTCCTGCCATATGACGGAGAGGCCTTCTTCCCTGCATCACTCTCTGAACCAATGTCATGCATTGTTGGATCTTTTCATGCAAGCTACCATTTACCACCAGGAACATATAATCACGAAATGGGTATCCGTAAAAGAGGGAAGATGGCAATACTGGCAGGTGTTGGCCCTATGGGACTGGGAGCTATCGATTATGCCCTGCACCAGGAACGCAAGCCGGAGCTTCTGGTAGTTACCGATATTGATGATACAAGATTATCGAGAGCTGCCTGCCTTTTCACACCTGAACATGCTGAAAAAGAGGGAGTAAAACTCATTTATGTCAACACCGGCAAGGTTATTGACCCGGTAAAACATCTCAGGGACCTTTCCGAAGGAACCGGTTTTGATGATGTATTTGTGTTTGCACCTGTTAGGCTAGTGGTGGAACAAGGCGATGCAATACTTGGTTTCGACGGTTGTCTGAATTTCTTTGCAGGCCCCACCAATCCGGAATTCAAAGCCGAATTCAACTTTTATAACGTTCATTATGCTTTTACTCATATTGTCGGAACTTCCGGCGGCAATACCGATGATATGCGTGAATCGTTGAAGCTGATGGGAGAAGGAAAGATCAATCCTGCGGTAATGGTTACACATGTTGGAGGACTTGATGCAGTGGTAGACACTACCTTGAACCTTCCCCAGATACCAGGAGGTAAAAAATTGATCTATACTAACATTTCTATGCCGCTGGTCTCTCTTTACAAGCTGTCCGAGAAAGGTGAAGAAGACCCATTTTATGCCGGTCTTAATGAAATAGTTTCCAAAAACGATTATATCTGGTCGCTCGAAGCAGAAAAGTACCTGCTGGCTAACGCAAAACCAATCTGATACTCTCCTCTGTGATTACTCTGTGGACCTCTGTGTAACAAAAAGAAGAACTTACGCAGAGGCACACTGAGGAGGCACAGAGCTACACAGAGTTAAGATTTTACTTCATTTATTTGTCTTCCTGAATTTTTCCGCAAACTCATTTGAGATATAATTCTCGTAACTTAGGCAGACATGTGTTGCAAAAGAGACTGCCGTTGAGATTATTTCGCTCCACTCTATCTCTGTTAATTCTGTCAGCTTTTCAGCAGTAACATTTTTCCTGTAAATAGATGTGATAATACCTGCATTGAAATTATCGCCGGCACCTATTGTGCTTACAGGAGTTATTTTTTTCACAGGAAACTGTCCCGAAAAGCTGGTAGTTCTTACATAAACAGCCTCTGCATTAGCAGTATAAACCATACACTTACAATATTTATTCACCTCTTCCCATACACTATCCGGACTATTCGCTCCAAAAATATTTTTAAAATCCTCATCTGATCCCCTGAGAAGGCTTGCCATTTTTATATTTTCAACGATCAATGGCTTAAGAATCTCTATTTCAGACAGATGAGTCTTTCGAAAATTGGGATCATATAATATTAATGCACCTTTCTCTTTTGCACCATAAATGAATTTTTTGAACTTCTCCCTTATCTCCGGCCATATTGCATAAAATGAGCCACATTGAACTATATCATCTTTTTCAATATTTTTTGGAAATTCAATATCCGGGCGTTTTTCCGGAAAATCTTTATAGAATGTATAATGGGCATCATTTTTATTATCGAGAAATGCCAGAGCCAGAGATGTGTTTCCGTCATGAAAACGATTTACACATGATGAATCAACACCATTGCTTGTCAGAAAGTTATCGATAAGGTTTCCGACATCATCGAAACCATATTCACTTATAAACGACACAGGCATTTTCATGCGTCCCATCGAGACAACGCTGTTCAGAACTGAACCTCCTGGTTTTGCAGCCTGGGGTTGGAAATCCTTAAAGATAATATCAAGGACAGTCTCTCCTATTCCGTAAATTCTCCTCATAATTACTGAGTCATTCTCCATTGTGGTCATTAGCTTATTCCATTGTGTCCCTTTGTGTTAAAAGAATTAACCACAAAGTAACACAAAGTACATCACAAAGTAACGCAAAGGATTTATATTATGATATTATCTTTGTTTAAAATTTTAAAATAGAATTATGAAAGCAATGATGCTTACCGGTATCCGCCAGATGGAAATGAAGTATGTACCGGAACCTGTTATTAAAAATCTAAAAGATGTGAAGAACATTGTCACCTATCGCTTTCCTTTCGATCGTTTAAAATAAACCTTTGACCAGGTAGCCGGCTACAGAGACAGCGTTATGAAAACTATGGCTGATTTCAGCTGAATTAATAGAAACGAACAAATATCTGATTATAAAATACATTAATAATATCATTATGCCAGTAATAAAAAAAGAAGATCCTGTGAATGAGAAGGTCTCCCCTACATTTGAGAGACGTATTGCAACACTTGACAAGCTGATGATGGTAGTCTGTGATTTTACAGGGGGCCCTGCCAAAGAACCCGATAAACCCCACAGTCATCCCCATGAACAGATAACTTATGTTGCAGAAGGTGAGTTGTTTTTGTTCATTGGCGATGAAAAACATGTACTGAGCAAAGGTGACGTGTTTACTGCTCCTTCAGGAGTACCGCATTGCATCCAGACATTAAGCCAGCATGTGAGACTTATTGACACCTTCAGTCCGATAAGGGAAGATTTCCTTAAAAAAAGCTGATGCTGAAGAACGTACGGACATTACACGCAACGTCCATACCACCATTATTTATTAAATACCTTTATACCAGATAAATCCAATAATATGAAACAATTGATTTTTATTCTGTTGTGCCTGATTTTATTTTACAGTTGTTCAAATCGAACCATTCAAGAATCCATGGAACCAGTCAGGATCATTTTCGACACCGACCTGGGTCCCGATTATGACGATGTAGGGGCCCTCGCTTTCCTGCATGCAATGGCCGACAGCGGAAAAGCTGAGATCCTTGCAACAATATCCTCCAATAAAAATGAACTGGTTGCACCTTCAATTGACGTTATCAATACATATTTCGGACGAGGTAATCTACCGGTTGGAGCACCAAAATCTGAGGGAGTGAGCCAGGGTTCATCACAACACTGGACCGACTCAATTGTAGCAAAATATCCTCATAAGGTAATGTCAACTTCTGAAGCTGAAGATGCTGTTACACTTTATAGGAAATTATTGGCACAGCAACCTGATAAAAATGTAACTATTGTAACAGTCGGGTTTCTGACCAACATGAGCAATCTTCTTCATTCTCAACCTGATGATATAAGCCCGCTTAACGGAAATGAACTTGTATCAAAGAAGGTAAGATTACTCGTTTCTATGGCCGGCATGTTTCCCGGCGGAAGGGAATTCAATGTTTTCAAGGATCCTACAGCTTCGAAATATGCTTTTGATAACTGGCCCGGAGAAATAATCTTTACAGGCTTCGAAATAGGTTCAAAAATATTTACGGGCCTCCGTCTTATAAACTCTCATATAACAGGAAGTCCTGTCAAAGATGTGTTTAGGATAAGTATTCCCCTGTCTGAAGAAGACAAGAACGGACGTATGAGCTGGGATGAGACTGCAGCACTGATTGCCGTTTATGGGACTAACGGATTTTTTGATACAATCAGGGGTAAAATCGTTGTAAATGATAACGGCAGTAATACATGGATAAATGATCCTGAGGGGAAGCAAACTTATGTAGTTCAGAAAATGCCAATACCGGACATAGAGAAGTTCATTGAAGACAGGATGATGCATGTTCCGAAGATTAGCCGCCCCCAAAATCCCTAAAGGGAGCTATTACTCCTGGTAAACTCGGTGGCAACTGGTCAATTGACGTGATCCAGGTCTGAGCCAGGTAACGGCATTCTGTTGCTTCCCATTCGGCTACCTTTTGAAGCAGTTCCGGGTCCCACATCTGCGCAAGTCCAATAGATTGCGGGAATGTTGTGGTGAGAGAAGCCTTGGCTCCTCTGACAGCCCAGTTCGCAGGTCAGCTGTAGGCAAGGCCATGTAATCCTTCAATTGTGAGAGTTCCTGTGATACCCAATCTTGATACGGATATGCGGGTTGACAGACAACCGATCTTCTCATCGAGAGTCATCAATGAGATAAGGTTTTCTATTCTTTCTTTTTCAGAAAGGTTTATATTTTGAAGAGGATATTGCTGTGCATTTATTAATCTGCAAATCAATAAAATAAATAAAAATATACCTGCTTTTTTCATTATAGGATGATTTTAATATAAATATACAATTGTTTTATAAATCTGATCGATTTGATAAAACCGGCTTCCACCTTTTTCCTTTCAATTAAAGAAAGCTGGTACGGATATGTAATCCGCGCCAGCAACATTATCAAATTCGTGCCATAGCCATTAACCAGGAAAGCTGTATTCGATAATCTCTAAAGTTTAATCTTTCCATAATATTAATTTCAAATGCTATCATAAAAAATTCTAAATTCACATAATATTTGTTTAACAGAAATCTGGAGCCATATGAAAAATCTTATTTCAAGAATGACAGCTGTACTGATCTTTTCAGCTGCATCTGTATTATTACTTCAAGCCGAGGTAAAATTACCTGCCATATTCACCGATAATATGGTGCTCCAGCAGCAAACCCAGGTGGCTATCTGGGGAAAAGCATCAGTAAATACGAGTGTAAGTCTCAAGACATCCT
>Ga0315542_1001539_pt1 | contig 14358 bp, 9 predicted proteins | sample SalMarSW160120MG_FD_202541 | JGI IMG/M metagenome (GOLD analysis project Ga0315542, IMG submission 202541) | Salt marsh sediment microbial communities from the Plum Island Ecosystem LTER, Massachusetts, United States - Salt Marsh Sediment SW1601-20 ...
AGCGAGCACCAGCTCCCAGAGCCGGAACAGGTTCTCGAAGTCGAAGCGCTCGGCGGCGGCCACGACCTCGTCCTCCAGCATGGCGGTCAGGTACTCGGTCTGCCGGTCGCGGATCTTCAGCTTCTCAACGACGGGCATCTCCCGCCGGCGCTGCGGCCCCGAGACGCGCGGGCCGCAGAGGTAATCGAGGTACAGATCCCAGTCGCCACGGAAGTAACGCAGACAGATGAGGCTGACCTCCTCCTCCAGATCCGAGAGAGGGGGCCAGGCCGTCTCGCTCCGTTCCTCGGTCCCGGCGACGCGCGGCGCTCGCTCGCCCGCGAGATCCGGCCGGCCCTTCTTGCTCGGCTGGTCCTTCCGGCTCTTCTTGCTCTTCTTGCCGTGTTCGTCCTGGCTCATGGTGCTCCCGCGCCCGGGGGGCGCTCGTTACTCCAGTTGCATGCCCTTGGGCACGGCCACGATGCCGTCGTCGGTGACGCGGAACAGCTTGCGGTCCTTGTCCGGGTCGCGCCCGATGATCATACCCTCCGGGATGACCACGTTCTTGTCGACGATGACCCGGTGCAGCTCAGCGTAGCGGCCGACGTTGACGTCATCCATGATAATGGATTCGGTCACGCGGCAGTAGGAATTCACGCGGACGCCCCGCCCCAAGATGGATCGCTCCACGCGGGCGCCGGAGACGATGGTGCCGCCGCCGATGATGCTATTGGTCACCATCCCGGGCAGACTGCGGTCGGCGGTGAATCCGTGCACACTCTTGGCGGGCGGCAGGGGCGGCTGCCAGGCGCGGAACGGCCAATCCCGGTCATAGAGATCGAGCTGGGGCTGACGGGCCACCAGATCCATGGAGGCCTGGTAGTAGCTGTCCAGGGTGCCGATGTCCCGCCAGTAGGCGGGGCGGCCGTCGCGATCCCGGAAGGGGAAAGCGTGCACCTTGCCCTCCGCCACCAGGCCGGGAATGACATCCTTGCCGAAGTCGTGATGCGAGGCTGTGTTGCGCGTGTCCTGGCAGACCACCCGCACCAGGTCGGGAGTGTCGAACAGGTAGACCCCCATGTTGACCAGGCAGTGATCCGGGTCTCCCGGTATGGTGGGTGGGTCGGACGGCTTCTCCACGAAGTCCACCACGCGCCACCTCTCGTCCACGTGGACGATGCCGAAGTGATGGGCCCCGTCCCGGGGGACCACCGCGGCGCCGAGGGTCAGCGGCGCATCGTGCCCGAGGTGGAACGCCAGCAGCTCGCCGTAGTCCATCTTGTACACGTGGTCGCCGGAGAGGACGAGCACGTAGTCCGGCTTGTTCTTCTCCAGCAGGTAGATGTTGTGGTAGACCGCGTCGGCCGTGCCCTCGTACCACTTCACCCCCACGCGGTGCTGCGGGGGAATGCGGTAGAGGAACTCGCCGGCCTCGTAGTTGAAGACGTTCCAGCCCCGCTGCAGGTGCTTATCCAGCGAGTAGGACTTGTACTGCGTGAAGACGAAGATTCGCTTCAGGCCGGAGTTGATGCAGTTGGAGAGGGTGAAGTCGATGATGCGGTAGACGCCGCCGAAAGGCACGGCCGGCTTGGAGCGATCTTTCGTCAGTGGATAGAGCCGTTCGCCCTGGCCGCCCGCGAGAATGAGAGTCAGGGTCTTCTTGAAGGGCTGGAGCGTGCTCAAGCGTCAGCGTCTCCCCGTCCGGAGCCGCCTCCCTGCCGCCGTCGACGAGGGTCAGGCCCGCACCGGTCTGCTGGACAGCAATTCACGCGTTGTCTGGACCAGCTCGCTGACATCGGAGGACTTCGTGATGTAGGCGTCCGCTGCCCACGTCATGAAGTTCTCGCGGTAGCTGGAGTAGGCCGTGTTGAGGATGACCGGAATCGTGTTGTCGCGATCCAGGATGCGCTGCAGCGCCTCAACACCGTCCATGCCCGCCATTCTGATGTCGAGGATGACCAGGTCCGGATGCATGGTCTCGACGTACTCGAGACCTTGCTCGGCGTTCGCCGCCGTCATCGTCTCGTAGCCCGCACGCCGCAGTTCCGTTTCGTAGAGCAGGCGCAGGTGGGGCTCGTCGTCCACTATCAGGACTTTTTTCACCTCTTAACCTCCTTGTCCGCGCCCATCGCCGAAGGCGATCCCCCGGCTCCTTGCGACAACATAGCAGAAGCGTCCGGCAGCGGCTACCCGAAACTGACCGCCTTCATTCACCGCCGCCCGACGCCTTCGTCTGCGGCAGGATGAAGCGGAAGGCGGCCCCTCCTTCCGGCCGGTTGGTGACGCTGAGCGTGCCGCCGTGGGCCTTGAGGATCTGGGCGCAGATGGTCAGTCCCAGCCCCGAGCCGGAGGCCTTGGTCGTGAAGAAGGGCATGAAGACCTTCTCCACCAGGTCGGACGGCACGCCCGGACCCTCGTCCAGGACCTCCACCTGCACGCCGCCCTCCAGGACGCGCGTGCGCACCTCCAGCGTCCCGGGATTCACCATGGCCTGGATGCCGTTCATGAGCAGGTTCTGCAGGACCTGCCGGATCTCGCCGGGATTGACGTTGACGCTGACGGCACCGGCCTGCAGGTCCTGCCGCAGGGTGATCTTCCGCGCGCCCAGCTCGGCGGTGTAGCGCTGCACGGTCTCGCTCACCAGCTCGTCCAGCCGCACCGACTTGCGCAGCAGCTTCTGGGGGCGGATGAAATCGAGCAGATCGTGGATGATCCGTTCCAGCCGTCCCACCTCGTCGGTGATGATGGCGGCGTACTGCTTGTTGGGATCGTCCTCGGGCAGGTTGCGCTGGAGCGTGCGGGCGAAGCCGCCGATGGCCACCAGGGGATTGCGCAGCTCGTGGGCCACGATGGCGGAGGTCTCGCCCATCACCGAGAGGCGCTCCATGCGCAGCAGCAGTTCCTGGTCCCGCTTCTGCCGCTCGGTGGCTCGGCGCAGATCCAGCAGCCGCCGCTCCAGCTCGTGATAGAGCCGGCTGTTCTCGATGGCGTTGGCCGATTTGTTGGCGAAGAGCTGCAGGAACTCCAGGTCCAGCGACGTGATCTCGCGGCCGGAAATGGCGTTGTCGGCCACCAGGACCCCCACCGGACCCCGGCGCGTCGTCAGGGGGGCCACCGCGAAGGCCGAGGACTTGAGCCAGGTGCGCAGCTGCTCGGCGCCGGGCAGGTCGAAGTCCTCGGGGGCCACTCGGAAGGGCTGCCGCTCGCGCATGGCCCGCACCAGGATGTGACGCTCGTCCTCCAGCGAGACACGCATGCTGCGGACGATCTCGTTCACCACCACGTCGGTCTGCTTGAGGGACACGTCGTACTGCGTCACCATCTCGTGGATGTCGATCGGCATGTCCGCCAGGTTGCTCCAGATGCGCGCGGCTTCCTCGCGGTTGGAGGGCCCGATGGCGATCTCGCCCCGCAGCTCCTGGGCCTGCTCGTCCAGCAGCAGGAGAAACGCCCGGTTGAAGCGCAGGCCCTGCCCCGCCGTCACGCAGATCAGGACCGCCTCGAGGATCTGATCCAGGGTGAGCTGGGCACCGTGCAGGGCCTCGCTGAGCTGGTTGAGCAGGGAGAGCTTGGCCAGACGCGCCGCGCGCTCCTGCTCGGTCAGCTCGCCCTGCCGGAGGTCGTGGATGACCAGGATGCAGTGGCGTCCCGCCGGGTCGTCGAAGATGTCGCAGTGCGCCTCGACCGGGATCAGGCCGCCCCCGACATGCTGCAGCTCCAGCTCCAGGGGCCGCCCGTTGTGCTGCTGGATGGGCAGCCGGAAGCTGGCGATGTCGGGCGGGGGGAAGATGAGCTGCGAGACGGCCAGGCCCTTCAGCTGCTCGCGGGGCCGGCCCAGCAGTTCGGCCGCTCCCAGGCTGGCCGCCAGGATGCGGGTCTCCTCGTCCAGCACCAGGATGGGCTCGCTGCTGACCGCCAGGGCGCACTGCAGCAGATCACCCCAGTCCCGTGCGGTTTTGGGCTCGTTCATGGCTGACCCTTCCGGCTCGCGGCCAACCGCCTGTAGAGTTCCTCGTAGGCGGCGGCCGAGCGGTCCCAGCTGAAGTCGGCGTTCATGCCGCGCCTGACGAGACGACCCCAGGCCTCGCCGTCGCGGAACGCGTCCCGGGCTCGCGCCATGGCCACCCTGAGCGCCCCGGGCGTGAAGCTCTCGAAGACGAAGCCGTTCCCCTGCGCCTTGGCGGCGTCCCGCACGGTGTCCGCCAGGCCGCCGGTGCGGTGCACGACGGGGACCGTCCCGTAGCGCATGGCGTACATCTGGGTCAGTCCGCAGGGCTCGTAGCGCGACGGCATCAGGTAGACGTCGCTGCCGGCCATGATGCGATGAGCGAGCCCGTCGTCGAAGCGGCCGGCAAAGGCCACGCGGCCGGGGTGCCGGGCGGCGGCCGCGGCCAGGGCCCGTTCGTACGTCTCCTGTCCGGTGCCGAGAACGGCCAGGCTCCAGCCCTCCGCGATCAGGGAGTCCAGCGCGGGCAGCAGCACCTCCAGACCCTTCTGTTCCACCAGCCGTCCCACCATGCCGGCCAGCGGGCCGTCCGCCGGGGACAGGCCCAGCTCGCGCGCCAGCTCCGTGCGGCAGCGCGCCTTCCCCGTCGGATCGGCGGCGTCGTAGACGGTGGGCAGGTCGGGATCCCGGGCCGGATCCCAGGTCTCCAGGTCGGCGCCGTTGAGGATCCCGCAGAAGTCCCCATCCCGCTCGCCCAGCACGCCGCTCAGCCCGCAGCCGAGGTCCGGATCCACCAGCACCTCGCGGGCGTAGGTGGGGCTGACCGTGTTGACGAGTCCGGCCTCCAGGATGCCCGCCTTCAGCAGGTTGATCTGGTCGTGGTACTCGAAGATCCCCGGGTACTGCGCCCACTCCGGGGGCAGGCCCACCAGCTCCATGGTCCGCCGGGGATGCAGCTCCTGGTAGGCCAGGTTGTGAATCGTCAGCAGGGAGCCGGCCTGCTGCATGCCCGGCACCGTCCGGTACCAGTGCTTGTGGTAGACCGCGGCCAGGGCGGCCTCGGCGTCGTGGCAGTGCAGCACGCCGGGCGTCCAGTTCAGCAGCGTGGGCAGGGTCAGGGCGGCCTGGCAGTGCAGCACGGTGCGCGCGAGACCGTCGGCAAAGGGCAGACCGTCCGGTCCGGTGTAGATCCCCAGCCGGCCGAAGAGGGCGTCGTTCTCCACCAGGTAGACCCGGTAGCCCGTCGCGAGCCCGGCGGCCTCGTGCAGGCGGCCGGCGCGCACGGTCTGTCCCACGCGCGCCGTGAAGGCGGGCGCTCCGCTGACCGGCCGCACGCCGAGCGCCTTCGTCTCGACGTCGCCGTAGAGCGGCAGGACCACCCGCACGTCGTGTCCCCGGGCGGCCAGCGCCGCGCTCAGGGAGGCGGCCACGTCCGCCAGCCCTCCCACCTTGGCCAGGGGCGCCAGCTCGGCGGTCACCATCAGGATGCGCAACGGATGCCTCCTCGTGCGGACCGGCAGGGGAGCGGTCCGATGGCGTGCGCGGCCGGCGCGGCGCCGCCCCGATCCCCTTCAGCCGGCGCCCTCCACCTCTCGCAGGAAGCGCGTCGCCTCCTCGGGTGCGGTCGGGTTGATGTAGAAGTCCGTGCCCGTCTCGAAACCGGCGACCTGGGTCAGCCGGGGCAGGATCTCCAGGTGCCAGTGGTAGTCGTGGGGCAGCGTCTGCCAGGCTCCCGGCTTGGTCAGGAACGCCTCGGTGTTGGGCGCCGTGTGGAACACCAGGTTGTAGGGCGGATCGGCCAGCACCCGGTGGAGCCGGCGCGCGGCCTCCCCCAGGCAGCCGGCCAGCGCCGCCAGCTCCTCGTCCGTGATTGCAGTCATGGCGGCGGCGTGCCGGCGGGGCAGGATCATCAGCTCGAAGGGGAACCGGCTGGCGTAGGGGGCCAGGACCACGAAGTGCGGATTCTCCAGGACGATGCGCTCGTCACGCTCCAGCTCCTCGTTCAGGACGTCGCAGAAGAGGCAGCGCTCCTTCGCCTCGAAGTGCTGGCGCGCCTGGTTGAGCTCCTGGGCCACGATACGCGGGATGATGGGCGTGGCGATGATCTGGCTGTGGGGATGCGCCAGGGTGGCTCCCGCCACCGCGCCCTGGTTCTTGAAGATCAGCACGTACTTGAGCCGCCGGTCCCGGTAGAGGTCGGCCAGACGGTCGCGGAAGACGCGGAGCAGCCGCACCAGGTGCTCGTCCGGCAGCGTGCCCAGATCGGCCTCGTGCTCGGGGGTCTCGATGACCACCTCGTGGGCCCCCACCCCGCGCATCCGATCGAACAGCCCCACACCCCGGCGCTCGAGATCCCCCTCCACGCTGAGCGCGGGATACTTGTTGGGGATCACGCGGATCTGCCAGCCCGGACCGTTGGGTGCACCGTTCGGGGGCCGGCCGATCGCCAGGATCTCCGGCGGGGTGCGCCGCTCCTGCCCCGGGCAGAAGGGACAGAAGGAGGGTTCGGTGACGGACTGGGACACGCTCCGCAGGTCGTGCGGACGGCGGCTGCGGTCGGTGGCGATGATGACCCAGCGGCCCTGGATCAGGTCGAAACGAAGCTCGGACATACCTGCACCTCACCACGCCGCCCTCTTCACCGCCGGAGGGTGAAGGTCAGGCTCAGCGGGAATTCCGCACCCGGATCGAGAGAGACGGTCCAGACGAAGAGGATCATGTGCCCCTGGTACTTCAGCTCGAAGCCGCTCTCGGCCTGCGACACGGTCCGGATCTCGTGCACCCAGACCTCGGCCGGCTCCCCGAAGAGCCAGCGCAGATGGGCGTCGAAGTACCCCACGCGCAGGCCCAGCTCCGGCCGCCGCGGCAGACGGCCCGGCGCCAGGGGGGACTCCCCGTCACCGGTTGCAAGATACGTCTGCCCCTGCAGCAGGGCCAGGTTCCACTCCGAGGCGAAGCGCAGCCGGGTCGCCGTCTTCCCCTCGTTGCGCAGCATCCAGGCCACCCGGAAGGAGCCCAGCCCGGGCTCCAGGACGACCTCCTTGCACAGGCGGAGGGGCGCACGGCGCCCGTCGCGTCCCCGGTAGCGGCCCGACCTGGCGCAGACGATCCGCGGCCCGCCCTCGTCGATCCACCCGCGCAGGCCGCCCCCGGCGCGCAGCAGGGAGCGATCCGGGACGACCAGCTCGTACGCCGATCCCGCGAAGTCGCCGCCGTCGGCCGCCGGCATGTCGTTCAGCGTCTCCACGAACTCCGCATCCTCGTGCAGCAGGCGATCGAGCAGGCTGGCGCGCTCGCAGGAATCGACGGCGAGGGCGCGCCGCAGCTCGTCCGTCACCGCCGACGGCCGGTCGTGGATGGACTCGTGTTCGTCACCACCTGCGGCGGCGGACTCCGGCGCCTCATTCTCGATCTTGCGATGGTAGGCCTCCCGCCGGCGGGTCAGCGTGTTCTGCAGGTTCCAGCACGCTCCCCGGTCCTCCAGGCCGACGAGCGAGCCGCCCCGGGCCGGAGCCAGGAACAGGTCGAGCCGGTGGTCTCCCAGGCGCAGATCCCAGGTGGCGTCGCCGTTGACGGACACCGCCTGCACGCGTCCGCGCGGCGGCACGCCGACGAGGGCCGCCGTGCCGCGGATCAGGTGCTCCCAGATCGCCTGCCGCATGTGCGGCAGGTAGAGCCCGCCGAAGATGCCGTGCCAGTAGGCGTCGTTGCACTGGGCCTGCCACAGCTCCCGCCGCGCCGCGGCGCGCGAGTCCTCCGGCTGCCCCGCGGCGGCGATGTCCGCGTGCAGCAGCAGGCTCCGGTGGTACATGCGGGCGCTCTCGCTGTAGCGCTGCAGGAACTGGCGCCAGAAGCCGCCGCGCAGGAAGGGCCGCAGGCTGTCCCAGCGCTGCTCGCCGCGGGCCTCCTCGACCAGGTCCGTGAAGCGCTCGGCAGCCGGCACCGGCAGCGCCCACTCCGTCATCTCGAAGTAGCTGCCGGGCGGCAGGTAGACCCGGCGGCGCGGCGGACGGTCGGCGAGGACCTCGCTCGGCGTGGCCAGCTCCAGCCAGTCGCTCTCCCGCGCCAGGGCCGTAAAGAAGCGCTCCAGCCAACCCCGCTTGTAGACCCAGTCGTGGGTGTCGGGCCAGGAGCCGAACTTCTCGCCGTCGTCCACCATGACCAGGACGCCCCCCGGATCGCGCTCGTGGAGCTCGCGGCAGAGCGCCACCGTCTCCTCCGGCTCCCGGAAGGGGATCAGATAGCGCAGCTTCTCCGAAATCGGGAAGAGAGCCACGGTGGCTCCCAGCTCGTCGGTGAGCAGGGGACCATGAGTCAGGTCGTCGGGATCGATCCCCGCCTGCACGAAGTGATAGTCGTCCAGCAGGACGTACGCGATGCCGGCCGCGGCGAGGGAGCTCACCAGCTGCGGCTCCCAGACCCGCTCGGCCAGCCACATGCCCCGCACCTCGCGCCCGAAGCGCTCGCGCACCGTCTCGCTCATCAGCTCGATCTGCCCCTGGCGGTCCGCCTCGGGGATCACGGGCAGGATGGACTCGTAGAAGGCGCCGCCCAGGATCTCCACGCGATCGGCCTGCACCAGCGCGGCCAGCCGCGACAGGTACTCGGGCCGGTGCCGGCCGATCCACTCCCAGAGCGGTCCCGTGTGGTGCATGCAGAGGCGGACGTGCCGGTGGGCCTCCAGCTGTTCGAGGAAGGGCTGGTAGGCCAGCGTGAAGACCTCGGCGATGACGTGGTCGAAGTTGCCCACGGGCTGGTGGTTGTGCACCCCGAAGACGAGTCGCAAGGACACCTCCAGCGGCCGGATCCCGTCCGGCCGCGTCGCTAGACGATCCAGTCCTCGGCGTCCTCGGGCCCCACGGGCACCCTCAGGCCGAGGGAGCCCGCGGACGGGATCACCAGCTCGGTCTGCCCCTGGCGGGACAGGGCCACGAAGAAGTTGCAGTCGTCGCCCGGGGCGAGGCCGAGGCGGGACCAGGGGATCGCCACCTCGATCACCTCGGCGTAGAAGCCGGCGGCGGCCCCCGTGGGCACGCTGGTCAGCGACCCCTTGCGTCCCATGGTGGCGGGAAAGACCAGGCTCACCTGCGCCTCCTCGCCGTCCAGACGGCGCACCGTGAGTTCGGCGCCCGCCAGCTCGGCGAGGCCGTGCTCTGGCGCGGGATCCAGCCTCAGCAGCAAGTGCAGCGGGCTGCCGCCGTAGTGGAGCATGGCCAGGGGCGTCTCGGTGCGATGCATGGCCCCTCCGCCGCCGGCCTCGCAGCGCCCCGCGTCCAGCCACTCGAAGTAGCTGGTCACCCGCCCGTCCAGGGTCACCTCCAGCGGGAAGCGCGGCTTCCGGATGCGCAGCTGGTCGGGCCGGCGCAGCGAGACCTGCAGCAGGGAGTCGGGCTCGCTCCCGAGGTGACGATAGACGGCGCTCAGGTGGCCGCGGAAGAGCGCGTCGAACTCCTGGGCGAAATCGCTGAAGTGGTCGTCTCCGTACCACCAGAACCAGTCGCTGCCCTCGGCCGACGTCAGCGCCTGCCAGGCTCGTGCCAGGGGATCGTCGCGATCCGGTCCCAGCCGGGCGGGATCAGGCGCGGACACGGTCTTGCCGCCCGGCGCCAGCTCCACCTTGCAGAGCGCATTCCCGGCGGTCAACCGCTTCTGCAGCCAGCTCCGCACGCGCTGCAACCGCTCCCAGCCCGCGTTCTTCTCGGGATGGCCGATCCAGGTGGTGAAGTCGTGGTTGATCCAGGATCCGGCCACCAGCCGCGGCAGGTGCGCCACCGATTCCTGGCCGCCTCCCGCCAGCCAGCTGGATGGGGTCTCCCAGCGCAAGCCCTCGGCGGCCGCCACCTGGCGGTAGAACTCCTGCAGGAAGGGCACACCGCCCTCGGCATAGCCCTCCCAGGGATTCTCGCCGTCCAGCATGATCGGCACCAGGAAACGTCCTTCCGGCAGGAGGGCGCGAATCCGCTGGAGGTGCCCGACGAAATCCGCTGCGGCCTTCTCGGCCGGCCAGGTCTGGTAGACGAAGCCGATGCGGTCCGAGAGGCCCTTGTCGCGGAAGAAGAGGACCGGCGCCGCGTCCCCGCCCCAGCGCCAGGGCCGGAAGTGCCCTCCCGGCGGCGCGTCGTCCAGCGGCACGGAGGCGGCCAGCACGTCCTGGTCGCAGCCCAGCCAGCGGACCCCCGCGGCGGCGAACACCCGGACGGCCTCCTCGCTCAGCGAGCCCTCGGCCGGCCACATACCGGCCGGACGCCGCCCGAACTGCGCCTCCATGGCGTCCAGCGCGGCCTGCACGTGATACCAGGCGTCTCCCGGCCGGTGGAAACGGTGCTCCGGCAGCGGCAGCTCGGGCCGCGCCTCGCGGGCGGACTGCGTGTCGCAGAGCAGGGGCAGGATGGGATGCGCGTAGGGCGTGCAGGAGAGCTCCACGACGCCGCTCGCCGCCGCCTGCCGGTAGCGCGGCAGCACCTGCCCCAGGAACTCCTGCTGCAGCGCGAGCAGGTCCGTTTTCTCGCTCTCCGTGAAGCCGCGCCCCTTCCGCAGGAGGGCCGCCACCAGTTCGTGCTCGCGCAGGCTGCGGCCCGACCAGGCCAGGTGGAAGCCCACCTGCAGGTCGCGCAGCTCCTGATCGTCGAAGCGCGCCGCGGCCTGCGCGTCGGGATTCTCGCCCAGGGGAGCCCGCTTCTCCCACAGCTCCGCCAGCCGCGGCAGCTCGCGGAAGCGCCGCCCGCGGTTGAAGGCGAAGAAATGACGCAGCAAGCGCGCCCGCTGCTCGCCGCTCAGCTCACCCGGAGCGGGCCGGGCCAGGTCCAGGAAGTCGTCCCCCACCCGGCCGTCCACGTAGGCGGTCAGCTGGCGGATCAGGATCGGCACCAAGTTGAAGACCGCCCGGGCCTCGGGCACCTCCTCGGCGATCCGCACCATGTCGTAGTAGCTGAGCAGCGCGTGGAGCCGCACCCACGGCATGGCGGCCCGGCCCGTGAGCGAGTCCACGTAGTCCGGCTGGTGCATGTGCCAGAGAACGGCGACGGCCAGATCGGCGCGGGCCATGCCATCCCTCTCGGTCGGGTGCGAAAAACGGAAACTTCCTGGTCTCTTCCCGCGTAGAATACATCGCCAAGGCAAGAGTGCAACAGGTCAGGCCATTGCCAGATTGCCAAAGGTGAGCGAGGGGGCGCAGCTCGAGGGCTGCGCCCCTCCGCTTTTCCGGCCCGCCACAACCGCTCAGTAGAGCGGCAGGCTGCGGCAGGGCAGGTCCTGCCGGGCCAGGCGGTCGGCCACGTACTCCCCCATGGTCACGAAGGAACCCTCGGCCAGGATGGCCGCGAGCTTGCCGGGCATGGTGCCCTGTCCCCCCTGGCTGCGCAGGCGACCGAGGAGCGACTGGCCGGCTTCCGGCCGGAAGTCGTCCAGCTCCCAGGGGTGCAGGTAGACGATCAGGGGTACCCCCTGCCGGCCGGCGAGCTTCCGCAAGGCGCGGAAGAGTGGGAGCGGCGCCAGCCGGAGGTAGCCACCTCCGGAGAAGGGCAGGTTGATCCCCGCCAGCCGGGCGGTGGTCATGGGCACCTCCACGAAGGGAGGGCCCTCGCCCGCCAGGCGGAAGGGGTGGCGCGGCGCGGCCGGCTGCCCGTAGCGGGGATGGCGGACGGCGAAGAGCGAGCTGCTGTAGCGGAATCCGTTCGCGCGCAGCAGCTCCAGGAAGTGATGCACCGGTCGGGTCAGGGTGAAGCTGGGCGCCCGGTAGCCGGCGACCTCGGGCACGCCCGCGGCGGCCAGGGCGTCGCGGGCCCGCTGCAGATCGGCCTCGAACTCCGCGTCCTTCAGGTTGAAGAGGATCGGGTGCGCGAAGCTGTGACAGCCGATCTCGTGTCCGGCCGCCGCGATGCGCGCCACCAGCTCGGGGTGCCGCGCCGCGGTCCAGCCGAGCACGAAGAACGTGGCCCGCACGCCGTGCCGGGCCAGCAGCTCCAGGCAGCGCTCCGTGTTGGCCTCGACGCGCGGCTTCTGGGCGGCCCACTGCTCCGGCGGCACCCGCTCCAGGTAGTTGTGGCCGTGGAACCACTCCTCCAGGTCCACGCTGATGATCGCGGCGTCCTCGCGCAACGGCCTGCCCTCCTGGCGCCCCTCGCGGGCGCCGTCTCCCCGCGCGGCCGACCGCGCGGCCGCTCAGCTGACCGGTAGCGGCGGCACGAAACCGTCGTTCTCCACCTCGATCATCAACCGGGCGAGGTCGTCCACGTTGGCGACGACGATGAGCTGATCGCTGGCGCGCAGCGGGACGTCGGGATCCGGCAGCTCGTTGTGGCGCGACCCCAGCAGCTCCCGCTTCTTGACCGCCAGCACCGCCACGCCCAGGCGCTGTCGCAGCTGCAGCTCGCGCAGGGTGTGACCGATGTACGAATGGGGCGGCGTGAGCAGCTGCACCCGGTAGGTCGACGGCAGGTCCACGCAGTCGTGCAGGCGGGACTCGCCGTACACCAGCTTGATGCCGACGTCCTCCTTGTGCAGGACCTCGCGATTGTAGACCTCGAAGACGGCCTTGCGGGTGATGATGCCCACGAGCACGGGACGCTCCGGCGACTCGAGGACCGGCAGGTCGACCGTGTCCTCCTCACCGAACAGCAGCAGGCACTTCTCCAGATTGTCCTGCTGGTAGACCATCCTCTCGACCGGCACGCAGATGTCGCCGGCGATGATGACCTGCCCCAGGCTCTCCGCGTGCAGGATCTCCTTGACGTCGTTGATGGTGATGCGTCCGGCCAGGCGTCGATCCGGCTGCACCACGTAGTAGTGCGGGTCGGGATTGGTGAGAAACAGCTTGAGAATCTTGTCGTAACTGTAAGCGAACTGAATCGTTGCCGGGTTGGCCTCCATCACGTCCCGGACGTGGAAACTCTGCAGGATGGCGCTCTCGCGCCCGAAGACCAGCTTCTGGCCGCGGCGCGTGAACTTCAAGGTGAAGATGCTGTCCCGCATCCCCCCGCGGTAGACCAGGGTGGCCGTGATGCAGGCCAGCATCAGGGGCAGGATGATGCGGTACTCGCCGGTCATCTCGAAGAGGATCAGGATGGCCATGAGCGGCCCGCCCGTGGACGCGGCCACCATGGCGGCCATCCCCACCATGGCGTAGGCCCCGATGGCCCCGATGTTGGCCGGGAAGAGCTGGGCCATCAGGGCGCCGTAGGCGCCGCCCAGCATCCCGCCCAGGAAGAGGGCGGGCGCGAAGATGCCGCCCGAGAAGCCGGAGCCGAGGGTCAGCGAGACGGCGATCAGCTTCCCCACCACGAGCAGGGCCATCAGGTTCCAGACCATGCCGCCGTCCAGGGCGTGCACCATGGACGAGTAACCGATCCCGTAGAGCTGTGGAAACCAGATGAGCAGCAGCCCCAGCGGCACGGCCCCCAGGATGGGCTTCAGCGGCGCGGGGAAGTGCAAGCGATCGAAGCGATCCTCGACGGCGTAGAGGGACCGCACGTAGACCATGGCCAGCAGGCCGGCCACCAGTCCCAGCAGCAGGTAGAACGGCAGCTCCAGCCAGGACTCGATGCTGAAGCCCGGCACCGGGAAGGCCGGCGTGTTGCCCAGGTAGTGGCGGCTGACCACGGTGGCGATGACGCTGCTGACGATGATGGGGCTGAAGGTCACGATGGCGAAGTCGCGCAGGATGATCTCGAGGGCGAAGAAGGCGCCCGCGATCGGCGCGTTGAAGGTGGCGGCGATGCCGGCGGCCGCCCCGCAGCCGATCATCGTCCGCAGGCGCTGCGGCGAGAAGTGCAGCCACTGACCCAGGGCGCTGGCCATGCCGGCGCCGATCTGCACGATCGGACCCTCGCGGCCCACCGAGCCGCCGAAGGCGATCGTGATGGCGCTGGCCGTGATCTTCACCGCGGCCACGATGGGCCGGATCACGCCCTGCTTGAAGACCACCGCGTCGATCACCTCGGGCACGCCGTGTCCCCGGGCCTCGCGGGCCAGGTAGTGGATCATGGGACCGACGATCAGCCCGCCAGCCACCGGCAGCAGGATCCGCTTCCACCACGGCACGTCCGCCAGCAACCGCACGACGTCCTCGCCGCGCCCGATGGCGAAGGCCTGGAAGAACTGCACCATCCAGCGGAAGAGAATGGCGCCGTAGCCGCCGACGACCCCCACCAGCACCGCCACGAGGACCATCAGGGTGGTCTCGTCCAGGGAGAGGTGCTGGATGACGCGGTCGACGGGGCGGAGGCCCTGCGCCGGGCCGTGTCGCTGCGTGCGCCAGGCCATGGTGCCGATCTCCTGCGGAGCGAGGACAGCGCTCGGACGGGCGGGTTCGCCCGCGAGCGGCGTTCCGGCTGCAGCGCAAAACTGTCAAAACAGGGCGGCGGAGTCAATCAATTGAGCGCCGCCGGCGAACAGGAGTCGCCAAACCTGCGGCTTGCACGTATCCTGCCCGACGG
>Ga0315542_1001540_pt1 | contig 14358 bp, 12 predicted proteins | sample SalMarSW160120MG_FD_202541 | JGI IMG/M metagenome (GOLD analysis project Ga0315542, IMG submission 202541) | Salt marsh sediment microbial communities from the Plum Island Ecosystem LTER, Massachusetts, United States - Salt Marsh Sediment SW1601-20 ...
ACCCCCATCATTTACTGCTGCGATATGACTTCCATCTGATGAAATTGCGGCAGCATATACGTTATTAGACGTTAAAAACCTCCAAAGTGGTGTTTTCATTGTAGAACTAGTTTGATTAAATAAATACTGCTATCTGGCGAGGAACTACTTGCTGTAATAAAATTTCCTTGCGATGAAATATCAACAGATCTGATTTCATCAGTAGTAGTATAATTCCAGAGAAGATCTCCTGAATTAGCACTTATATGTATATTAGATTGTTCTTCGTCTTGTTGATTATTCATCGGAATCTTAAATGAAATAAAAATAAAAACCAAGAGGAAAGATAACAATATCAGATTGAAATAATTTGATTTTTTTTTCATAGAATTTCAATACCTCATATATTTGTATTAGTGATGCATTATTTAGTTATAATTCTTTTTATTCAGAGAATTCATCATATAAAATTTTAAACTCATTTCTCATAATCTGTGAATTGAGGTATAAATCCTTCTTTCATTAATAATCTGAATTGTCCTTGAGAATTATCAATTATTTTCTTAGATTTGGAGATTAGTTCTTCCTCAGAGAGATTAATTTTTGCAATTCCTTGCTCAATTGCTTTCAGTCCTACAGCAGAAGCTTGCGTAACAAACGCATTTTCATATTGCATGTTAGGGAGAATACAATTATCCACGAGACACCCTTCAATCTCATCTACTAATTTTGCGAGAGCATGCGCCGCTGCAATGCACATTTCATCAGTTATGGTTTTAGCACGTACATCTAAGGTTCCCCTAAATATTCCGGGAAAACAAAGTGAATTATTAACCTGATTTGGAAAATCAGAGCGGCCAGTTGCGACAATTCGAGCTCCAGCTTCTTTAGCATCCCATGGAAAAATCTCCGGAATTGGATTCGCTAGGGCAAAAACTATTGCATCATCGGCCATTTTTGAAATCCATTCTTTTTTTATAACATTTGGTCCTGGAATGCTTGAAGAAATGAGAATATCCGCACCTTCTAAAGCTTTACTACAATCTCCCATAACTTGTTCTTTATTACTTATTTTAGCGACTTCACATTTATAATCTTGAGGACATTGTAGATCTGGTCGCTCTTTATATAAGATTCCATTACTATCAACAAATATTGAGTCCGTAATGTTAAATTCGTCAGTTTTTAATAAGCGATAAATCCCAAAATTAGCAGCACCTATTCCATTGAAAACGATCTTAACTTGTTCTTTTTTCTTTCCAACAATTCGTAGAGAATTCATTAATCCTGCAAGAGTGACACAAGCCGTACCCTGTTGATCATCATGCCAAACAGGAATATTGATGTCTGGATCACTGCGCAATTTATCTAAAACGGTAAAACATTTTGGATTGCTAATATCTTCTAAATTGATTCCACCAAATGTAGGTTGAACCATCTTTACAAACTCTATAATATCTTCGGCTTTACAACATTTTTTTTTACCGATACACAATGGAAACGCATCCACTCCTCCTAAATATTTAAATAGTAAAGCTTTACCTTCCATTACCGGCATTGCTGCTTCAGGACCAATATTTCCAAGACCTAACACTCTACTTCCATCACTTACGACCGCGACAAAATTCCACTTACTCGTATAATCATAAACTTTTTCTTTATTCTGAAAGATTTCAGATGAGGGTGCGGCTACTCCAGGAGAATACCAAATTCCAAAATCATCATAATTTCGAACTTGACAACGTGAAATAACTTGAATCTTTCCTCTGTAGAACTTATGCATTTTAATTGCATTTATTCCCGGTTTTTTTGCACTTTTAAGGAGTTGTTCTTTAGTTTTTTTTTCCATGATAAATATTAAACGAAATAATATTAAAATTGAATTGTCATTAGACCATAAAACAAAACCTTATTAATAAACAATCAACTGAGCTATATAATAAATTTAAAGCATAACCAATTGAAAATGAAGCTGCTACTCGTATTGTCCATACTTCAGAACAGGAAATTACAGTATTGATAACGTAGATGAATGAATTAAGCTCTATTTAACATCAATTTTGCTAGTTTCTTAAAAGATTTTTCGACATTTTCTCCTGTCTTGCTGGAACATTCAAGAAATAAATTTAACCTCATTTTCCTAGCGAGTTCGCTCCCTTCTTCTGGATTAACTTTTCTCATGTATTCTAAATCTGATTTGGCTCCGAGTAACAAAATAGGAAAGGACTTTTTAGCTCCATTTACGATTGATAGCCAATTTGCCACATGTAAAAAGGAAGAGTAATCTGTAATATCGTACATCAATATACCGCCTCTGGCGCCTGCGATATAATGAGGAAACATGAATCGAAATCTTTCTTCACCAGCAAAATCCCATATCATTAATTTTACTCTCTGATTATCGACAATTACAGATTTGTATTCAAAATCTACCCCAATAGTCATACATCTATCTGGAATAAAAGCTTTAGTCAAAAAACGCTTCGCTAAGGATGTTTTTCCTGAACCGGCATCTCCAAAAATGACTACTTTAAAGATTTTGCCACTCATTTTTATAATTTCTTTTTTTCGTTTTAATTATAGTGATCATTAAATGTGAATTTCAAGGGTATACCTACCCATTAAACGCACATGCATACAGACCCTCTTAAGTTTAGATATAATTTTTCCATTTTTGTAAAAAATATATCAAATTTACAAATAGCACTGTTCCTATTTAAATCTTTTCAATCTATATTTCCAATTAACTAAAAATTTGCAATATTTTAGCTGAAACTCAATATCAAGAAAGAATTGGAGATCTTTTTCATTTCTGTTCTATGAATAAAGAGTGAAATTGTCACTATAACTGCATCAGAAACCATATTTTGGTAATTCTAATTTAGAAATCAATTTTTTTTTTAGTATAGTTTTCCCCGCTCAGGTTGGTGGATCAGGGGGTTTTTCAGGAAATGGTGATTGGGATCCATAATCAGCACCAAATTTGTCAGGATTTTTTAATATTTCTTTTATTTTGGAAATTAAATCTATTCTTAATCCTGAACTAGTAGAAACAGCTAATACATCTTTTGGTCCTGCTTGTAAAATTAATAAGTAACCATTGCTTCCTTTAGCAAAAAACGTATCGAATTTATCCATATTTATCTCTTCTACCGCGCTTTTAGATAAGGAAAGTAAAGCTGCAATTATCGCTGAAATTTTCGTCTCATCAACACCTTGTGGGAGCACTGACGCGATATGAGATCCTTCAAAAGTTACAATCGCAGCATATTCTACTTCGGGAGCTAGCGTTAAAATTGATTCCAAAATGCCATCAGTTAATGGTCTCATATAAGTCACGTTTTAGTTACTTTTTATTAATATATGGATTAGCATATTAATTAATATACATATTTGTATATATGATTTTATTTTATCCCATTTTATCATTTTCTCAGTAAAATTACATAATGCTTGCTCAATTTTGTCCAACTTGTCATTTTAAGAAATATTTAATACTTTGAGAATATTAACACCATAAATATCAAGGATGAAAAGCGTAGGAAAGATACGTGAACTCTCTTTATTTTTCATGATCTATGGTCATCTGATTTAATTTTGGTCACGATCCGAAGATCAATGGTTGAAATTTTGGTTATTTGTATTTTTAAAATCTGTACGTGTAACAAGTTTCCTATTTGTTTCAGGAGTTAGTGTTGCTTTAACTTTTAAAAATAATGTGACATGAATCTTCAAAGAGACCTATATGGTAATATAATTCTCTCTGGGGGCTCCACTAATTTTCCAAGTCTTAGGGAACGCTTAAAATTCGAACTTTCTAAGATCGTGCCAAATTCCATGGAAGTTGACATACACGTTCCTCCGGAAAGAAAATTATCTACTTGGGTTGGAGGGTCAATCAATTGTTCCCTTCAAAATTTCTCTCAAATAAACACATCAAGAGAGTAATTCATTGAGCGTGGTTACACGTATTATTATTAAAAAGTAAAATTTTGATTTGGAAAAGCGTGGCTAACTTTTTAGAATAAAATTCAAACATTTATTATATTTTATTCCATCCAAATCGATTTTATTTATTTAAATTTCTTAATATTTCTAATATTTCTTCATTTTTGGGAATATCATCCATCGAATCACTGTAATACGCATATCTTATAATCCCTTGCTTATCTATTATTAGAAGAGCTGGCATTCTTCCTAACTTTAATGGTTTTATTTCTTGGTGTAACATTTTATTGACCTTTTTTTTGTCATCAAAATAGATAGGATATACTTGTGCAAATTCGGATCCAAATTTTCGCGCATTTTCAAGATTATCAGGCAAAATAGCGTATATTTCTGTATTTAGTTCATTGAATTTTTCAAAATCGTGTTCTAATTTTTTTGAATGAGCTTTCGCATAAGGTCAACTTTTATTTCTGAATAATACTATTACCACATTTTTATTCCCTTCGAATTCACGTATATTAGTTGTTTCATTTCGAGAATTTGGTAAACTAAACTCCTTGATTTTAGTTCCTACTAAATTGTATTTATCTTTCATGTTGATTTCACGTTATTTTTTATTTAGATAACTAACTATCTTTTGAAATGATTATATAATTTATACTTCTAAATTAAAAATATTTAATCCAATCAATAAATCTACATTTGATTAAAAACTATGCTTAGATTTGGTTAAATAATAGTTACAAAAAAATATACTAAATTTGGTATGTCTTAAATTTTTAAATAGTTGAAAAAATATAATTAACTATCCTCGAGATAAAAAAACCTGAATTAATCAATTTGTGGTACTAATGGCAATTAATTTTGAAATTTCAGAAATTCTAAACCAATTTGAATTAACTGATAGAGATAAGAAAGACCTTGTTCAATTATTTGAGTTTACAAAATATTTGTACGACAACGAAGAAAATTTAACAAAAACAATGAATTTAGTCAAAAAAGGGCGGGATCAAATAATAGAAAGGATTTTAGAGATGTTTGAGAGTGAAATCTCCGGAGAAATCTGATGAACAGTATTTTTTATAAGGAGAGAGATGTTTACCATGATTGAATCTATTCGATTGAAAAATTTTAGAAAACATGAAGACATGAGTTTAGATTTTGACGATAAATTTAATCTCATCCATGGTAGAAATAATGCGGGCAAAACTTCCATCTTTTTTGCCATTGAATATTGCTTATTTGGAGGAGTGCTAGGTTTTAAAAAAATTTCCCAATTAACTTCGTATAAGAGTAAAGTAATTGGGGTGGAATTAATTTTTAGAAGTAGAAATGGAGATCGTTTTAAATTACAGAGAATGCATAAATTATTGGGAAAAAGTCAATCAGCAAAAGGCTTTTTCACGTTAAAAAAGTTTGTTGAAGATGGGGAAAGCTACATAATCGCGTCTGATTTTGGAGACCGAGAAGAAGATTTATCTCTGAAACTTAATGAATTGACTGGAATTTCTAAGAGATATTTTGAAACTGGGATTCATTTTCATCAAGGTACAATTTCTGAAATCTTGAATGGATCCAAAAAGTTAGACATAGTATTTGGAATTACGGCTGCCACCACACTTGCCGATATCTTCAAAACAAAAGTTTTAGACTATGAAAAGGAAATTGGGAACATAGAAAAAGTTAGAATTTTTTTAGATCAATCCATAAAAGAAAAAAATGAACGATCCGAAAAAGCTAAAGAACATGCTAACAAGATTGAAGACTTAGAAGCCAATATTCTTCTTAAAGAAGAACAATTAAAAAGTCTTCAAATAATGAAAAATACTTCAGAAGAAATTTCGAACGCGGTGATGGAATATGAAGCCTCAAAAAAGAAATTTGATGAAATTAAAGTAAAGGATGAACTATTCAGTAAAGAATTTCAAGATTTAAAAGCAAAGTTTGGTTCGAAATCTAAATTAGACGATGAGTTAGAGGAATGTAAAAAAAAATTTAAAACGACTCAAAAAGATATTAAAGAAATTAAAATAAAAATTGAGACCATTCAAGAGTCTATTAGAACGTCTGAAAAGAAACAAGTTGAAATCGAGAATGATTTAAAAAATATTGATAGAATTACTGAAGAATTAAAAGGTTTGACACAAGATGTTGGGGGAAAACAAGATTTAAAAACGAAATTAAACTCAGACTCCTCTAACGTAAAAGAAACATGTCAAAAAATTGCTCAACTGGAGAAAGAATTAGAACAACATCAAGTAATATTAAGAGATTCGGAACGTGAAAAAGGCGATATAGACGGAATTTTGAATCGAAGAAAAAGCTCGAAAGATAAACCAAAATGTGAGTATTGTGGTGCTCCGATTGATCCATCGAAAATTCAAGAAGACATCAAGAGCTTACAAGCTAGCTTGAAAGATTTAGAAACTAAAATTACCACTACCGAAATCAAATCAAATAGCAATAAAGAAGAATTAGTTAATTTACGGCAAGAAGAAAAACAACTGAATGAAAGCATTCATTCACTTGAAACATCGATTCAACAAATTGAGATACTAGAAGAAAAACGAAATGAAATCTCTGGAATGGATCATGAAAAAAATCTCACTTCAATAATACAAACCCTTAAACGACACGAGAAATCAATAGAAGAATATAAAAATCTATTAGATACGAGCCATTCAAAAGAAAGTGAAATAAATAAACAATTAAACATGCTGGAGAATCAATTAGCTCAATTTGATGATTTGGAGCTTAAAGTTAATGAAACTAAGAATGAATTAGAAAATTACGAAAATGGCTTACAAAAAATGATTACTGGTCTAATCTCACTCATTAATGAAATGCAGCAGAGTTTAACAAATCAAATAGAAGTATTTAAAGATAAAGACAGTGAATTCGTTAGTGCTGTTATCAATGTAGTAAATAACTTTAAAATAAATAAAGATAATTATACTCATGAAATAATTACTGAAATTAAAGACGAGTTTAGAGAATTGATATTAACCAAAAATTCAGAAATTACTACAACTCTTGATATGTTACGTACTCAATTGCAAGAGTATCAAGGATATGCAAAGGATTTTCAAGATCAAATAATGAAATTAGATAAAGATATAGCTCATTTTGAAAAGGAAATCAACTTATTGAAAACTAAAGAAGCTTTAACTAAAAAATACCGCTCTTTCCAGGATATTTTTAATGAGGTACAAAATATTATTCGTCAAAATGCCTCAAAAGTATTAGAAAAAAAAATCCTTGCAATCCATAAAAATTTATCTGCGGATGATGAATTTGAAAAAGTTGAGATTGATAGTGATAATTATAGCTTATCTATAATGCCAAAGGGAATCGGAACTAATGAGTTTTATCCTGCTATGGTTTATCAGGGAGGTGGACATAAATTGATTTTAGGACTTTCTTATAAAATTGCACTTGGAGAATTAATTGGGTCTCCACCATTCCTTTTGATTGATGAGCCCACAGAGTTTATGGATTCTAATAATCGTCTTACTCTGCTTTCTAATTTGAGTACTATATCTAACAGATCTCAAATATTATTGATAACGCATCAGGATGTTGATAAAATTCAAGCTAAAAAAAAAATTGAGATTATCAAAAAATAATCAAAATATGTATGAAAATGAGCGATGAAAATCCGATAATTGGAAGTTTTAAGGAGGAGTTCCAACAAATATTTCTTGGTGATAAAGTCATCATTGACAAATTGGTTCAAAATGCTAATGAGTCAGTAGGTAAATGTCTTAACCTTGAAGATTTTAAGAGGAGATTTTTTCTTAATTTACTGAAAGAAATTACTATCATGTTAAAAAGCGAAGAAATTAGTCATAAAGATTTCTTCTTAGATAACATGAGAGAGAACTTGCTTTGGCAACCCTTAGTAAAAATAATCCTTGCCAAACGCATTGAAGAACTTAAACAATGTAAAGTTCTTAAAAAAGGAAGAAAATACAACATCTCTGGTTTAAAAGATACTTACTTAGGGAAAATAATTGTAGATAAGCTAGGATATATCCGCCGTTCTACAATTTCTGAACTAGAATATGATAAATTGATTAGCATTATAAAAAAATTAAATTATGAAATCCCCGTTATCGTAGAACCAACGGAGACAGAAAAGTTTTTTGAAAATTAATTTTAAAATAAATAAAAAAATGAAATAGGGAAATATCGTGAGCAAATTAAATGCACAAGAAGAAAGTTCTAAGGAATTTTCAAAATTAATGGAATCGAAAAAAATTTTAGATATAAAAGAGGACATTAATTTAGTATTAGAAGGGCAATATAAGATGGCTTATGATGCCATGACGGACGCTTACAATGCAGGCTTGTTTGTTGGGCTTGTTGGACCCGTAGGATGTGGTAAGACTGCAATTTGTCGTAAATTTGCATATGAAATGAACAGAGAATTTTATTGGGTAACATTTTCTGATCTCATAAGACCTTCCACTTTAATCGGCTCATTTGATCCAACGCTGGTTTTTAAGTATGGATTCAGCCCAGAATCTTACATTCCCGGACCTTTTACGCTTAGTGCATTGAAAGGTGGCGTATTTTTGGCAAACGAGCTGAATAGAGGCGATGAATACGTGTTAAATAGCATGCTTGATGCAATGGAAGAAAAAAGATTGTATATTCCTCAGCTTAAAACGTGGTTAAGTGTTGATGAGGAATTTTATGTAATTGCAGCAATGAATCCCTCTGAATTGAAAGGAACTCGCAAATTACCATCTGCAATAAAAGATCGTATAAAAGTTTGGATACATTTGAGTTATCCATCTCGTTCGTTAGAACAAAAGATTATGCTCGCAAATTGCCCTGAATATAAGCTTTCAGCTTTAACCCAAGAAAAGATTATTGAATTAATGATTCAATGCCGAAATGATCCCGATGTAGATAAACCTCCCAGTCTAAGGACAAGCATTGGTCTAGCTCGTTTTGTGTCTGAACGAGCAAAAAGATTAAAAGTTGAAGTTGACAACAATTTGATTGCTGAATCTGCAAGACTTATACTCCCTGATGCAATCGAACTTAGACCCGGTAAACAAATTGATACTTTTTTAAAAAAATTATTAACGAATGTTGTTGGCGTAGCATAAAAACTCATGTCTCAGCAAATTGACCAAATTGGCGATTTCAATGGAAATCGAGTATTGGATTGGAATCCAATTTCATTTACAGTTGAATTTATATATCGCATGAGAAAGACACAAAAGAAATTATTAAATATTCCCAGTACACGACAAGCAGTCGCAATTCCTAAACTTCTTACTGCAATGTATTATCGAAAGAATAATTTGCTTCATGAAGATTTTATTACTGCAGCAGTTATCACCACTCCTATTGAAGACCAAGACATAGCGAGGGAGATTGCAAATGAGATTCTCTTTCCTAAGAAACCTAAGGAAAAAGGAACTATCGGAAAAGCGAACTCAAATATTAGCGCTAAAGACACGTTAAGTGATGCAGAAGATAAAGATTTTATGGATGAGTTATTATCCGAATTTGTTGACGCTGGAATCAGCTTAGATAATTTAGATGCAGAAGACCTGATGGATCAAACATTAAAGGAATTTAAGGACTTGATGGATTTCATTGATGATATATACGCACAGGCGTCTGCAGGAACGGAACCTTATCAGAGCCTTGTGGATATATTGGAAAGGAGGAATGGATATTATGAAATCATGAATAAGAGCATTAATACCTTAGAGATGCTTAATGATTTAATACATCAAAATATCATAATGGATATAGATGTTCTTTCTCCCCAAGATATTGCCTCATCTACCAAACTAAATTGGGGTCAAGACATTCTGGATCAAACACATACTCCATGGATTCAAGCTACAGCACAATTTTGCATGAATCATCCAGATTTTAAAAAAACACTTACAGATATTATGCACCATGAAGAAGTTGGCACCGCTGCACGGACTTCCCGATATTTAAAAGAAGCAGGCATAGATAAACAGATTGCAGAAGACCTTGCAAAAGAATTAATAAAAAGAGCAAAAACTCTGATGGATATATTGGAAATATCAAGGGTATTAGGATATATTCCCAATTTTGATCAAAATTCTGTATTTTCAAATAGTTTGAAAGGAGACATAGGAACTCCGTTTAACATTTCTCGATCCCTAGATGCTCAATTTAGCTCTCACATAACCAAGGACTTGTTTAATATCTGGGCTCAAGAGCAACCTAAACGGAGTGTTTCGGCCATGTTTCAAGCGCAAACCGATGTTCCTCAATGGTCCCAAATGTTAAGTGATTCAGTACAACGACGTTTAGATGAAATTGCTAAAAACCAACTTGCCCCTGCTCATGGTATGAATGAATTGGCTGAAAAATTAGTGCAAATGTCTAAAAACTCATCTTTTGATTCTTGCGCAAATAGTTTTCAACAAAATGCAGGGATTGCTGGATTAAAAGCATTAGAATCAGCACAAACATCAGAAGATTTTGAAAATATCCTACGATCTCAAGTTCAATATGATGTACCACTGAATACAGATGCAGTTGTAAAAATAGGAAAACAGAAAGGTGTTTCAGAGCAAACTATCTTAGAGATTTTAGGGGGAAGTTATGAACTTCTAAAATTAATGTTTATAAATAATGTAGGAAACTTTAACCGTTTGAATAGAATTATGAATCATTTGAAATCTCTTGCACAAGAACAAATGAAGGAATTAATGGAACATGCTTTACAAAGTGGTAATTTTCAAGCTTTGGGTACTTTAGGTCATCATAATATGGGAAACGCTTTTAAGGCTGCTGGTGAAATCGGTGGGAATGTTGCTCAACAACAATTAGCAGAATCACTTTCTGCTGGACCAGGTGATAATCTATTGCTTCAGTGGTTCAGCCACCGACACAACATTCCTGTAAAAGTAAAAGAATTTGTTAGAAATCTCGTTAAAGATGCTCTAATAAAAATTGCTCTGAACATGATTTCTAACCAAAGAGGAAGTGGTGAAAAAGGGCTCATTCCCACAAATAAGCTTCGAATCTTTATTGAAGGTGATGATATGGATCTTATAGATATCGATGCGTCAATTGAAAATATTGTAATGCAGGGAAAATCGTTAGATTTAGTGACTTCAGATGATCTCATGGTTAAGGAATCCGAAAAAGGAAGAGTCTCTATTTGTTTTCTCCTTGATATATCTGGATCTATGGGTGGTATGAAATTAGCAGCTTGCTCTATTGCTGTGATGGTGCTAATAGGGAGTTTACGAGCTGATGAAGTTGGGATCTGCTTTTTTGAATCCAATACGCACGTTGTTAAAGAATTTGGAGATGATAAAGATTTAGAGGATGTTGCTGACGAGTTAATGGATTTAACTGCACGAGGAGGTACAAGAGTACAAGCTGCGTTGAAATGGGGTGCAGAACAGCTAGAGCAGACGAATGTAGAAATGAAAGTATGCTTTCTTTTAACAGATTGCATGTTCTCCGAATCTCAAGACCAAATTAGGAAAGAAATGGAATCATATCTTAATCAAAAGGTGAAATTTATCTTAGGAGTAAATACAAAATCATATACCAAACGATATGCTGATTGGATTTTAAATAAAACTAATGGAGAAATAGTTTATATCTTAAAGATACCTGATATTCCAAAAATCCTTTCAGAAACTTTAGAAAAAATAGGTTAATTTTTTTCAAAAACTATTTTAATTGACATTAATGAATTCTTTTAGTCAATTCAATTAATATAACTTAATTAGACTCCAAAACTTATATGATGATGTAATTATGAAATTCATTTTTAGAATAATCCTAATCCAAATTATATTATTTAGCTTTTTTATATCTTCACAGAATCTTTTACCCTTGAATTCACACGATTTTGACAAAAACATTCAACTGAAGCCTTTAGAACCAGATTATTGGCCAACATCATCTTGGAAAATGTCAACACCAGAAGATCAAGGCTTAAATTCTCAAATGTTGCACGATATGGATGATTACATTAATACCAATTTATATAATTATATTGATTCCTTACTCATCATCCTTAATGGATATCTCGTATATGAATCTTATCCTTCTTCAATCTATGATGAAAATGATCAGCATCATATATTTTCATGTACTAAAGCTTTCACTTCTGCTTTAATCGGCATTGCTCTTGAAGAAGGATTGATTGAAAATATCGATGATAAAGTTTTAGACTATTTTCCAGAGAAGACTTTTGATAACATGAATTCTTGGAAGCAATCCATCACGATTAGACAACTCTTAACAATGACTTCTGGTATCGAATGGTTTGACCAAATTAATTATTATGAAATGGCCGGAACTTATGATTGGGTTCAATATATTTTAGATCAACCAATACAACATAAACCTGGCTCTACTTGGAATTATAACACGGGCTGCTCTCATCTATTATCTGCGATTCTTGATCGTGTAACTCCAAATGGGACTAGTGATTATTTAAAAACTAAACTTTTCAATCCCCTTAATATCACGAATTATTCTTGGACGGTAGATGGTCAAGGAATCCCAATTGGAGGTACATTACTGCATCTAACTCCACGAGATATGGCAAAATTTGGATTCTTGTATTTGAATGGTGGAATTTGGAATGCTTCACAACTTGTCCCATCAGATTGGATTGTCGAATCTACTACGCCTTTTATGAGCATCGAATTTGATCAAGGTCAAGGTTCGGGTTATGGTTACCAATGGTGGATTTATAATTGGCTTAACTCTTACACTGCACGTGGCTCTTACGAACAATATATTACCGTTCTTCCAGATTCAAATATGATTGTTATATCTACAGGAAATTCTGAAAATTATCACTACATAAATTTATTAGTAAATTATATACTTCCTTCTGCTGGGTTTTACTCTATTAATTTTTTATTAATGAGTTTAATTATTATCCCTTCAGTCTCCATTTGCACGATCATTGCGTTTTTATACTTCCGCATCCGAAAAAAAAAGGTAATTCGAAAATTGAAAGAGAAATACCTAAATGACGATTTAACATCAGATTGATATCTTTATTCGTAATATACACTATTAAGTTTCATTCTATTTTTAAATTAATTCACCAAATTAATACTAAGTTATTATTAGGTTCGATAGAAGGTTTGTAAAATGTTAAAATCTAATGGAGAATATGGTTCAATTCCAATAATTCTGATATCAGCTGTAATTTCCGAGTGTGAAAAAGCTCAAGTGCTAGAAAACACGTTAGCAAACGACATAATCATAAAACCTATAGATAAGTTAAAAGACCTAGACTTAATGTTTAAATACGTCAAAGAATTTTAATTTTTTTTCCTTTTTTTATCAATTATATTTTAAATATGAGTCAAGAATAAATAATGCATTAACAATTATTATTCTGGGCTAAAAAAGACGTATCTATTTAAAAAATGAATATAAGTTGCAGATCAACTCGATTGATACTAATTGTTGTAGCAATATCTATAATAATAAAAATGATTCCTGTAGGTTATTTTGGTTTTGTATTTGTTCGATTATATTTATACGGATTACCAAGACCTTGTGAAGAACAATAGTTCTCATAGAATTCGTTATAATTTAAACCGCATCACTTGTTCATCATCCCACATTTCATCGATATCTTCAAAACCATAGCGTTTATAGAATTTTCCCGGACCATTCTTTTCAGGATGGTAACTCCCATATAAATATTCTGCATTCGGTCGCGTTCTTACATAATTACAAAGCATATCTAAAGCCGCTTTTCCATATCCAAGGTTTTGATATTTTTGATCGATCATAAATCGCCATAGAAAATATCGTTCGGGACTATTTCCAAACCTTCCAGGATCTGCAAGCATAATGAAACCGACTGGTGTATCATCTGCATAAATTGCTTTGAAATATACATTTTCAGAATAATTTGCGAGCGCAATAGATCGTGCATTGGGTGCGACAAAATTTTTTTGCTCAGGTTTCACATCTAAATTCATCACATCGAATAAATTTTCACGTACGATAGGTCGCAAAGTTACTTTGGGTGGAATTATTTCAATAGGAATAAAATTAATATTAGGAAGAATGACCTGTAATGAAGAATCAACTAAAATATTATAAACATGAATAAAAGTTGTAAAATCGATAGATAAAATACGCTTTAATGCTGCCCTTCCTAATTTCTGATCGATTATTTGCCACATATAAGAACCTAACACATAATAAGCTCTATTATTAACACCAAGATCCCAAGCTAAATCTCGGAGTGTTTCTTCAGAATCGGCATTCACTCGCGAAAAAATCAGATTTATTCGATCTAAAGCCTTTTTTACTTCTTCAGGATCTTCGAGCATTAGATAATCACGTTCATTAGGAACGGGAAAAATTTTTTGACCAGTATAAGATACATAATTACAGATCCCCTCCCCTTGAAGACTTCGTAAA
>Ga0315542_1001541_pt1 | contig 14356 bp, 10 predicted proteins | sample SalMarSW160120MG_FD_202541 | JGI IMG/M metagenome (GOLD analysis project Ga0315542, IMG submission 202541) | Salt marsh sediment microbial communities from the Plum Island Ecosystem LTER, Massachusetts, United States - Salt Marsh Sediment SW1601-20 ...
TGGAGAAATGCAAGGGCATCCCCGCCACTGACCAGGAATCGACCCATGTGCGAAACATCAAAGAGCCCCGCGCGCCTTCTCGTTTCAAGATGCTCGGAAACAATGCCGTTCGGATACTGGATCGGCATTTCCCATCCGCCGAAGTCCACCATTTTCGCACCCAGGCGGTGGTGCTGTTCGAAAAAAACAGTTCTCAGAAGATCTGTCATCATAGGTCCCCTTTCAATGTGCTCTGGCCCAACTTCTCTATGATTACCACCTGTTTTTGAGATTTTCAAGAAAAAGGTCGCTGATTCCTGAAGAAAATGTAAAATTTGAGAAGCTTATTGACAGAATACCGAACTTTCTGTATGTATACTCTCTATTGACACCTTATCCTCCGGTATGGCCGGACGCGCCTGGGTGTAGATCAGGGATCGTGAGTCGGGAGATTGCACTTTTCGGACTTTCCACCAGGGAAACACGAGGAGCTTTCCGATGAAAATGGATGAAACCAATATCGCTATCATTCGCCATCTTCGCGACGGCAGAAGGTCTCTGAGAGAGATCGCGAAGGCTTTGGGGGTCTCTGAAAACACCATACGGGGGAGGGTCAGAAAACTGACTGAAGAGGGGGTCCTCACCATCAGGGGCCTGGTGAATCCGGAGGCTATTCCGGGCCACCGGATTGCCATAATCGGCGTCAAGCTGGGGACCATGAATCTGATCAGCAAGGGCGAGGAGTTCAGCAAAATAAGAGGGGTTGTATCCGTGAGCGTGGTTACCGGACGGTTTGACCTGATGCTGGTGGTCCTTTTCAATGAGGAATTTCGTTTGCTGGATTTCTATGCGGACGAGGTCTCAAAGGTCAAGGATGTACAGTCCGTAGAGACATTCATCGTGTATAAAGGGTACAACCTCATGGTCCCCTACCTTTTGTAATGTGCCCTCAACCCTGGTGCACAGCCACGCATACTAATGGCATTTACTGCATTATTCAGCTAAAATATCCTCTTTTTTTGAGGAAAACATTGATCATCAATTATTTTCTTGACAATATCATTACTCCAAGTTAATAGCATACCCTCAAACGCGCAAAAGCGCAAGTCAAGAATGATGACGCAAATCCACCATCTAATGTTCGCATCATGAGTTTCACCGGGTGATTTGGCGAAATTCCTGGTCACCAGCAAGGCGTCAGATGCAAGCGGCGCCGAGGAGCGACGACCGAGACGTATAAACAATACGTCGCAGGGAGGAGCGAGCGAAGGCAACGCAGCAGATGATGTCTTGCTGGTGACCAGGGGATGACCTCGTAAAGAGCTGACCTACATTATATATCACAAACGGCATCCTATGAACAACGGACTTGAGTCAAGCTCGTCGGAAATCAGGAAGCTCGTATCAGGATACAACAGCAAATCCGAGTCCTCGGATTTGCCCGGACAACTTCAAGACCGGAGAAGCGGCCCGCTTCCCCTTCACATGCAACACCTTAAGCTGTGGCTCATAGCGTCATTGTCGGTGAACCGTCGCCTTGATGCCCTTTCGTAAAACCATCAGCCGTTCTGTCTTTTCTTTGTCGATTCTTTTGGATGTCAACCCAAACCCGTGAAAGGAGCCATGTAAAATGAAAAGACGCGATTTTATCAAGAAGGCCGGAGTGGGAGCAGCTGCCGCAGTGGCAGCCACAGCGGTAAATGCACCCTTTGTGCATGCAGCCAAGAAGACAACCATCAGGTGGAGGATGCAGACGTACGCCGGTGCCGCGCTGGCTGAGGAGGTCGTCAAACCCTCAATAAAAATGTTTAATGAAGCCGCCAATGGAGAGATGCATATCGACCTGTACACTGCCGACGAACTGGTGCCGCAGAGTGAGCTGTTCAGGGCGGTACAGAAAGGGACCGTCGACGCGGTCCAGAGTGACGACGACTCCATTGCGGCCCCCGTTGATGTGGCAATATTTGCTGCTTACTTTCCTCTTGCGTTACGGTACTCACTTGATGTCCCCACGCTCTGGAACGACTATGGGCTCAACAAAATCTGGGAGGAGGCCTACTCCGAGGTGAAAGGGGTCACCTGGCTGAGTGCGGGAAGCTGGGACCCCTGCAATTTCGCCACTACCAAGCCGATCCGACACCTGAGCGACCTCAAGGGCCTGAGAGTGTATATGTTCCCCACCGGGGGCAAGTTCATGCAGCGGTTCGGAGTAGTCCCGATGACCCTCTCCTACGAGGATGTGCAAATGGCCCTGCAGACGCATGATCTGGACGGGGTTACGTGGTCGGGCATCACCGAGGACTACACGGTCGGCTGGGCTGATGTGACCAAGTACTACCTGACGAACCCCATCTCCGGCGCCTGGGTGGGCTCGTACTTTGTCCACAGCGACTCATGGAATGCATTGCCCAAGCATCTGCAGGCCCTGTTCCGGCTTTCAATTGACTATTCCCATTACCACAGACTGCACTGGTACTGGTGGGGAGAGGCCCATTACCGCGTCAAGGGCGGCAAACTGGAGCTCACCTCCATCCCCGAAGACGAGTGGAAGGAAGTGGAAGCTGAAGCGCTCAAATTCTGGGACGAGATTGCCAAGAAGAGCCCCAGGAATAAGAAGGTGGTGGAAATACTGAAGGAATACGATGCAACCATGAAGAAGGCCGGTCCTCCTTACCGATATTGATACATCGTGCACCAGGCGTTGAGGACATCTGTGGAGGCGGCCTTCCCCGGCCCCGCGGCAGGATCAAGCCGGGGAGGCTGCCCTCTCGAACTCTGATTTGAAGCAGCTCGATCGATTGAAAGCCAAGAGAACCGTTGAGTTGCGGATTGAAACTGAGGAACCGTAAGGAAAGGGTTTAACATGCCGAAAGCGATAAGGGCCTACGTGAGATGGGTTGAAGCCGTGAATCGAATCGTAGGTGAGTTTTCAATGTATATAGTCCTGGTCATGACGGCTATTCTGGTGTTTGAATCCCTGTCGAGAACCGTCTTTAACAGGCCCCACATATGGGTGGTGGAAATCATCGAATTCCTTATGGCTGCTTATTACTTGCTGGGCGGCGGCTATTCCGTGATCCTCAAAGCGCATGTGAGAATGGATCTCTTCTACGGGCGATGGTCGGAGAAAGGCAAGGCTGTGGTCGATCTCATCACCACCCCTTTCCTTATCTTCTATGTGGTGTTTCTCCTCATCGGCGGCCTTTCCGGCCTTGACTACGCGTTACGATACGGGCAGAAGAACTATACCCCGTGGGGACCGCCGCTGGCTCCCATCAAGCTTGTCATGGTGATCGGAATCGTGCTGATGCTGTTGCAGGCCTTCGCCGTGTTTTTCAGAGACCTGGCAAAGGCAAGAGGGGAGGAACTATAACATGAGCTACCAGCTTATCGCCATCCTGATGTTCGCCGCCATGATTCTCATGCTTATTACAGGGCAGCGAATCTTTGCTGCGATCGGAGCAGTGGCCACGATTTTCGCCCTCCTTTTATGGGGGAAAGGCGCCTCTGAGATGCCGTTTCACGCAGTCTTCGTCCTGATGAACTGGTATGCGCTCCTCACTTTGCCGATGTTCGTTTTTATGGGATATATGTTTTCCGAGTCGGGAATTGCGGACGATCTCTACCGGATGTTCCATGTCTGGATGGGTCCGGTCAACGGCGGTCTGGCCATAGGAACCATGGGGCTCATGATCGCAATCGCAGCGATGAACGGCCTGAGTGTCGCCGGCATGGCGATCGGCGCCAGTATTGCCCTGCCGGAAATGCTTAAGCGCGATTATGACAAGGTAATGATAACCGGCGTAGTCCAGGGCGGCAGTTCCCTGGGAATCATGGTCCCGCCCAGCGTGGTCCTTGTTTTGTATGGAATGATCGCCAGGCAGCCGATCGGCAGGCTCTGGCTGGCCGGCGTTTTTCCCGGGCTCCTGCTGGGAGGGCTGATGATCGCATACATCATGATTCGATGTGCAATCAAGCCGAGCCTGGGGCCGGCGTTGTCCAAAGAAGAGAGACAGCAGATAAACTGGGGAGAGAGGCTGCGTCTGCTGAGGGCCGGGATACTCCCGCTCGTCATTATCTTTTCCATGACCGGGCTCTTCCTGCTGGGCGTCACCAGTCTTGTGGAGTGTTCTGCTGTGGGCGCGGCCACGACGACCGTTGCTGCGTTCATGAAAGGCCGGTTGACCCGGGAGGTGCTTTTAAAAACCCTGAGAGAAACGCTGAGCGTCAGCTGCATGTTCATGTGGGTCATTCTGGCGGCACTCGGCTTCAGTTCCGTCTTTGACGGTCTCGGCGCCGTGCATGCAATCGAGCTTCTCTTTCATGAAAAGTGGGGACTCAGTCCGTGGATGATCATCATGATGATGCAGTTTACCTTCATCGTGATGGGCATGTTTCTCGACGATACGGCCATGCTCATCATTGTCGCTCCCCTTTACGTTCCCCTGGTCACGAAGCTGGGTTTCGATGCGATCTGGTTTGGGATTCTCTATACGGTAACGTGCCAGATCGCGTACATGACGCCTCCCTTCGGGTACAATCTCTTTCTCATGAAGGCCATGGCGCCTCCGGGGATAACGCTCGCCGATATTTACCGCTCCATCGTACCCTTTGTGCTGGTGATGATAGTGGGTTTAGTCATTTTGATGGTCTTTCCCCAGATCGCCCTATGGCTGCCCAACGTATATTTCAAGTGATAAGCCAGGGAGCATCGACGTAAAAACCAATCCGGCGTTTTTTCATTTCCCTTGATATCCAACAAGGCTGTAAGAGGGCATAAAAATGGAACTGTCGAACATCCAAATACGAAAAATCCTGTATGCAACAGACCTGTCGGAAAACGCAGCGCACGCATTTTCCTATGCGGTCAGCCTCGCCAATCAGTACGGCGCAGGCATCACGATTCTTCACGTGTTTGCGGAAATTCCAGGTGAAGAGTACATAACGAACATGATCCCGCCGGACACATGGGAGGGCATCAAAAAGAGGCATTTTTCCGAGGCCCGGGATAAACTGATCGGCAAAAAACGGGATCATATCGTCATGAAGGAGGTCCTCGAGGCATTTAGCGAGGAGGCCAAGGTCAATGCAAAAGATCAGTCCTTTGTGACCGACGAAATCCTGATCAGAACCGGGGCGCCTGCTGAAATCATCGTGCAGACGGCCAAAGAACAGAATTGCGATCTCATCGTCATGGGAACCCACGGCCACGGGATCATCAGTGAAGTCCTGATCGGCAGCACCGCCAAATGGGTGGTCAGGCATTCCCCAATCCCTGTTCTGGTCATTCGGTTGCCTTAAGTTGTGACGCCAAAAACTGTAATAGTCAGACAACGCCTGGATTCAGAAAGGAGTGACAAATGGTTGCAAAGAAGGACACATCACCGGGGACGGGTGGACCGGGTGAGAATGCCGTGTCCGAAGTGATAAGGCTCAGGGTCAATCACGTGTGGCATGAATTCGTGACGGGGCGTGATATTCAGCCATCTGAGACGTTGGCATATGTGCTTCGGGAGAGGCTGGGACTCACCGGTTTGAAAGTCTCCTGCGATGAAGGGGCATGTGGGGCCTGCACCGTCATCATGGACGACAAGGCGGTTTTGTCTTGCATGACACTGGCAGTGGAGGCCGACGGGCATGACATTCTGACCATCGAGGGTCTGGCCGAGGATGACCCGGTGATTGTGGCTTTCGCCGAGCAGAGCGAACCGGGATATGGAACAGCCATGCAATGCGGGTATTGTACTCCGGGATTTGTCATGACGGCGAAGGCGCTTCTCGATGCGAATCCCCATCCGACACTCGATGACATCAAAGAGGCGCTTTCCGGCAATATATGCCGTTGCGGATGCTACACAGCCATCGCCCAGGCCGTCCTGAACGCGTCTCAGAAAATATCTACACAGGGGGGTACACATGAGTAATCCATATAAACCGCGAGTACCTCGCAAGTACGTTGGAGGGTATCGTCCGAGGATCGACGGCCTCGACAAGGCGAGCGGCAAAGTGAAGTTCGCCGATGACCTGACAACGAAGCTCTCATTCCCGGACATGCTCTATGCCAGGGTGCTGAAGAGCCCATATCCCCATGCCCGGATAAAACACATGGATACTGAGGCGGTCGGAAAGCTGGAAGGGGTGCGGGCCATTCTCACGTATCAGGACCCCGAGGTGAAAAAACTGAAAGTGACGAATGCCGGTTGGACGGATGGTGTGGATATCCTGTCCTATGAGCGCATGATGTGGTATCCCATGCGGGATCGCCGGGTGATCGGCGATTACGCCCGGTGGGTGGGAGATGAAGTGGGGCTGGTGGTTGCTGCCGATACCGAGGCTATCGCCGAGGAAGCCCTGAAGTTGGCCAAGATTGAGTGGGAAGTCCTCCCATTTGTTCTCGATCCCGTTGAAGCGATGAAGTCCGAGGCTCCTTCGGTCCACCCTGAGCTACGGAAAACCAATGTACTGCCGGAGGATCCAGTCGGCGGCCCCGATGTTTTTGTAGAGAAAGGTGATGTGGACAAGGGCTTCAGTGAATCGGATGTGGTGGCGGAATCAACGGCTGTTCACCACAATCCCAACCAGGGTTCTCTCGACAACTGGTGCTGTGTCATCGAATGGAAAGAAGACATGCTGACGGTCTGGTCCAATTCATATGAGGCGCATCAGACTCGTATGCATATCAGCCAGATGCTTGACTTGCCTCTTTCCAAGGTTCGCGTGGTCTGCTCCTACGTAGGCGGGCAGTTCGGGCGCAATGATACAGGAGAGCAGCCGTTTTTCCTGTACACGGCCATCTTGGCCAAAAGGACCGGGCGACCGGTCAAATTCAGGCACAACAACCGGGAGAGCTTCCTCAACTCTCGGCAACCAGCGATTTACACTGCCAGGGCAGGAGCCAAGAAGGATGGCACCATCACAGCTATGACCTTCAAGTCCATCGGCGATGCCGGAGCATACGCTGACCACACCATGTTTGCCTTGAAATTCGGTCCCGCGGAGATAGCCGAGGTGACTCTGGCACATATCCCCAATCTCAAGATGGAGGCCTACGGGGTTTATACCAACAAACTCCCGGCGTGCATGATGCGCGGGGTCGCCAATTCTCAGTTCAATCTCAGTTTCGGACAGATTGTTGATATCCTGGCCGAAGAACTTGATATGGATCCCATCGATCTGGCCGTGAAGAACTTCGGACATGAGTTGGAAAAGCTGCCGAACAAGAGCCTGGTCGAGGTCCTGCATGAAGGTGCACGTAGAATCGGGTGGGAGAACCGCCACAAACCCGGCGAGGGCCCGGTGTATGAACACGTTCGAAAACGGGGCGTGGGGTTTTCTTTTCATCCGGGTTGGCATGCCGAATGGCAGGAGACACGGCGTGGCAGAATCCAGGTGCGCCTGATGCTTAACCCGGACGGCACCGTGATGCTGGAAGCCCCGACAGTTGAGACCGGGTCGGGATCCAATACCTGCAATTTCCTGGGGTGCCTGGAAGCCCTGCGTTTTCTCGCAGTCCGTCCGGAAGATGTCCATTATTCTCCGGTGGTGGACACGGAGACGAGCCTGCGGGACTGCGTCCAGACGGACAGCTCGGTTTCCTATCTGCAGTCAGAGGCCATGATGGTTGCCGCAGCGGATCTCAAAAAGAAGATTTGTGAACTTGCCGGCCCGAAAATGGGCGTGAAACCGGAAGAGCTTGATATTGAAGAGGGAAATATTTTTGTCAAAGCATCTCCTGATAAACACATGGAAGTGAAGACCTGGCTAATGGAGGAGACGGATCTTGCCCCCATTGTGGCCACGGTGAACAGGGTTCCTCTTGATCTGAATACCGGAATTCCCTTCATTGCGACTTTCGCCGAAGTGGAAGTGGATACCGATACCGGTGAAGTCGACGTGCTCAAACTGGTGGTGCTCCATGACTGCGGTACGGTCATGCATGCCTCAGGAGCCGAGGCCCAGCAATTGGGCGGCCAGGTCATGGGGCTCGGGGAAGCGCTTTATGAAGAGATTATCTACGATGAGAAAAGAGGCGTTCCCATGAATTTCAACTGGATTGACTACAAGATAGCGACCATGGCCGATTTTCCTCAGGTGGAACCGGTCCTGATGGAGATATGGAGGGGAGGCGGGGAGTATGGCGCGTGCGGCATCGGAGAATCAACCCTGACCTGTACGCCGCGTGCGGTCCTCAATGCCATCTATAACGCCATCAATGTGCGGGTTGACGAATTGCCGGTCAAACCTGAGAAAATTTTGAAAGCCCTGGGCAAGATTTGAGGTGCAGCTATGACATTACGACCGTTTAAACATGTTGGCGCTGATTCCGTGGAGCAGGTCGTCGCGGTCCTGGATGAGTATGGCGAAAGAGCGAGACCGGTTGCCGGCGGCACGGATATTCTCGGTGTGTTAAAGGATAACAGCCGTCCCCGCTATGCGGAAATTCTCATTGATCTGAAGCCGATTCCGGGTCTCGATACGATTCGGGAGGAGGGAGACGGCCTCCGGATCGGGGCCCTTACCCGGTTGAACACCCTCGCCGAGCACCCGATCGTCAAAGAAAAATATACAATTCTCGCAGAAGCGGCTCGCTCGGTCGCCTCTCCCCAATTGAGAAACATGGGCACGGTGGGGGGCAATATCTGCCAGGAGCCGCGCTGCTGGTATTACCGCTATCCGGACAACCAATTCCATTGTTTCAGAAAGGGCGGCGATACCTGCGCGGCCATGACCGGAGAAAACCGGTATCACTCCATATTCGGTGCGGCGGATCTCGGGCCCCCGGGGTGTGCCTCGGCATGTCCCGGCGGTATCGATATTCCCCTGTATATGAGCAAAATCCGGGCGGGAAAGGTCGCCGAGGCGGCCGATATCATTCTCGCCTGCAACCCTATTCCTGCCATAACCGGACGCGCCTGTCCACATTTCTGCGAGTCCGGATGCAATCGGCGCGATGCGGATGAATCGGTATCCGTGCGGGCCGTCGAGCGCTCCATGGGCGACTATATCCTCGACCATGCATCCGAGTTCCTTTTGCCTCCCGACCACGCCACGGGTAAATCGGTGGCCGTGATCGGATCCGGTCCCGGCGGACTGGCCGCTGCCTACTATTTACGGAAAGCGGGCCACAACGTGACGGTTTTCGAGAAGATGGCGGAAGCGGGAGGCATGCTGCGCTACGGCATCCCCCCTTACCGGTTGCCGAAAGACCTTGTGGACAGGCAGGCGAAAGGCCTCGAAGGCATGGGCATTCAGTTTCGGCTGGGTGTGAACCTGGGCGAGGACATTACTCTGAAAAGCCTGAGGAAGGATTTCGACAGCGTGTTCATGGCGACTGGAACCTGGCTCCAGAAAGGTCTGGGAATACCCAAGGAGGAAATGCTCAACTCCGGATTGGAATTCCTCATGGAAGTGAACCGTGGATCCAGAAAAAAACCAGGGAAAAAAGTCCTGGTGATCGGGGGCGGCAACGTTGCCATGGACGTGGCCATAACGGCCGCCCGCCTCGGGGCTGATGAAGTCGTTGTAGCATGCCTGGAATCCCGTGAGGAGATGCCGGCCATCGAGGAAGAGATCGAAGAGGCCCTGAAGGAGAAGATTCGCCTGATGCCTTCGTGGGGGCCTCACCGGGTACTGGAGACAAAAGGAAGGTTGACCGGGATGGAATTCGTCCGGTGCACATCGGTGTTCGATGAGGAACATCGTTTCAACCCGAAGTTCGATTGCAGCGTGAAAGAGACGGTGGAAGCCGATACGGTCATGCTGGCAATCGGCCAGGCTGCCGATCTTTCTTACCTCGACGGCAGCGTCGCCGTTACACGCGGTCTGGTCGTGGTCGAAAAGGAAACCCAATGCACGAATGTGGAGGGAGTCTTCTCGGGCGGCGATGCAACCACCGGCCCCGCCTCCATCATCGAAGCCATCGCTTCGGGGCGCAGGGCGGCCCAGGCCGTTCATCTCCACCTCCAGGGCGAAGCCCTGCCGGAGGTATCTTCGGTTCCTGCTAAAAAGCCGTTCCTGCAGGTCAATGTGGAAGGTTTGAGTCAGCAGGAGCGTGCGGCTATGCCAACAGTGCCTCTGTTCCAACGAAGTCTTGATCTCGAGGACAACCTCGGTCTGGATTGGAGCAGCACGGAACTGGAAGCCGGGCGATGTCTGAATTGCGGCTGCGTGGCGGTGAACGCCTCTGACCTTGCACCCGCATTGATCGCGCTGGGCGCCAGGATAAAGACCACCCAGCGGACTATTGAAGCGGAAGATTTTTTCCACGCGGGACCCGGGAAATCAACACTCTTGGATAATGATGAACTGGTCCTGGAGATAGAGATACCTGAGCCGGTATCGGGAATGAGACAGAGATACTGCAAATACCGCATCAGAAATTCCATCGATTTCCCAATCTGCGGTGTAGCCTCCCTGTTTGTAATGGAGGGCAACCGGATCAAGGATGCCCGGATCGTTCTGGGGGCGGTGGCTCCGACACCGGTCCGGTTGAGGGAGGTGGAGGCGTTTCTGAAAGGAAAGACAGCAGGAGATGACCTGGCGGAAGCCGTCAATGACTTTTCTTTTTCGGGTATCATCCCTCTCGCGAAGAACAGGTACAAGGTCCAGATGACGCGCGCGTTGTTGCGCAAGGCCATCTGGTCGCTGCTCCCGTAGAAACTTCCGCTCGCGCAGGGTATCCGGCGCCTGGGGGATAAAAGGGGGAGAAAGCAGACGGCCGGAAACCGGCGGTGTTTCGCCGGGATTACCCGTGGAGACTCCTGTCCAGGGCCTTGAGGGAGGTTTCATACATGATTTCGGCCAGGGTCGGGTGGGCATGGATGGTCTCCGCAAGCTGCTCCACCGTGCACCCCGTCTGCACCGCAAGGGCACCTTCAGCGATCAGATCGGTGGCATGGGGACCGATCAGATGAACCCCGAGGACCTTCCCGGTATCCGCGTCCGAGACTATTTTTGCCTCTCCCGCCAGGTCTCCAAGGACCTGGGCCTTGCCCATGTTTCTGAAGAGGACCGTATCGGCGCGAACGCTCTTCCCGCGGGCAACGGCCTCCGCCTCGGTGAGGCCAACGTCGGCCACTTCGGGCGAGGTGAAGATAGCTGACGGGATAACATCATAGCTCATTTCCCGGGCCCCGCCCATCGCATTTTCCGCCGCGATGACTCCTTCCCTGGATGCCACATGGGCAAGCATCACCTTCTCAGGGCCGAGGACATCTCCCAGCGCATAGACATGTTCCACACAGGTCGCCATCCTGGCGTCTGTGCGGATCCATCCCCGCTCATCGGTCTCCACCCCCAGGGATGCCAGGCCCAGGCGGGCGGTGCTGGGGCTTCTGCCCACACAGACGAGCACCTTTTGGGCCTCCAGGAAGATCGGCTCCGTTTCTTTCTTCCCCTTGTCTTTGGTTGCAAGAGAAGGGCTGATCCGGATCAACAGAAGCGAATCCTTGTGTTCGACCTTTTCCACGGTCCGGTTGACAAAGAAAGCAATCTTCCTTTTCTTCATCTCACGCTGGAGCACCTTGGAGCAGTCCTGATCCACCGCGGGAAGAGGCAGGATCCGGTCAAGGGCTTCCACCACCGTGACTCTGGCCCCAAGAGCGGAAAAGATGAACGCGAATTCGCAACCGATCACACCGCCGCCGACGATGACGATGGAGTCAGGTATGCTCTCCAGGAAAAGGGCGTCGTTGCTCGAAAGGATCTTGTCTCCATCAAAGGGGAAGAGCGGAATTCCTGCGGGGCGGGAACCGGTGGCAATGAGCAGCCTTTCCCAGGAGAAAAGGAGATCTTTCCCGTCTTCCGCGGTCACCTGCAATTTCCCATACCGGGGAACGCTTCCCGTTCCCCGCACATGGTGTACCCTGTGATGCTTCAGGAGCTTTTCAATTCCCGTACGCTGCATTTCGATAACGAACGCTTTCCGCCGGGTCAGGGCGCCCATGTCAAGGTGAGGATTCCCTTCCGAGACGATGCCGTATTCCCGGGAGCCCTGAAAAATCTCCATCCTGTCCGCTGTTGTTTTCATGACCTTTGAAGGAATACACCCCCAGTTGAGACAGGTTCCTCCCAGATTATCGTTCTCCACCAGGGTAACCTCCGCCCCCAGCTGTGCCGCACGAACGGCCGCCACATAGCCTCCCGGGCCACCGCCGATAACAGCTATTTTTTCCGCCATTTGTCTTCTCTCCTCATGGTGCCGGTTTATTGTCTATTGGAAATCCTGGTTCTGCTGCCCAGATCAGTGAAGAAGCCATTTCTTCCGTTCCGAGGCTTCCGGGCTGGTCTTTTCAGTGACTTATCAGCATGGGATAGCTACCCCCCTCCGCATTCTCGACTGCGTCGAGCTGCGGGTTCCCCCACTGATAGGTCACGAGAAGACGGCGCCCTCTCACCAGTCACTCCAGAAAAAGCTTCTTCCCTGATCTTCCTCGAAAGGGTACCTGATGACTTCCGCTCAGCGGGAATTCCCGGCCTGGTCAGCCTCCGGCAATTTTGAGTGCCAATGGGTGCATTTTTTGCAGTTTCGTATAGAAATGTCAACAGTTTTTGAGGAAACCGGCACTGTCTATTTATTTTATTGACAACATCATCAATTTGCGATAGCTGGAAAAAGGGTACACAGGGATGAGGATTCAGCGGAGAATGGATGAAAAGGCTTGAAGAAAGAGCCGTTTTAGCGCTAAAAGATATGAGAACCCAAGAGCCAATGTCGTATCCAAGGAGGAAGAGATGAAAGAGATCAATGAATTGCATTTTCCGGATGACGTGAGATACACTGAAGACCATGAATGGGCGCGGCAGGAAGGGGATCTGGTAAAGGTGGGTGTCTCCGATTATGCCCAGGATCAGCTGGGTGATATCGTTTTCGTGGAACTGCCCGAGGTGGGGGCTTCGTTCGGCAAGGGGGATGAATTCGGCACCGTGGAATCGGTCAAGGCCGTGTCGGAACTCTACATGCCGGTGGGGGGAGAAATCACGGCCGTCAACGTGGATCTGGAGGAACGGCCGGAGCTGGTAAACAAGGATCCCTATGCAGGTGGCTGGATGATAGAACTCAGGCCCGGCAACTCGGGCGAGACAGATTCCCTGATGGACAGGGACGTCTATCTTGACATGCTGAAAGGATAAAGGAATGCGATATTTTCCCCATACAGAAGAAGACATCAGGGAGATGCTGCAGGAGATCGGCCTGAACTCCCTGGATGATCTCTTCGCCGCCATTCCGAAGGACTGCCGTCTGGAGAGGGAACTGGATCTGCCGTCTCCCTTGACCGAATGGGAACTCAACGCGCATATGGATGCCCTCGCAGAAGATATGGCTGTCTCTCCTGCTTATAAGGTTTTTCTCGGGGCTGGCAGCTACAATCACTTTATTCCCGAGGTTGCGAGGCAGCTCCTTTTGCGGGGTGAATTCTATACCGCCTATACCCCCTACCAGCCGGAAATAAGCCAGGGCACCCTGCAGGCAATATACGAATACCAGACCCTGACATCAAGGCTCCTGGGGATGGATGTGGCGAATGCCTCCATGTACGATGGGGCATCGGCCCTTGCCGAGGCGCTTCTTATGGCCATACGCGTCACAAAGAGGAAAAGGGTGGCGGTGTCGCGCCTGGTTCATCCCTTGTATCGCCGGGTGGTTCAAACGTATCTCACCGCTCCTGGATACGAAGTGGTTGAACTTCCTTTCCTGGAAAACGGGACCACCGATCTCTCGGGGATCGATGACCTGGAGGAATGCGCCGCCGTCGCAATCCAGTCCCCCAATTTTTTCGGATGTATTGAGGATCTGGAGCACCAGGGGAGAGTGGTCCATTCTGATCCGAACACCCTTTTCGTGACCGTCTTTACGGAACCCCTGGCCTACGGCCTGCTCAAGAGCCCGGGGGCGCTCGGCGCAGATGTCGCGTGTGGAGAAGGACAGAGCCTCGGCATCCCCCAGTCCTTTGGCGGCCCGGGACTCGGCATGTTTGCGGCACGGCAGAAATTCGTCAGGAGCATGCCGGGACGGCTGGTAGGCCGGACCACGGACAGGAACGGCAAACGCGGATTTGTCCTCACCCTCGCTACCAGGGAACAGCACATTCGCCGTGAGCGGGCAACGTCAAACATCTGCTCCAACCACGGGCTCTGCGCCCTGGCCGCCACCATGTACATGGCCTGCGTTGGCGGTACCGGGATCAGGGATCTGGCGCAGCTGAACCATGATAAGGCGGAATACCTGAAGAACGGGCTGCGGAATGTCGGGGCAACGGTTCCATTTGCAACCCCGACGTTCAACGAATTCGTGGTACGGTTCGGGGCGGGCCTTGAGAAGGCGCATGCCGGGCTCCTGGAGAAAAAAATTGTAGCGGGACTTCCGGTTTTCCCCTTC
>Ga0315542_1001542_pt1 | contig 14351 bp, 13 predicted proteins | sample SalMarSW160120MG_FD_202541 | JGI IMG/M metagenome (GOLD analysis project Ga0315542, IMG submission 202541) | Salt marsh sediment microbial communities from the Plum Island Ecosystem LTER, Massachusetts, United States - Salt Marsh Sediment SW1601-20 ...
AATCTGAGTCCGCGAATTTGCACGAATTTTCACTAAAAATTATTTTCATTCGTGACGATTGGCGAAAATTCGCGGTCAAATCACTGAACTTCTTGATTTAACCAACCACGCCATACATTCAAATTGGAGTCTGTGGCTTGCTAAACACCTCTCCGGTGCGCGCCGGGATCCTGGCTCCTGAGAGTTTGCCCTCCCGCACCCTGGCATTCCCTCCGGCAAGCAGCCCATTCCAAGTTGTACCGTCCGCCAGGTGTTTTTCCGCCGGGATGCTCAGCTCATAAGCGCTGTCGCCGTTGTTCAATACGACCACCAGCGCTTCTTCCCCCTGGCAGCGTAGAAAGGCAAAAACCTGGTTCTCGGCCAGCAGGGGCACGAAATCCCCGGCCCGCAATTCCGGGTGCGCCATCCGCAAGGCGATGGCCTGCTTAAAGAACTCGCGCAGCTCATGATCCCATTTCGCCTCATCCCAGGGGAAGGCGCGCCGGTCATCCGGGTCGTGGCGACCTTCCAGACCGATCTCGTCCCCGTAATAGACACAGGGCGCGCCGGGGTAAGTCATCTGGAAGAGGGTCGCCAGGCGCAGGCTGGCTTTGTCGCCCCGGGCCAGGCTCAGAAAGCGCGGCATATCGTGGCTGTCGAGCAGGTTCAATTGCGCCAGGGCGATTTCGTGCGGGTAGATGGTGAGCAGTTCTGCAGCACGCCGGCTGAATGCAGCTGCATTCAGCACGGGCATATCCGGCAGGCCCATCATTCCTTTCGCCAGGGCGTGATCGCTGCGCTCGCCAGAAAAGAAACCCAGGCAAGCCAGCGTGAACTGGTAGTTCATGACCGCGTCGAACTGGTCGCCTTGCAACCAGCGCTGCGCCTCGGTAGCCACCTCTCCGACGATATACGCCTCGGGGTTGCTGCCTTTGACCACCTGGCGAAATTCCTGCCAGAAGGAGTCATCGTCGATCTCGAAGGGCACATCCAGCCTCCAGCCATCGATCCCGGCCTCGAGCCAGTGGCGGGCGACGTTAAAAATAAATTCGCGCACCATGGGGTTGCCGGTGTTGAACTCGGGCAGCGCGGGCAGCCCGATCCAGCAGCGATAATTGGGCTTACCCTGGTAGGCATTCAGCGGAAAGCCGCGGATATCGAACCAATCCAGGTAGGGGGAGTCCTTGCCGGTTTCCAGGATGTGGTTGAACTGGAAGAAACCCCGGCTGGCGTGGTTGAAGACCCCATCCAGAACGATGCGGATGTCGCGCCGGTGAGCTTCTTCCAATAGAATCTCAAATGCTTCATCCCCTCCCAGCAGCGGGTCGACGTGGAAATAGTCATGAGTATGGTAGCGATGGTTGGAGGCCGATTGGAAGATGGGGTTGAAATAGATGGCGGTGATCCCCAGGTCTTGCAGGTAATCCAGGTGCTCGACCACACCCAACAGATCGCCGCCCTTGAAGCCAAACTGGGTGGGCGGGGTGTCCCAGGCCTCCAGGTTGTCCGGTTTGTGAACGCGCTGGCTGGCCGCGAAGCGATCCGGGAAGATCTGGTAAAAAACGGCATCTTTTACCCAGGCGGGGGTTTGGGCTTCTGAATCCATCGTTATTAACCTCCAGGGGGATTCGGTTTGCTAAAACAGCCAGGTTACCCCTGGCTATCCGTATCTCATTTTCAAGTTTGGAACTTATAAAACGCTTAAGGCCGGGCTGATGGCAGCCGCCACCGGCTCGTCGGCGCGCAAGGACATGCAAATCACGCCTTGGACGACGCCTTCCTTGGGCGGCACTTCGGATGCATGGAAGCGGATGATCTTGCTCAATTTGGAGATGATGAAGATCTCATCATTCTCCTCCACACTGAGCGCAGCCACCAGGTTGTCGGTTGTGATGGCAATCTTCCCGCCTGCCCCGGGTGCTTTATTCGCATTGAAACCCTCCATCATGCGGATTGTACCTTTGCCGTCCGCACCGATCAGGAAGACCCCGCCGTCCGGATACACGGCGGTGATCCCAACCGCCACGTCGCCATTCCCCAGGCGCAACCCCGGTCCGCCCTGCGGGGGTACCACCTTCTCGGAAAAACGGATGCCGCGCCCCTGGCGGCTGGCGATGAACAGGTCACCATCCCCGGGTGTCCAGCAGGCTGCCGCCAGAGGCCCGAAAGCCTTGTAATCGTACAGAGCCGTGCCGGGTTTCATATACTCGCCAAAGACGTGGTGGCGTAGCAGGCGCACGTCGCCGCGCTCGCTGACCATGGCGACATAGCCCTGGGCCCGGTCGGGCAGAATAGCCGCCAGCCGCTCCCCTTCCAGCAGGTTCAGCTTCGTGAGGATATTTTCACCCTTCTCGCGCACTTCCTTTTCCAGGATCGCACTGACTGGCAGGCGGAAGGCGCGCGCCAAATTGGTGATCAGCAGCAGATTGTCGCTTTCGTCGGCGATGGCCAGCACGGCCGGAGGTTCATCCGCTGGGCTATCCAGATCGAAGACGCCCATCCCGCCGCGCCGCTGGCGTGAATACAGGTGGCGTGGGGTGCGCTTGGCGATTCCGGAGGCGCTGGCCGTGATGACATTGATGGTGGTTGGCGGTTCATCGGGTTCGAGCGGCCCCAGACTGGCGTCGAATTCTTCTTCGACTGCAGCACGCGAACGAGCGCGTGTGGGTTTGGGCTGCAGGCGTTCGACCTCGGCTTCCAATGCTTCAATATATTCTCTTACAGTGGGATCGACCTTGGACAGGTCGGGTCGAGATAATTCCATTATGCTTTCCCTCTGTTTATCCTAAGATGATCGAAAAAGTATGACCTCAGAAAAAGGTCGCAAATACCAAATGAATTTCACCCCTCAACCAGCCGCCCGATCCTCCTGACGCAGGGATGCCGGAAAACTTCCTCAGCGTGCGGTGCCTCCGGGAATTCGGAGGTCAGGTCCTGACCGGGAAAATGCATTCGCTCGTGCATGCCGCTGCGCCACTTTGGACAGTCGCTGACATCATATACAATCCCCTGGAAGGCAATATAGATCTGCCCGTCCTCGCCATCATAAGCGCGCAGCTCACGCAACGTAAACAGGCGCTCTGGGGGATTGCCGGCGCGCTTTTGCATTGGGATAGTTTAGCACAGGTTGCGGGGGATTTTCAACCCCAATTTGAACCCTCACCTGACCTCTCCCCATGGGGAGAGGAATCTGCTTCCTCCCTCTCCCGCACAGCGGGAGAGGGTTGGGGTGAGGGTCTTAGCGCGGCCCAAACAGGACGCGCTCTTGCTCGTACAGGCGCACGGCGATGAAGACCAAAACCAGTGAGATCACCAGCGTCGCCGCGGCGGAGACCAACCCATAAGACAGGCTGATCGGCTCGCCTACCATGAGTTTGTTGATGATCAACTGCTGCCCAAAGGTGGGGATCAGCATCATCCACATTGAAGCCTTGATCGGCAGCAGCGCCAGGCCGATGCCCGGGATAGCAGGGATCAGGGGCAGGAAGGCCACGTAGGTCTGGGCTTCTTTAAAGCTGCGGGTGAAAGTGGCGATGATCATTTGCAGCGCCGAGGCCAGCACGATCATGGGGATCGAGATCAGGAAAATCTCCGCCAGGACGCGCAGGCTCAGGCGAATATGGATGCCGATATATGTCTGCAGCGGGAAGAAATTGAAAGCGATGGCGAAGGCGACCAGCGTAATAAAGATGGTCAACACGGCGAACGGGATGGCAGCCATCAGCTTGCCGACCACGAATTCCCAGCGGGCGACCGGGTTGATCAGCAGCGGTTCCAACGATCCACGTTCGCGCTCCCCGGCGGTGGTGTCGATGATCACGTACATACCACCCAGGAAAACCACCAGCACGATGAAATAGGGCATCATATTCAGGAAGAACCCGGCTTTGCTCTCCGGAGTCGCCATGTCGAGCTGCTGGATGGCCAGCGGCTGTGTGACGGTCGGGCTGATGCCGCGCGCCAGCAGGCGCATATTTCCGATTTGCAGGTTGTAAGCGTTGACCAGGGCCCGCGCCCGGTTTACGGATACGCTGGCCGATTGGCGGGACGAATCCATGACCAGTTGTACAGGGGCGGGTAGCCCCTGGCTGAAGGCCTCCTGGTAACCGTTGGGGATCACCAGGACGACCTCGTAGAGGCCGTTGCGCACGGCTGTCTGTGGGTCGCTTGCCAGCAGGCGCAGGTCGACCCCATTCTGCTCCAGGAAGAGCATCAGTTGGGGTGCGCGCTCAGCGCCGGAGACGGCCAGGACAAGTGGCTTCTCCCGGGCGCTGACGTAAAGCGTTTGCCCCAGCAGAACGATCAGAACCAGCATCAACACCGGGCCGATCAGCGAGCTCAGCAGCGCGCTGAATAACGAGCGCCGGTCGCGCAGGTTATCGGTGACCTCTTTCCAGAAAACGACCGTGATGCGCTGCCAGGCGCTCATGCCCGCACCAACCCTTCTTCGGACCCGATGGCAGACACGAAGGCATCTTCGAGGTTACTCTGACCAGTGCTATGGATCAGCTCTTCAGGCGAACCGCAGGCGACCACTTCACCGTGATTGATGATGATAATCCGGTCACACAGGGCGGAGACCTCCTGCATCACATGGCTGGAAAACAGCACGCAGTGACCCTCATCCCGCAGGCGCCGGATGAAGACCCGCATGGCACGCGTGCTCATCACATCCAGCCCGTTGGTCGGCTCATCCAGGAGCACATTTTTCGGCTGGTGGATTAGCGCCCGGGCGATGGCGACCTTGATGCGCTGGCCGGAAGAGAAGCCCTCCGTACGGCGATTCTCGATATCGTGCATCTCCAGCAGGTCGACCAGGTGATCGATATTCTGCTCCAGGACCTGTTCCGGCAGCCCATGCAAACGCCCAAAGTAGCGGATATTTTCGCGCGCCGTCAGGCGCGGGTAAAGACCATGGCTGTCCGGCAGCGCGCCCACACGTCGCTGCGCCTCGAGCTTCTGGCCGACGGTGTCATAGCCGTCGATGGCGGCGCGGCCCTGGTCAGGCTGCAGCACGGTGTACAGGATGCGCAGGGTGGTGGTTTTTCCGGCGCCGTTCGGGCCGAGCAGGCCGGATATCTCACCATCCGCGGCAGTAAAGCTGACCTCCTTCAAGGCCTGGATTTTGCCGAAAGATTTGCGCAGATCTTGAACCTGGATCATAACGTTATTCTACCCTGTCGTTGGATCGTCCGCTGACGGGCTAATCCTAGGGGCCTGGTGGGACAGGACCGGAGAAATTGACGAAGAAGGGCATCGGCTCCAGGCCATGCAGGCATCCGGTCTGCAATCCCTGGACGGTGGCGGTGTTGAGAAAATCGGCCGCGATCAGCGGCAGGCAGCCGCGGTAGATCACGTTGTGCCCCTGCCCTGGGGCGACCAGGCTCAGGCTGTTGCTCAGGGTCTGGGCCGCGATTTCGGCGTTCGAGACCGGCGTCACCGGGTCATCCTCGCCGGACAGCATCAGGACCGGCGCATTGGATTGCACCGCTTGCTTAAAATCGGCCGGGATTTCGCCGCGTGGCCAGACTTTGCAGATCTCGAAAAGCTGGTCGGTCTGCAGGTTGCCCATATAGGTGCCCTGGTTGGCCTGAGCGGCCTGCGCGAGGGTGAAGAACGGCACATCTTCCGAACACAGTACCGCATAATTCAGCCCATTGGCGATGCCCTGGTCCACCTGGTCGGAGACGATCAGGTACTGGGCAGCCAGCAGGCTGTAATCCATCGATGTGTGGGCGGTATGGATTTGCAGCGGCAGCAGTGCCGCGGTTTCGCTCGTATAGCTGAGCAGGCGGATGGTGTTCGCCAGCACGTCCCGGGTGAACTCGATCGCCTGAATCTCACCCGAGACGGGATGGGCTACATTGGTCTTGACCGGGCTGCTCTGCAGACTTTCAACCAGGTCCGTGAATTCGCTGCTTAATTCGGGGAAACTGGCCTGGCAGGCCGTGTCCTCGAAGCAGCGCTGAAAGATCATGTCGAGCGCCTGCTGGGCGTTACGCGCCACGTTCAACCCCAGATCCTCGGTTTGCGGCACCACGCCGTCCAGGATCACCGCCCGGACACGTTCCGGGAACTGGCGCAGGTAGGTCAGGGCGACTCGGGTGCCGTAGGAAACCCCGTACAGGTTAACGCGCTCGTAACCCAGGGCGGCCCGGACCTGGTCCAGGTCCTGAACGGCGATCGAGGTCGTGTAGAAGCGCGGGTCACCATCTAATTGCTTGAGGCAGCCTGCTGCCCAGTCCGCCAGGCTGTTGGCGCCGCCCGGATCCTGCGTGTCCGAGGCGGGTGCCGGGCAGGTCAGCGGGTTCGAATGCCCGCTGCCGCGCTGGTCCACCAGCACGATATTCCGGCTCTGGTGGATAGTGTTGAAAGCGATCGATAGAAGCGGGTAGCTTTCCGTAGCAGCCTGGCCCGGCCCGCCTGCCAGGAAGAAGAGCGGGTCCGGCGCCGGTTCGGCGCTGGTCGCCGGCACGACGGCGATATTCAAATCGATCATCCGGCTGGTTGGCGAAGCCCGGTTTTCATAAACCGCCAGCTTCCCACAACGAGCGGCAACCTGGATCGAGAGTCCGGGTGTAGAGAGCTGGCAGTCATTCAAAGGGATGCTCGCACTTGGCTGCGCGGCGGGAGTGGGGGTTGGCGAGCCACAAGCCGTTAACAGGACAAGGTATAGGCTGAACAATACCCCGACTGGAAAATAGCGCTTGACGTTCTTCGGCATAGAAATCTCGTTGCAGAAGCGGAACAGCACACGCCGCCCGCACTCAGCCCCCCGTTAGCAGTGAACCGTTGGCCAGCATAGCGTACAGCAGGATGATCTTGGCGCTGTTGTTGATCACGTGGATCAACACCGGGGCCCACAGAGACTGGCTGTGCTCGTAGACCCAGGCCAGCAGCATGCCCAGCACGGCTGCGGCCCCGGCGACCGAAGGCTCGCCGTGTAAGGCGCCGAAAATCAGCCCGCTGATGATGATCCCGGCCCAAATCCCCCAGCGGTCCCGCAGCCATTGGTAAAAAATGCCGCGGAAGAATAACTCCTCACCGATAGGCGCCGCGATGCCGCCCAGCAGGAACATGCTGATGGCGCCAAACCAGGAGAAGCCGTTTGGGGCCAGGAAAGGCAGTTGCGGGTTGTTCAAGGGCTGTCCCAGGGCGAGCTGGATCAGGCCGGCGATCAACCCGGAGGCCGGGATGACGACGACTCCCAGGGCAATGGCAATCATTCGCCAGCGATCGCTGAGCGGACGGATGCCCACGGCTGACCAGGGCAGATGGCGGCGGCGCAGCCCAAACAGGTAAATGCTTCCGATCAGGCCAACGGCTTCCAGGGCACCCAGGCTGGCGCTCAGCACAATGGCATCCTGTCCTGTGAGCGTGCTGCTGACCAGGTTGAACTGTGCCAGGAGGCGCAGCCCGGCAATTCCCAGCACGAAGATGATCACAATCCCGATGCTGATGATTAAAATGTCTCCGAAATGCCAGGTGGTGTGCTCTGGCTGTGGCGTGGTTGGTGGGTTGGTGTTAAAATCATCGAATTGTGGCTGCATAGAACATTTATACGCTAATCGATACTCGCCGTCAAGCGCCTGGGCTACCCGGTGCGATACAATTTTGTCGAATGAACCCTACAGATTTGAAATGCTGGCCTTTCGTCTTTGAGGCGAGCTGCGGATGAAGATTATTCCACGTCTTTACGGTTTGAGTCTGGCGTGCATCGCCGCGGCATTCATGCTGCTGGCGGGCTGTGCCTCGGCACCCGATTCCAGTTTGATCACTCCCGAGGCGCCCATACCACAGGCCTCAACCCCAACCTTCACATCCGGTGCCACGCCAACGCCGCTGGCTGCTACAACCCCGACGCTGACTCCGGCCGCACTCCCCAGTCCCTCTCCCACCCTACAGGCGCAGATTTGCTCCCCGTTGGGTGGGGTGGCGCGCTCGCAGCTCTCCGACATGATCCACAATCCCTTTCATCCGCCGCGCGCGGGTTCGGACGACCCGCACCAGGGCGTCGATTTCGCCGATCTGCAGGGGCCGGACCGCATCGCGGTCTCTGGTCGCCCGGTGACCGCCGTGCTGGGAGGGCAGGTTGCAATGGTCACTGCGGAGCGCTTCCCGTACGGCAATGCGGTGCTGATCGAGACACCCCTGGAGGACCTGCCTGCCACCTGGTTGGATGCACTCGCCCTGCCCCAGGAGCTCAACCCGCACGCCAACCGCTCGGCGCTCACCTGCCCGGCTCAAATCTCGCCGCCTGGGGATCTGAGCGGGCGTTCACTTTATCTGCTTTACGCCCATATGCTCGCCCCACCAGGCAAGCAAAGCGGCCAGGCGGTGATCTGCGGCGAGACTCTCGGCGCCATCGGGAGCAGCGGTAACGCCCTCAACCCGCACCTGCACCTGGAGGTGCGTCTCGGTCCGGCGAACGCCGGTTTTGCCAGCATGGCGCATTACGACACCAGCGCCACGCCTGAGGAGATGGCGGCTTACTGCACCTGGCGTATCAGCGGCTATTTCCGCCTGGTCGATCCGCTGCGTTTGTTATCACTCCCCTGAAAGCAGCTCGTGGCGTGCCTTACTCCCGATCTTTCTTGATCCGGCTGGCCCGCTGGACAATATTCCTGCCGTAGCGCTCGCGCAGGGCATCGACGGCTGCCTGCAAGCGGCGCTCTCTCTCCGCTCCATCATCCCACAGGCTGAGCTGGCGCACCGGCGGCCCCAGGCCGCTTACCCCCACGCCCAACAGGCGCACGAGCTGGCCTTTGCGCCAGTTCGCTTTGAACAGTGCCAGGGCGGCTTCGAAAATCTCCGAGTCCTGATCGGTGGGCTGGCTCAGCGTGACCTGGCGGGTCAGGGTGGTGAAATTCTGCCAGCGCAGCTTGACCTTCACGGTCGTGCCGCACAGATTTTCTTTGCGCAGCCTGCGCCCGACCCCTTCCGACAGGCTGCGCAGGGTGCGCTGCAGGCTGTCCGCATCGGCGATATCTTTCGAAAAGGTAGTCTCCTGGCTGATCGATTTGGTCTCGTGGCTGGGCTCGACCGGGCGCTCGTCGATCCCGCGCGCCCGTATCGAGAGGTCAGCCCCATTCTTGCCGAACAGGCGCACCAGCTCGGCTTCGGGTAAACGCGCCAGCTCTCCGATCTTGCGAATGTTCATCTCTTCCAGGCGCTGCGCCGTTTTAGGTCCCACGCCCCACAACGCCGTCACCGGCTTCTCCTCCAGGAATTCCGCCTCTCTACCCGGCTCGACCACCGTGATGGCATTCGGCGGTCCTTCGCCGCGCGCCGAGGCTTTGCCGACGTCATTGGCGATTTTAGCCATCAGTTTGTTGCTGGCCACCCCGATTGAACACGGCAGGCCCAATTCGTCGCGGATCCTGGCCTGCAGCCGGCGCGCCTGCTCCTCGCCGCTTTGCGGCAGATCGCTCACGTCGAGGAAAGCCTCATCGATCGAAATTTGCTCGAACTTCGGGGAGAGTTCCTGCAGCCGTTTCATTACTTGCTGCGAGACTTGCGAATAATCGCCGTGGTGTGAGGACACGATGATCAAATTCGGGCACAGGCGCAGGGCGCGCGCCATCGGCATGGCGGAGCGCACTCCAAAGCGCCGGGCGGCATACGAGCAGGAGGCCACCACGCCGCGTTCCTCCGGGCGCCCTCCGACGGCGAAAGGCTTTCCGGCCAGCTCGGGGTTATGCTGCTCCTCCACGGCGCAGAAAAAGGCATCCAGGTCCAGGTGTAAGATCTTACGCGCCATGCCCCTCCACAGATGATAGAGAAAGGTCGGCTGCCGGCAGCACCCGCACCAGCCCGGGTTCTCCAAGCCCGGCCTGGATATCGATCTCGACCGGCAGGAAGGCGCGCAGGATGGCAGCGTTGGTCAGCAGGTGTTCGCTCACCCGGCTGGTGCGCAGTTCTGAAGGGCCGTTTGCCAGGCATAGCGGCAGCAGCAGTTGGTCCGCCAGGTAGGGGTCGACCGTGCCATCCGTCTCCAGGAAGGCTTCCAGGCCATCCACGGCCTCGTCGGCCACCTGTTCGGCTGGTTTGCCCAACTTGCCCAGGCCGAAGAAACACGCCCGGCCGCTCTCGAACTCGGCGAAAAGCAGCAGCAGCGTGCCTTTGAAGCGCGCTGGCATCTGCAGTGTCTTGATATGCGGCCTCAGTTTCTCCAGCCGCCGGAGTGCCTGGCGTTTCTGGCGCTCGGCGATGCTCAGCGGCAGATTGGCGACTGCCGAGATGCCTTGCAGGCGCAGCAGTTGGCCGCGCCTGGTTAAGTTCAAAGGCTGAATGATACCAGCCGGGCGGATCACGGCGCTGATCCGCCCGCCACCTTGCGGGTAGAAGCCGGCCTGGTCCAGGCTGATTTGGGCGTCAAAGCCCATCTCGATCAGCAGCGGCAGCCAGTTCAGCTCGAGATAATGGTAGCTGGGACTCCAGGGCACATGCGTCCCACCCGTGATGATCACGCTGGAAGCGCTGCCTGCCCGGCTCAGCGGCAGGAAGATCGTCTGCAGCACCAGGGTGGTCGCCCCGGCGGTCTGGATGTCGAATTTATAGCGCCCGGAGCGAATCTCGGTCGGCTCGAAGACCAGCTGGCGCGAATTCAACGCCGCGCCTTGCACCCTGGCCTTGCTGATCGCCGCCGTCGCGTCGACCGCCTTCAAGTGCTGGGCCATCAAGCCGGGTTTGGAGCGCCGGGCGCGGATATTGGTGATCCGCAGCGCCTGGCCGGTCAGGATCGAGAGCGCCAGCGCGCTGCGCAGCACCTGCCCGCCTCCTTCTCCCTGCGAACCGTCGATCTCAATCACCGCGCCTCACCAGCCCTTTCAATTCCCGCGTTTCCTGGCGGCTCAGATCGCGCCATTCTCCCGGCTGCAGCTCGCCCAGGCCGATATCGCCGATTGTGATCCGCACCAGGCGCAGGGTGGGGTAGCCAACCGCGGCCGTCATGCGCCGCACCTGGTGTTTTTTGCCTTCGTACAGCACGATCTCCAGCCAGGAGGTGGGGTGGTAATTGCGCACCGGCAGGCTGCGCGCTGGCAGTTGGGGCTCGGTGATGGTCCTCACCTGGGGCAGCCTGGTCTGGATGCCGGGCAGCACGATCTCGCTGCATAGCCTGGAGACAGCCGACGCACTCACCAGGCCCTCCACCTGCGCCAGGTAGGTCTTGGGATGCTCGTAGCGCGGGTCGGTCAGGCGGTGGATCAGGCCGCCGTCGTCGCTCAGCAACAGCAGCCCCTCGCTGCGGTAATCCAGCCTGCCCGCAGAATATACACCTGGCACGGCGATATAATCTTTCAGCGTCTGCCTCCCGGCAGAGTCGCTGAACTGCGAAAGCACTTCGAAAGGTTTATAAAATGCCAGGTAGCGGGCCATGCCTGTCAGCTTACCCCCAGCGGAACCGCTGCCAGACGAAAGCGCGCCTGACTTGATACGTCTCGTTCAGCGGGCCCAACTCAGCCTTCGCCCAGGCGCGCAGCTCGGCGACGCACTCGGGCAGGACCTCCGGCGCCACCCGCCAGGTGGACGAATAGATGCCCTTCTCCAGGGAGTCGAAGTAATCGCCAACGTTGTACTCCGCCGTCCATTCGGCAGCCATGATCTCGTCCGCGAGCGCCCCGCTGTTTTCGAGAATACGATACATTTCATCGAAATCACCCACACCTGGCTGTTCCGCTTCCTGCGCTCGGGCATTCACGATCGCGTGCCAATGCTCGCTCAGCCGCCGGAAGGGTGAATCGGGCTGGCGGCCATCATGACCGGCCAGCAGCATGCCGCCCGGCCGCAAGACGCGCCGGATCTCCTCCAGCGCCCGGCGCCATTCGGCGATCAGGTGGAAGACGTGCACCGCCAGCACGGCCTCGAACGCCCCGCCTGGCAGCGGTAGATAGGCCGCGTTGGCCTGGGCAATCTGCGGGGTGTCCGAGCCCTCCGGCAGCGTGGCGACCAATTGTTCCATCATGCGCCGGGAGAGATCGACCCCGGCGACGCTCAAGCCGCGTGCCATCAAGGGCCTGGCGATCCGCCCGGTGCCGATCCCGACCTCCAGGAGCCGCGCCCGGGGCGGGACCAGCCGGACGACCGAATCGGCGATTTGAGCGCTGACTTCGGGCGGCAACTTGCGCGTCCGGTCGTAAAACCCGGCCGCGCGGTCGAAACTGATCGATTGGGTCAAGCAGCCATCCTTTCTCTGGGACCTAAATCTGAACGACTGGGGAGCGAGTTTTTTGGGAAGCCCCGCTCTCTGAATAAGCTCTGTGGATATAAGTTTAGCATATTTAGAAGCGGAGTTTCTCCGAGAAACTCCGCTTCTGGCCGCCCAGGTTGTTCAATGTAAATTATAAAGATATGACATTTGTCAATTTTTTGTGTTGCATTTGGCTCTTGATAGTTGAATAAAGTGTTTGTAATCTAGAATTGGCTAAGTGATATGGGGGAAACCCACCCTCACGCCAGAGCAAACGTTGAAAGCTAATTTACAGTTGCTACTCGGATAAAGACACCCCTGCCAACAAACACTTTGACGATTACTTATACCTACGATTCACTCTACCGCCTGACCGCTGCCGATTACAGCAACGGCACCTATTTCCATTACACCTATGATGAAGTCGGTAACCGGGTGTCACAAACCACCGAAACCAGCACCAACACCTACCAGTATGACAACGCCAACCGCCTGATCAGCGTAGACGGTATGGCTTACACCTGGGACAATAACGGCAACCTGCTCAATGATGGTGTGAACACTTACAGCTACGACTCTGCAAACCGGCTGCTGAGCGTTACGGATGGAGTAAGCACGACAAGCTATGCTTATAGTGGGCTGGGCGACCGCTTGCGAGAGACGGTCAATGGGAGTACGACCGATTTCACAATGGATTTGAACGCTGGGCTGACCCAGGTGCTCTCTGACGGATCTTATACCTACCTATACGGCAATGGCCGTATCGTGCAGTTTTCCGTCTCGGATTCTGCCTATTTCTTGACTGACGCATTTGGATCAGTGCGCCAATTAGTCGATGCCAACGGAAATATCACACTAACGGAAAATTATGCTCCCTATGGTGAAATTTTGGGCAGCACCGGCAGCGGATTGACGGATTATGGCTACACCGGTGAAATGCAAAGCCAAGGGCTGCTTGACCTACGTGCTCGTTGGTATAACCCCACTCAAGGCCGTTTCCTAAGTAGAGATATTTGGCAAGGTGATTTATATAAACCGATTTCTTACAATGCCTGGCTCTACGGATATAGCAATCCTATCATCTATATTGATCCGACAGGACATACGATCGAACCGCCTTATTGTCCTTATGGTTGCCTAATTTGGGATTATTCCAATGTTGGCGGATCAGGTTTCGGTGGTAGACTTACGCGAGCGGTTATTAGTACGGGAACTGAGCTTATCGATTTTCTTCTAACAAATGGAGCAACGCAAACAAATCCAAAGGCTTGTACTTGGAATTTGGCTGGGGCAGAAGATCGATTTGTTTCAGGCACTATTCCTCCTACCCTATTAGGAGTTATTGGAGGAAGGCAATTGCCCTTGCCAGGATTTGAACAATACCTTGATGATACAACCCGTCAAATTCATCACATTATTACGAACTGTAGTTTCGCCAAAGTTGGCGAGTGAACCTTAAAAACTGGCTCAAAAACGGCTAAATGATCACCTTATTGGCACTCAGCAGGCAAAGCAAAGCCTGGAGACGGTGAAGTCTCCCATTGGCGTCATCTGTGAGTTGGTGTCAGGCACGGCATTCCGTTCAGGTCATCAAACCGGATGCAATCGGCAAATATCTGGCCAAGATCGCATCGACATCCTGAGATTGGCGTGCTTCCTCGACGACCGTGCGGAGCAGAACCTGCAAGTGCTCCAGCCGATGTTGGCGGATGAAATCGGCCAGGGGCAGGTGAGTATGAGAAGAGAGATAAGCCCGAGCAGCCTGGAACTGCAAGTAGTTGATCGCCAGGGTCACCACTGCAAACCACTTCTCCGCCGCTTCAAAGCTTTGCAGACGGAAATCACCTAACCCGAGCACCTCTTTCAGGTAGAAATTATCGACCTCCACTGGCCAGCGCTTCTGATAGTATCGCAAGGCTTGCTGTGCAGACAGGGTTGTGTCCGTACAGACGAAGTACTTAGGGCGTTTGTCCCCGGGGCGCTTTTTCGAGATGATTGCCTGGACGGGTTCCGCAATCTCCTGTAAGTGTCCGTGGATGGTTCGGACCAGGTAGGTAGGGGCTTTGCGGTGTGGATCCAGAGCTTCCAGCGTAACTCGCTGATAAGGCTGGTGCTTGAGCGCCTGGTTGTTGTGGTCGATGCGTTTCTTGTCGATCCGTCGATTGGTTTTGACCGCACAGAT
>Ga0315542_1001544_pt1 | contig 14345 bp, 2 predicted proteins | sample SalMarSW160120MG_FD_202541 | JGI IMG/M metagenome (GOLD analysis project Ga0315542, IMG submission 202541) | Salt marsh sediment microbial communities from the Plum Island Ecosystem LTER, Massachusetts, United States - Salt Marsh Sediment SW1601-20 ...
TGCCCTTCCTGCTGGTGGGCGTTTCCATTCTCGTTTCGCGGCTCGCCGCCAGGGATGGAGTGATCCGCTCGGACCGCCTGATCGCCGAGTGGAGGGACCAGACGGGCGATATCACCCGGGTGCCCATCCACGACGTCAACTTCGTGCCCGAGTCCCAGCGTCGCGGGGACATTGCCTATTACCTGCCAGACCTGGAAGGCCGCCCGGCCATCGCGGCCAACCTGGCGCGGATCTCGCGGCTGCCGAAATTCGTCCAGCACCTGATCCTGACCCACGAGCTGGCGCACGCGCGGCAGGAGCAGGCGCGGGCCATCGCGGGCCGGCCCGCGCCGGGACGGCTGGCGGGAGAAGTTTTCGCGTTCCGGGCCATGGTGCAGGCCATCCCGGTTCTGGCCGTGAGGGTTTTCGCGGCCATGCCGGCCCTCAACCAGGCCGTGACCGTATTCGGCCTGGGCATGGTGGGCGTGGGCATTGCCGCCCTGGTCATGCCGGCGGTCATCCTGGCCCCGGCCATCATCACCTACGTCTTGGGGTTGTTTATCATCGTTGTGCCGATCGTGGCCCATACGCGGCGAATCGCCCTACCGGTGGGTGCTGCTCCGGCGGCGGCGCCCGCGGTAGCGGCACCCGTGGACCTGGCCGCAGCCAACCGCCGGGCCCTGGAAACCGAGTTCAGGATCACCTTCCCGGTGCGCGCCGGAACCTACCGTGGCGTCTTCTCCCGCGATCTGGCGGAACTGCGGGGCGCCCTGAACCTCCTGCAGGCGCAAGGTCTGCCCGCACATCCCTATTTCCTCGCCCTGGAGCGGCCGCTGCTGATGGAAGCCGGCCTGGTCTGGAGGACCGAATACCGGGACCTGCCGGCCTCGGTGGGCAATTTCCGCCTGGCCGTGGCCGAGGCCAGAGTGCGCTTGGCCGCGCAGGCGCAGGCCATGGGCCGACTGAATGAAGCGGTGCTCACCCTGCAACGGGCCTACGCCGACCTTCGGGATTTGGCCCGGACCCAGCCCGAGCGGGCTCGCGACCAGCGGATGCAATTGGAGAGGGAATTCGGAATCACATTTCCTGTCCGCGCCGGGGCATATGAAAAGGCCTTCTCGGAGAATTTAGAGCAGATCCGCGAAGTGATCCGGACCCTGCAGGGTTACGGGATCGCGCCCCATCCGCTGTTGTTCGGGTTGTCACCCGAGGTCCTGAGCACGGCCGCCCACTCCCTGGTCCAGGTCCAGGGGCAGGGAACGCGCCTGACGTCCGCGGTGATCCGGCAGGCCGTGTCCGGCGCCAAAAACCAGGCCCGGGCCGCCGAACTGGCCGCCGGAGGTGCGCGCTCGGACCGCCAGGCGGAGCTCGCGGTCCAGAATCGCGCCGCCCTGGAAAATGAATTCAACCTGAAGTTCCCGGTCCGCGCGGGCAGCTATGAAGCGGCGTTCGGCCGTCCGTTGCTGGAATTGCGGAGCCGCATGTCCACCCTGCGCGGGGCCAGTTTCCCGGCCCATCCGTTTTTCTTCACTCTGGGCCGGGACCAGTTTTTCGAAACCCTGCGCTTGTTGACCACGCGCTACGCCAACCAGGCCCCATCCATTCATCTGTACCGCTTGGCCGCGGCCGAGGCCGCCTTGACGGTCGCGCGGCAGCAGGGAGACAGCCGCGCCATCCAGCGGGCGATCCGCCAGCTGCAGACGCACGTGCAGAAAAACCTCCTGCTGCAGCGGGCCGCGCTGCAGCGCGAAGCCTTAGAGCAGGAGTTCGGCATCGCCTTCCCGGTGGCGGAGGGCGCCTATGCGCAGGCCTTCGCCGGGGATCTGGACGGCCTGCGGGTCGTGGTGGCCGCGCTGCTCGACCAGGACCTGCCCGCGCACCCGGTGTTCTTCGAGGCCACGCCGGAACAGATCCAGGCCGCGGCGCAAATCATCCGGACCCGGGTGGCCGCCGGCGAGCGGGAAACCGTTACCCTCTACCGGGAAGCCCTGACTTCGGCCGAAACGCAGGTGGCCGCGCGGGCGCAAGCCCAGGCCGGGCGACAGCAAATGGAGGCCGCGGCCCGGGCCCAAAGCCTGCAGAATCTCATCATGCTCAATTACACCAACCGGGACCTGACCGAAACGCCCATCCCGCGCGGCTTCCAGATGGCGATGAGCACGGCGCTGCTGCCGGCGGAGGCGCAATCGGCCTGGAGCCTGCCGCAAGCCGCGCTGCAATCCATCACCGTGCTGGCCATGCTGGCCTTCCAGGTCGTGGCCTCCGTAGTGACCGGCGCGAGGCGGGCGCGAACCCTGGAAGACCTGGCCCGGCAACAGCAGCAAACCACGAGCGAGTACCTCGATCAACATGCCTTCTTAAACTTCCTGAAATTCCATTTCGGCCTGACCGACCCGGCGGCGGCACGCACCTTCCAGCCCAATCACCTGTTGTTGCGGCCCCTGCCCGGAGGCTGGAGCCGGCGCTTGACCGCGCCCCTGGGCGCCGCGGCCGTGCGGGCCGAGCGCGATGACCTGGGCGTCATGCAGGACACGATCTACCTGCCGGCCGGCATGCTGGCGACCCTGGCTCAGGATCCGCGTGTGGACCGGATGACGGCCGGACAGCTGTTGCGCTACCGCACCACGTTTTTCCTGGCCGGGATTCTGATCGGCTTCCAAAGCCGCAAACTCCAGCGGGATCGCCGCCTGAATCCGGTGGTGGACTTTGTGCTCAGCACCTTCAGCGGCATCGGCTTCGTGGCCGAGATCCATGCCCGGCTTGCGCCGCGGGCCTACTTAAACGGCCTCTTGGAGCAGACCCTGTCGCATCCGCAACTGGGGCCGGTCGTGGCCTCCGTGCGCACGGAATTCAACGAAGTGCCGTTCCGCGAGTCGGAAGCCATGGTCCGTTTCCTGATCGACAGTCTGGCCCAGAACCAGGAATTGCGAAGCCTGCTGGCCAAGGATACGGACGGCCGCCTGCTGGCCGATTTCCTGACCTTCATTTCCCGGATTCAGCCGGGCAACAGCCGGACGTACCAGGTGTTCCGGGGCGATCAGCAGTTGAGAATTCACGTACCCACCGACGCCGCCCGGGGAACGCTGAAACTCCTGGAAAGCCTGGGCTTGCAGTACCGGGCGCCGAGGTTCCGGCGCATGATGTACGGATTTAATACCGCGGCCTGATCCGGTCCGGCGGGCCGCACACGGGGTGGTAAGCATGCTTCACCGGAGACTTTTCGCCATGGCATTGCTGGCGGGCCTGAGCGCGGGCTGGAGCGGTCCCGCGCAGGCTCAGGCGCGTTTCGCGCTGCCCAGCGATCTTGGAAAGATCATCGGGCAGCACACCGGGCAGACGGGCCGCCCGGTCGTCTACCTCGTGCAGGAAATGCACTGCGATTTCGAGGTCCAGCAGAAAACCGCCGAGATCCTGAAATGGATCCAGCTGGAGCAAGGCGGTTCGCGTTCCGCCGGCCCCTTGTTGGTGGCCGTGGAAGGCGCCGCCGGCCGCATCCCGGTTGAGAACCTCTACGCTCAGAAAAATTCACCGGCCAAGCGCGAACGCCTGCTGGAATTGGTCCGCCAGGGAAAACTGACCGGCTCGGATTATTTCGCCCTGATGAACGACGAGCCGGTGCTGTACTTCGGCGCCGAGGATGAAAGCCTGTACCGGGAAGGCCAGCGCCTGATCGCGGCCTTTTTCACGGACCGCAACCAGACGCGCATCGAGGACCTCAACCGTTTTTGGGTGCAAGCCAGTAAGCGCGAACTCAATCCCCTGGCCTACTACCTGAACTTTTTGTACCACGAATCCGTGGCCGGCAGCATGGCGCCGGACGTCATCCTGGCCGAGTTGGAACGCACCCTGACGCAGGCCGGCCTGGGGGACTTGTGGCGCTCCCTGGCCGAGGCCACCGCCGGGCAAGAGCCGGGCGAGCGCCTCGAAAGCATGTTCCGGCGGATATTTCCCGTGGCCCTGAAGACGGCCGCCGAGAAGGACTTCTTCCGCGCCCAGGATTTCTTCTTCAACCTGGAACAGATGCTGTGGCTGTCCATCCCGGGCGGGCGGGCGCGCGAGATGATCGCGGACTATTACGATTCCGGCGCGCCCTGGATGAAGTTCGCCTTCGCGCAGCTGCGCCGGACCCGCGCCCGGTACGAACCCGGCTTAAGCTGGGATGAGGGCGCGTGGCAAAACATCGTGCGGAATATGATGACTTTTTACCGTTTAAACGAGCGGCGCAATCAGGCCTTCGTGCAGAATACCCTGGCCTACATGCGCGACCGGGGCGTGGGGACCGCGGCCCTGGTCACGGGAGGCTACCATACCCATTCCGTGAGCGAATTGCTGCGGCAGCAAAACGTCAATTTCGTGGTCATTCGCCCGGAAATCACCCGGGTCGTGGAGGAGAACCCCTATTATGACTTGTTGCTGGAGCAGGCCAAGGCAGCCAGTAAACGCTGAGCCCGTGCCGGGACCAGAGCACTCGCACCGGCATTCCATTCCACAGGGAAGGCAGGGCGATCGGTCATGTTGATTCTGCTTGCGCGAACCAGCTGGCGAAAACCCATTGCGGGGCTGCTGACCGGCGTATGGCTGGCCCTGTCCGCGGGGATCGTGCCGGCTGCCGAAGCCGCCGCCCAAACTGCGCCCCCGGCGGACCTGTTTTCGCCCTTTACGGCCAGGGTCCTGGAACAATACCACGGCGAGGGTCCCGAGCACGTTTTCCTGGTCACGGATCTGCACTGCCAGTATGAGGTTCAGAAGAACATCGCCCTCGTCATCGAAGCCTTGAACGCGCGCTACGGCCTCCGGCTGATCGGCTTGGAGGGCAACAGCGGGCCGGTGGCGGCTCCCCGCCTGCAGCACGCGGGCTTCGGGCGCCTCAAACAGCAGGCCTTGCGGTACGCGCTGCAGCAGGGGGAAATCAGCGGGGCGGAATACGCATATCTGCTCAACCCGGATTCCGGCCTGGAGCTGGTCGGCGTGGAAAACCAGTCCTTATATAATGAAGGCCTGCTGCGCCTGACCCGGGTCATTCAACCCGAGGCGCAAGCGGTCCTGGACCGGTTCCGGGCGGAGCTCGGCCGGCTGCGCGGGAAGATCTTCAATCCCGACCTGCGGGCCTGGTACGATCTCGAAGACCGCTACCGCCAGGGAAAACTCACGCTGCGGGACTACGCCGCCGCCGCGGCCTCCTTGGCGGTCCGGGGCAACCTGGACCTGCAGGCGCAGCCCTTCCTGCAAGCCGCGCGGGACGGACGCACCTGGGAGGGTTCGGCCACCGAGCAGCTTGCGCAGGTGGAGAGTTTCAAGGCCCAATACCTGCGGCAATACGCCCGCACGCTGGAGGAGCAGAAGCTGGCGGACTTCATTTCCAAATTCAACCGGCTGGAAGCCCTGCTGACTTTGACCGCCACGGCCCAGGACCGCGCCCTGTGGCTGCGCCAAGCCCTGAAATACGACCGGCTCAGCCTGGAAAAATTCTTCGACAACCTGCGCTTGGAGGACGGCTACGCGGCCGCCCTCACGCCCGAGGATTTCAACGTTCTGTACCGGGCGCTGGAAGCGGCCCAGGGTTTCTACGCCCTGATTCAGGAGCGGGAAAAATCCATGGCGGATAATTTGCTGTCCCTGTTGCGGAGCCGGCAGAGCCGCGAGGGCCTCATCGTGGTCGGCGGCTTCCACCAGGCCGGCGTGGCCGAACGCCTGCGCGAGGCGCGGGTATCCTACACGGTCCTCCAGCCCTACTATTCCGGACTGCGGTCCGAAAACCATTATCTCCAGCGCTTGCAGGAGCAGCTGGGGCGCCTGGCGCGTCCGGCGCTCCCGGGCGAAACCTACAATCTCACTTCCGTGCTGCAGGGCGCCGAAGGCGGCACGATCGCGGCGCTGACGGCCATGGCCCAGCGCAGGGCGCAGCCGGTGGAGGTGGAGTTGCGGAATTACACCCTGCAGGCCGTCAATCTGCTCCGCGGCGACCAACAGGTGGTTTTGGAAGTGCGCTACTTGGACGAGAACGGCAATCCCCGCACCCTGGCCATAGCCGACCGGGACCTGGACCTCAACCCCGCGGCGCTGACGGCGGAGATGCAGTCCCTGGGTCTGGCCGGCGACATCCAAACGCCCGGTGTCAATCCCGACCAGGCCGACAACCTGCAGCCCGGAATCGAAACCAACCACCTGCTGGTGCGCCTGTTCGAAGTCTTCGGCAAAGGCACCGCGCTGCTGGCGGGCGGACTTCTCGCCTGGAGGTTTTTCAACGCCAACACCGCGGCCGGGATCTTCAATGCCATCGGCCCGGGCGGGGTGATCTTAATCGGCGCGCTCTCCCTGATCATCGGCGTGGGGAACGGAATCCTGAACCGCGCCTTGGGGCAGAACATTCCCGGCCGCCGCGTGGCCGCCTTTTCCCCGGCCGGCATCCAGTTCAACGACGAATATATGAGCCGCCTCATGGGCGACCGGGTCCTGTTCCAGGAGGTCGTCCGGCACGAACTCTTCCACCAGCGCCTGGAGATGCTGCTTCTGGGGCGCCTGCGCAACCTGCTCGGAGACCGGGTGGCGGACATCCTGCACGCCCTGACGGAAGTGGTGGCTTACACCTGGTTCTACGGCGTCCGCATCACGGTCCGGAAGGTCCTGGAAGGCACCGCGCCCGTGGAACGCCTGCATCAAATCCAGGTGGAGGGCTCCGATCTCGCCAGCCGGTCCCTGGCCCGGTATTTGGAACTCCTGCCCGAAGGCGAGCAAGTCCATCAGGCCCTGCAAGCCTACACCCGGCGCAACCTGGGCCTGCGGCCGATCCGGGCCGGCGCCGAACACACGGCCTTGGACCTGCTGCCGGATCAGACTTTAAGCGCCAGCCCCAACGCCATGCTGGTCCGCATCTTCGCGGTCTTCGCGGCCATGGCCACCAGCGACAGCACGCCGGACAACAAGGCGGACGCGTTGTCCCTGCAAGCCACCGCCCTGCGCTTGAGCGGCATCCAGCAGAATTTCCGGGGTCTGGACGAGTACGCGCGCCTGAGCAATCTCCTGGACCGGATGTACCTCAACCGGACCCGGGAGTTCCTGCAGGCCCTGGACTTGATCCAGGGCATGGACGCCGCCGCCTTCCAGGCGGTGGTCCGGGTCCTGGATCCCCAAAACCAGATGGAGGCCGCCCGCTTGGCGGAAATCCGGAGCACCATGCTGGCCATTCTTGCGGACGTCAACCGGGTTTACCAGAATGAACAGCTGCTGCGGGACATTACCGCCACGGTCAACGAAGTTACGGTGGAAAACCTGCAGGCCCAGGTGGAACAGCCGGCCTTGCGGACCTTTCCCACGATCCTGAATTATACCGAGGCGCCGGAAGGGGATATTTTGACCGACCTGCAAACGCGGCTGGCCAATACCCGCAGCCTGCATACGGTGGTCATGGTGACGTCGGAGCAGGACCTGGAGGTCCAGTCGACCCTGCAGGCGCTCCGTTTCAGATCCTACCAGGATCAGGGGCTCGTGTTTTATTACCGCGGGACCCAGCAGCTGGCCGATTATGCCGGCAACCGCGCCGCGAGCCAGAGACCCTTCCGCCTGGGCACGGCCTTGGTGGGGGGCGTGTTATCGGCCGTGCAGACCGTCAGTCCCCGCTTCGCGGGCAGGCTGCTGGGCCGGGTGATGAACTCCCCCCTGTGGGCGCGCGGATTCGCCGACTATTTCATTCGCAGTCCGCGACAGGGCCTGCGCCTGTTCGCGGCCTTCGTGGGGGCGGAGCACCGGGGCACGCATCTGGAAGCCATGCTCGCCAATGTCGTCGAGGGCCGTCCGCTGGACCAGCTGGGCTCCTATTCGCGGGAGGAGAACCGCCTGGTCGGCCTGCTGCAACAGGCGTACCAGACCAACCAGGCGCCCGCCAACCTGACCCTGCGGCGGATGCTGAAATTGTCCGCCCGGCACCTGGGGCGGGAGGCCGCGCGCGTCACGGAAGCCACGCCGCCGGCCGAGCTCGAACGATTGCGCCGGGAGCGGCTGGCCTATTTCTCGCTGCTCCTGCTGCCGCGGACTTCCTTCAATCCGGAGGCCGTTCAGGTCCTGCCGGTCGCGACGTCCCGGGCGGAACGGGGGGCGGTCCGCCGCTGGCCCCGCATGCTGCGCGCGCCGCGCGTGATGGTCAGTTACAATGCCTTATATGTGAATCCCAACCTGCTGCAGGTCTGGACCGACGAATATCTGGGGGCGCCACCGGTCATCAACGACTTGGAGGCCTATCGGAATTTGCTCAAACAGCCCATGCGGCGGTTTAGTACTTCCGCATAACGACGCTGGAGGGATCTTTTATGTCTATTCTATCGGTCAGGCAAAAGCCGAAGTGGCGGCCATGGCTTAAGACCGTCACCTTGGTGACCATACTCGCCTTCGTCTTCCCCTACATGACCTTCGCTTTTGAAGGCAGTTTATACCAGCGCACCCAGGGGTCGCAGTATTTCGCACCCGAGCACACCCCCGCGCAAGCGCTGGGGCAGGTCGGGGAGACCGCGGAGGCGGCGCAGACCCACCTGGCTTCCGCCTCCGAGAGCTTCGCCGAAGCCATCCAGCCCGTCGCCAGGCGTGCCGGACGCATCCACCTGCCCGTTCTCCAGGGCCAGGCGGCGGAAAAGTTCGCCAAGCTGGCGGGACGCGTCCTGGTTTTGGTGGGCATCGCTTCGGGTTTGCACTTCTTCCTGTACACCCTCACCCTGCCGGGCCTGTCTCCCGTTGATTTGGTCAGCACGGGCGGCGCGGCTTTGGACGGCGGGGCCCAACTCATCAACCTGCTCACCGGCGGCGCTTTCGCCAGCCGCTCCGTGTTTTCCCTGGGCTTGATGCCCTACATCCTGGCCTCCAGCGCCCTCCAGCTGGTCGCGTTCTTCCGGCCGGGAGTCAAAGCCAGGTTCCAGGATGCAATCACCGGCCGGCGGGTGCAGCAGCGGTGGACCAACATCCTGACCGGCATCTTCGCGGCCATCCAGGCCAGCGTAATGATCTTCAGCGTATCCAACACGGTCCTGGGCCTGATGGGCGGAATGCTCGTCGGCCTGGCCGTGCCCAACCTGTTAACCTTCGGCGCCCTGGCGGCCCTGCTGGTGCTCGGGACCTTCATTCTCGTGGGCATCGCCAAGGGCATCGAACGCCTGAACCTGGCGAAAAGCGGAGTCGGCGTCATTCTCCTGATCAACGTGGTGGTCGCCACCCTGGGACAATTGGCCCAAGCCGCCAATCCCATGGTCTTGGTCGGCAACCTGGCCTTGGTCGGCGTCGGCCTGCTGATGATGTTTTTCCTGTACCGGACTCCGGGCAAGGCCAAGCTGGAGGTCACCCCCGGGAACAACCTCGTCGAGTCCCTGCTGGCCCGCGTGGGCCTGCGCCTGCCGGTGCGCCGGGAAACCTCCGCGCTCACCGCCGTGGTGTACGCCCAGGCCGTGCTGGCCTTCCTGTCCATGGTGCTGCAGACTCTGGGCGTCACCGGCCTGATCGCCGGCGGGCTGCCGTTCTGGCTGGCTTTCGGACTTCTCATCCCGATTTTTTATTTGTTTTCCAATTTCCTCAACGCGGACTCCAAGGATATCTCCACCGCCTTGGAGCGCGCCGGGCTGGTCCGCATCGGCCTGCGCCCCGGGATGACCCTGGCCAATTTCATCAGCACCTTCAGGAAACGCATGCTGCTGCCGGGCGCGGTCCTGGTGACGTTGATCGTGCTCCTTCCGGCCGGCATCGCCACGGTGATGAGCCTGCCATACTTCTTCCTGGGATCCATTCTGTTCATCCTGGTCGGCGGGGCGGTGGATATCCTTGCCACCCAGGCGCAAAACTGGAAATTCGAGCCCGCCACGGCCTTCCAGCGGCTCCGGCAAAACCTGCGGGGCAAGACCTTGAGCAGCCAGGCCGCCAACCAGGAGCGCGAGTACGTGCTGACCCGCACCCGGGCATTGCAGAGGGAGCTCGACCAGGGCTACCTGGGCGCCCTGGAACTGAATCCGCGGCTGTCCAAGGACGATTATCTGTCCCAGGAGCTGCAGACCCGGTACCAACAATTGTCCCGGCAGCTGCAGCAAGCCCTGAAGGAACTGGAGGGCTTGGGGCTTTCGGGAGCAAATCTGTATTTCTTGCAGAAGCAGGCGTACGGACGCCTGCTGTCGGAAAACCTGGCCTTAAACCTTCTGGCCCAATATCAGTCCAGCGAAGGGGCCGTGGATTTCATCACGCCCGCGCCCCTGCGCGCGCAACAGTATTACGTGACGGATTTGATCAACCTTCTGCTCGGCGAGAACTTTGTCACCACGGATCAATTGCTGAGCCTGCTGCGGCCCGAGACCGTGCAAGCCTATTTGACCGCCACCTACGGCGTGCCCGCCCGCGACGTCCCCGCGGAACTCACCAGCGAGGGACTCAGAGAAATCCTGGAAAAACGACTCGGGCCCATGGGCGGCAGGACCTTCGAGCAGCGGCAGAACCGGATGCTGGTGACTTTGCTGGCGGGGGAAGGGCAAACCGCCAACCTGGAGGCCTTTCTCCTCTCGGGCCTGGAGATGGCCGGAGCGCCGCGCCCCCAGGAAAATCTCGACCGCTGGCGGGCGCTCGGCCTGCGCAAGGCCGCGCAGACGGCACGCAAAGACTTCCTCCGGGCCCGCATCCAGGTGCGGGGCGCTTTGGAAGGCGTGCTGAATGACGATACCCGCGCCTTTGAGGCCGCCACGGGCCTGGGCAAATCCCTCATGCTGCAGCTGGCCGCCCTGGGCAGCCACATGCTGTTTACCGCGGCGCCGAACCTCGGCCAGGTGTTCGTCAGCAGCGAGAATTACACGCTGGCCGCGGGCGATGCCCGGGCTTTCGCGTCCATTGCCACGCGCTACTTCGGAGTGCCCGTGGCCATCCGCCGCCAGGGAAAACTGGCGGCGGGCGAGGAAGTCTACGTGTACCGCTGGGACGCGCAGAAGGGAAGACTGGTCGCGGAGCCCCAAGCCCTGTCCGAAGCCTACCGGACGGACGCCACCCGGCCCGTGGTCTACGGGCCTTTCGACCAGTTTGCCTTTGACCTGCGGGAAGCCATCCCGGCCAACAGCAAGCTCTTGGCCGACGAAGTCCAGGCCCTGGGCGCCCGGAAAGTCACCGGCTTGAGTTACAACATTTCCGGTCCCCTGGCGGAGAGCGTGGACGGCATGACGGACCACGTCATGGCCCGAGCCGTCATCGCCTCCCTTAGCCCCGAGGTGGCGGAGCAGCCCGAAGCGCGCGGGCGCTACCGCGGGCAGCAGGCCATTACCACCCGGGCCTTCGGCGGCGTGCGCACCCTGGCGTATACGGACGGCACGGATATTCAAATGACCGAGGAAGGCCTCAAGCTGCTCGAGGACATGCTCACGGACCCGAAGTTCGTCGGCAGCCTGCCGGCGGAGTTTCAGCCCTATTTCCGCAACGTGCGGGCGCTGCACCGCGCGAAAGCCGTTCCCGCCGGGCGGAGAACCGCACTCGTTCAGCGTCTGCTCCGCTTCCTGTCGCTCAGCGCGAAAGCCGTTCCCGCCGGGCGGAGAACCCCGTTGCAAAATCAACGGGCGGCCGATTACGACATCTTCATCAGCTCTTTCTCCACGGTATTGCGCACCGCCCTCAAGGCGGCCGCCTTATACCATGAAGACTCCGCCTTGTTGGGGTACCGCAAGGATCTGGAACCGACCGTCATCACTTTGTCCCGCGAGCGCTACGAGGCATTGCCGGCGGTGACCAAGGCCATCATTGCCCGCGGGCATCTCATTGCCTCGGAAACCCCCGGCGAAGTCAGACTGCAATTCCGCGAACCCAAGGTCATCCAGTTGGGGCAAATCTCCGAAGTTCGCTACGGCGAAGGCGTGATGGAGCAAATCATGGCCGCCGAGGGCGTATTACTGCCCGGCATCCACGAGCGCTCGAGCGTGATCGCTTCCCTGGATGTCAAGGACGTGGTGACGCACGGCAAATGGGTCGGCGTGGCCGGCTTCGGCGGCACGCTCACGGCGGGCCTGCGCAAGCAGATCTTGGGCGCTCTCGGGTTTATCTCTCAAGTGTTGTGGACGCGCACTTACGAAAGGGAAGAAGACCGCATCGACCGGACCCTCGAGCAGACGGCGCAGGCCGTGGTGCGCGACCTGGAGGCCCTGCAGCAGCAGACGAAAAAGGAACTGGCCAGCGACGATCTTCAGCCCGTTTTCATCGGCCTCTCGGATCCCGCCGACCTTCAATTCGATCCCGACAAGCCGGAGAACAGCAGTAAATTCGTCCAGGCGCTGACCGAAGCCCTGCACGCCAGTGAAACGCTGCGTCCCGTCTTTTTCACGCCCGCGGGGCGGCTGCGCCTGCTCGTCCTGGGACCGGATCAAGCCAAGGCCATCCAGCTGGATGCGCGGTTGCGCGCCAGCCTGGAAGCCGGCGTTGGACAGCCCAACACCGTCGTTCTTTTCGTCAAGGAGGCCTTCGGCGTGGGCCTGGACCCCAAGCTGTCACCCGCCATCTCCAGCCGGCCCGTGGCCCGCTTGGCCGGCCCGGCCGTGTACAACCTGACGCCCTCCTTGACTTCCGAATTATGGCAGTTTTTCGGACGGGCCCGCCGGACCCTCGCGGACTTGGGCTATTTTAAGAATTACTTCAACTTCAACCTGTCGCGCAAGGCCCTGCGTTTCAGCCTGGGCGCCGTGCAGACCGAAGCGCTGTTGCGCCGCGTGGGGCAAAAGACCGGGGCCCTGGCGCGCACTGGACGCTGGGGCTTGGTCCGCGGCGACCGCGGACTCCTCAAAACTTTTCTGTCCGTGGCCGGAGAGGGCCCCGAGGCCCTCGTGCTGCAAGGCCTGCGGGATCCACAGCAACGGCGCATGGACACCTTGTTGTCCCACTACCGCCAACGCCTGACCACCGCGCTCGCGCCGCTGGCGACCACCTTCAACCTGCAGGCGCTGGGTGATGCCGGACGCGTTCTGGATTTCGAACGCCAGCTGGCGGGCTTGATCAGGCAACCGCTGGTCCAGTTGGTCCCGAGCCTGGTGGGCGAGGGCCTGTCCTGGGCGCAGCGCCGGCAGCTCATGCGGACGTCCCTGCTCGAGCTGTTTGCCAGCCGGTCGTGGCGCCTGGAAGGGCAGCCAACGCCCGAGGCCGTGGCCGACGTGCGTTTGGACCTGCGGCAGCTCACCGTGGACCTCATCCGGGGACAGACGGCCGACCAGGAGGAACGGATCGCCGCCATCAACCGCTTCATCGCGCCCCTGACCGACGTTCGTCTGGATGCGCAATTATTCAGGCGCGAAACCCTGCGGACCCAGACCGGCTCCCAACAACTGCTGGCACAGCTGCGGGCGGTGGAAAAAATTCTGAAGCAGCTTCAGGGCCGCCTGCAGGCCGAAAAAATGCGGGCTTTGGAACAGGCCATTGCCGAGGAGCAAACCGCCGTCCTGGCCGATTTCCAGGCCACGGGGCGGCAGCCTCAGGACTGGGGCGAAGTCCTGGCCGTGATCGTGGTACGCATAAACAAGCGTTTTTATGAAAATGAGCATCCCCAGGCCGATGCCGCCGCCTTCTACCGGCAGGCGCTGGCGGAACTGAAAGTCACCCGCACCAAGACCGAGGAAAATTACACGGCCGCCCTGCAGGGCGTGCAGCGGCTGGCCTCGCCCGTGTCGCTGGTGCAGGGCGACATCATGCGGGAAGGCGGCCAAATCCTGGAGCAGTCCCTGACGTTGGCCCAGCGGACCGTGAACAATCATTTCCTGGGCTGGCTGGTCTTCAATCCCGCCCTCTTCCGCGGCGCCGCCGAGGGCCTGCGCGACCGCCTGCTGCGCCAGCAGTACCGGGAGACCGTGGAGTTGATGGGCGGCGAGCAGCCGGCCGAAATCACCACCACCGAAATCCTGGGGGCCGGGCAGCGCGGCTTGGCGCCGGTGGCGGCGGGATTGGCGGGCGTGCTGAACCTGGGGGCGATTACGGGCGGCATCGAGACCAGCTTGCAGTCGCAACTGCGCACCCCGGAGGAACAAACGGCGGCGCAACGGTACGACGAGATGAGCGCCTATACGGCCCTGCAACAGGGACTGACCCAGGAAGGCCCGGGCGCGCAGGGAGTCGGACTGCCGCAGCTGCTGGAGCTGATCGGGCAATTCACCCCCCAGCGGGACGGGAAGTCGCTGGCCGACATCCTCACCCAGCTGCCCGAGGGGGTGTTGACCCAGGCAGACCGCCGCAGCCTGATCGCCGCGGACATCACCCAGCATTATTATCACCTGATCGCGGTCCAAGAAAACCTGGCGGTTTTGGAGGCCTTGCGGTCCTCGCAGACGGACCCCAACGCCGAGTTCGAGGCGTTTTACGCCCAGGAGTCCGTCCGCCTGCTCGCGGAAGCGGAC
>Ga0315542_1001545_pt1 | contig 14340 bp, 13 predicted proteins | sample SalMarSW160120MG_FD_202541 | JGI IMG/M metagenome (GOLD analysis project Ga0315542, IMG submission 202541) | Salt marsh sediment microbial communities from the Plum Island Ecosystem LTER, Massachusetts, United States - Salt Marsh Sediment SW1601-20 ...
GGCGTGCAGTTCGAGCTTTAAAAGGCGATCACGCCCAAAGAGAAATGGCGATCAAAAAAGCCTGAAGTATCGGGATGGGGGCGGCGTCACATCTGTTTGAATAGATGCAGATAATTTCGACTGACGTTAAGCAGTTCCGGTCTTTCCTTAAGCCTGAGTATTCCTCGACCGGTAATGGACCGGCTGACCTTCTCGATCTTGGACACGTTTACGATGGTGCTTCGATGTATTTGCCAAAATTGGTCGGGGTCCAATTCCGATGTCAACTCTTTGATACTTTTTCGAATAAGCGATTCCCCGTCTTCGGTTATGACAAGTGTGTACTTGTCCTTGGCCTGAAAGTAATCTACCTCTCTAACCGGAATGAGACGCACACTGTCTTTGATTTGGACTCTGATCCAATGCAGAAAATCACCGGCTTTTTTTGTGTTTAGGCTGGCCAGGACGTGCTCAACGACCGCTGTCAATCCCGCCGGGGGGGCGGGTGAAACATCCAGATGGTTTTTCAGTCGCTGGATAGTCTGCATCAATCGTTCCCTGGAAACCGGCTTGACCAGATAATCCACCGCCTCTCGTTCGAAGGCCTCGACGGCATACTGGTCGTAAGCGGTGACGAAAACAATGTGACAGACACCGGCGATTTTCTTGGCTACCTCGAGTCCCGAAAGTCCGGGCATTCTGATATCCAGAAAGACGACCTGGGGTCTCTCGGCCTCAACCAATTCAAGCGCTTCCTTACCGTTCTCCGCCTCTCCGCAGATCACCAGGTCCGGCCAGTCCGCTGCCAAGAGGGATTTGAGGTAGGTTCTTAATTCCTTTTCATCATCGGCGATGATGGCTTTATGGGTCATGGTGATGGTCTCCACCCTTCGGCACTTCGACGACTGCCTTAACCCCCGTTGGTTTGTTCTCTTCTATAAGCAATCGCCCTCTTTCCCCGTAAAGCAAGCGCAACCGTTTCCGGACATTGATCATGCCCACTCCGGCCTCTGAACAAGAAGTAAATCCGATTCCATTGTCAATGATTTCGGCCCTGACAAGACCGTCCTTTTCCTCGATCTTTATCAGGATTTCACCTCCACGGATTTGAGGTTCAAGGCCGTGTTTCACGGCATTTTCCACCAGAGGTTGCAGCAGCATAGGGGGAAACGGCTGTTCTTTGAGGTTATCTGGAAGCTCAATCATGAAGCGGAGTCTTTCACCCATCCGGATCTTTAAGATGTTCAGATAGGCGTGAATGATCTCGATTTCCTGATTCAGGGTGATGAGATCGTGGCGGGTCCTTGATAAAGAGGTACGCAGATAATGAATCAGGTCCACCAGCATGGCCTTCCCCCTATCGGGGCTTGTATCTATCAGGCTCAGGATGTTGGAAAGGGTGTTGAACAGGAAATGCGGCTCGATCTGCGCCTGAAGGAGTTTCAAGTTGGCCTCGAGGGCCTCTTTCTCCGTGGAGAGGCGCCTGATTCTTTCCTGCTGAATCTCCAGCCGGCTGACCTTCAGCCTGGTCCTAGAGAAAAAGAAGTAACTGATTGCGCCCCCGAAAACGATTGCTAATATGATCGCCTGCAGCAAATTTCTTGGCGTCCATTGCAGAGCCATGGGAAAAAATTGCCGAAGCATAAAGGGGCCCAGGTACAGGCCTATCAAGGTCCCTCCGGCCACCCCCATGATGAGAATAGAGATTACGGAGGTGATCTTCTGTGGTTTGACCAGCCAGAAAAGAAGGTTAATGAGCGAAGAGATGGAAATCCCGAAGGATTCTGAAATGATCAGAACGGGGAGAAAGGAATCGCCAATGCCTATGATGGTCAGGAAGACGGCGATCAAGGCTGAGATGGTAACCGCGTAGAGGAAATCAAAGATAAGATGCCTCAGGTTGATATGCTGGCTGATAACACCTTGATGTTCTTGATCTTGTAAAAGATATCTCATATCTGGATTGAAAACCCGCTAGTGCCCGGAATCCATTTGTGAATGGGCACTTTCTAAAAGGTATATTGCAAACCAATCATCCATTGGTAATTCAAGAGGCCCTTGAACTCCGTATCGTCTCTCCCCTCGTTTACCGTTCCGACGGTAAAGAGCTGCATGTGATTTCCGAGAATGTAGGACGCAAGCGCCGTCAATTGGCCGGACCAGTCATCCAGATTCTGCGTCCAGCGGAAGGTCAAGTCCATGCAGTTTTTAATATTGTTCCGATTGTACTGGAGAAGAACGTAGTTCCTTCTCAGGAGTCGCAATCCCGTATTGACCGTCTGTCCGAGTGTCAGTTGTCCCAAATCGGATATGATGCCGCCGTAAGAAAGGTCCTCCGCCGCTTTTCGCCGCAAGGCATAGTAACGATCCGCCTCTGCGTCAGTATACCCAGGACCGTAATAGGCATATTCCCCCGTAAACGTACCGCCGTCCGGAAATGTGTAAGAGCTGCCCACCAGAATCACCGGCTGGACGGCGCAATCGTCGCTGTAAATCCTTTCCATTGAGGCCCCGAAAGGTGAATTGTCCTCCCGGGGATATAGCGCATAACCACCTCGGATCATAGCGCCTTCAGCATAAATGAGAACAGCATCGGAGACGGTCAGGCCGCCGAAAAATCCCAGGCTGTTTTCGGAGTTCTCACGGTGTGTGAGGACAATCGATCCATAGCCCTCCCGGCCTTGGTAGTCCATTTTCAACGCACAGGCCCTTTCAAAAGAGCCGGGCAGATTGATGTCGTTTCGTCCCTCGTCTGTATTTGCGATGAAAGAAACCGTCCAGGTGCTGTCCGGAATCCAGACCACCCGGCCGAAGTCCATCCCGGGAACCTCCACATAAGGGTTGCGGCGGCCATTGTCCAGAAAAAAGGGATTGGAGGGCGAAAAGAGAAACGAGGGTCCCCACTGCAGATTTTCCCGGCCATAGGATACGAAAAGATCTTCTCGCGCCCTCCACCTGGCCAGCCACTCATTGATGTACAGGTCGTTCTCCCAGTCTCCGGTCCCCTCACGAACCCCTTGTTCCCATATCTGGTATTCGAGATGCAGTCTTGGTTTGACCATGAGATCAAGTGCATCGGTCTGGAGGGCCAGATCGGGTCGAAATTCCATATTCCCATCATAACGCGGAATCTGCAAGAAATCGTTGCCGGGATTTTGGGTTGAATCGGACGGCTGCTGGACAATGCCGTAACTCAGAATCCGGAGATCGAAGTGGAATGCTTCAGCCAGCTTGCCGAATACCGATGAATGCAGGCTATCTCCCTCTTCAGACAGCACCGGTCCCGGCCGCCATATTACTCCCGTAAGGACAAGGAAGATGACGAAGAGACTCAATTTTTTAGACCGGGTCGTGTGCATCCGTACTCATCTTGTCAATAAGTTGAGGTTGAACACGGAATCCGGAATCTTCCTGATCACGACCCTGCCGTAATTCATGGTCGTCACATCGTTTTTTATCAGCGCATTGGTGATGACCATCTTGGAAATGAACTCCCGGGGTTTGCCGTCGATAGTAATGCTGTTCTTGTATTCGAATACGGCGATCTTGAACATCTTTCCTGAAACGGTATAAAATGCGGCCTTGAGCCCGACCAGCCTCTCCATGGATATCCAGTATAGAATTCGGTCATACGTCGCTCTGTTGTCCGTGGCCTTCAGATCGAAGAGGTAACACTTTTCACCGTTCACCATGTCTTCCGATGTCTTCAAGATTTTGTAATCCCCCGCATAATTCGTGGAGGCAATATCACCATTTGCCGCACCTCCGAGCAGTTTCTGCCGCGGAGAAATGGGAACCGGTTTGGACAGGCCCGGTTTTGCAAACCACATGTTGCGGTCCAGCATCAGAAGTTTCTGCCCCTTTACATTGGGGGGTGCAAGGAATTCCGCCAGGGAATTGAATCCCCGGGCCCTCACGCGGAGCGTTCTTTGCTGCTCGCGTCCCCTTTCGACGGATCGGATATGGATCCGCCATTCCACCCCATCTGCATTTCCTCGGGCCTGATCCGCCTTTCGAAGGATATCCTTAGGGGACAGGGAGGCATAAGCGGAAGAAAGATGAAGGCCCACGCCCATAACTATAAGTACCGCCCAAAGGAGCCTCTTCCGGAATAGTCTGATAGATGGGTTCGTCATTGTTATTTTTCTCCTCTCATTAGTCACTCTGGAAATGCCGGGACCAAAAAGCCCCTTCAAGGGGTTGCCCAAAGCCGGACCCTCCGCACACGAATCCATATTATTCCATGTTACACATGGCCGAGAGCTTCTACCACATTTTGTGCCGCTGCCCGCCTGGCCGGAATGATAGCGGCCAGCAAGGAAAGCCCAACCAGACAAAGCACCAGAATGAGCAGAAAATGGGGGACCAGGTCGACCACCAGCGGCACGGGCGTGGATACGCCCGGAGGCGTGTAGGTGGGAGAAATGATCTTGATGGCGCCCCACACGATCACATGCAGAAAGATTCCTATGACGCTGCCGAAGAGCCCCAGGAGCCCGCCTTCCAGGGCGAAAATGAACGATACGCCTCTGCGCTTCAGGCCGAGCGCCCTCAGAGTCCCGATCTCTCTCGTTCTTTCCAGGACAGCCATGCCCATGGTGTTGACGGTGCTCATGATCACGATCACCAGGACGATGGAAAACAGGAAGAGAAAGATCATGTCAAACATGCCTCTGACCTTATAGTAAAACAGGGAGAGTTCATTCCAAGTCTTTATCTCGGTGGAAATGCCGGCCTGGTTCAGCCTGTTCAACAGTTCCGTGCGCATGGCCTCCGTCTGTTTCCAATCATTCAGGAGAACGACGATTCTTTCAGCGGATTTCGTATCCACGAGCGACTGGGCGAAATCAAATGTGCACCGCATATATTTGTCATTTGTCGCATCCGAACCGGTATCGTATACCCCCCTGACGAGAATATCCATTGCGTTCATTTGCCCTCCGATCGTGGTCGCCATGACGACCCCATCGGTACCGGGCGTGAAGCCGAGGTATCTGGCCAGATCCTGACCGGCTTCGACCCCATAGCTGATCTTATCGTCCAGGGTTTTTCCCTTCACAGGTCTGAAATCAGCCCAGGCTCCCTTTATGATCTTCTCATCCTTCGGCACCACTCCCTGCGCGATGAAGATGGTGGATGCGGTTCCGTTTGATACGATGCCGCTCACATGTATCTCCGGGGTCGCTACAACGACTCCATCTTCCGCTGAGACGATCTTTATGATCCGCTCGGTTTCTTCCTTCGAGAGCATATATTTTTCCGGCTCGAGCTTCCCTTTTTCATTCCATCCGGCCTTGAAAATCGTCAAGTTTCCGAGACCCTCCCCCCGGATTGCCGAGACCCTCAATCCATGATACATGTAGCTGACATACCCGTAGAAAAGGCTGACGGCCGCGAAGCCCACGCCGATGGCCAGCAGGGTGACAAGGGAACGGCGTTTGTTCCGGAGGACGTTGCGAACGGCAAGTTTCATCCACTTGTTCATTGCCTCATCCCTCCTTCCATGATCCGGCCGTCCTCCATGCGCACGAGGCGTTTGACCCGATCCAGCAGCCGCTGATCATGCGTAGAAAAAATGAAGGTGGTCCTCTCTTCTTCATTTAAATCGCGCATGAGATCGAGGATCATGTGGGCGGTTTTCGAATCCAGATTTGCAGTAGGCTCATCCGCGATCACCAGGGAGGGATCAGCCACGAGGGCCCGGGCGATGGCCACCCGCTGCTGTTGTCCGCCGGACATCTTGAAGGGACGGTTATGCACCAGATCAGCCAGGCCGACTGCCTCCAACCGTCCCAGGGCCCTGGTTTTGGCCTCACCGGATGAGGTCCCTTTGATCTGGAGGGGGAGCATCACATTTTCCAGGGCGGAGAGGACCGGAACCAGGTTAAAACTCTGAAAAATAAAGCCGATGGATTCATTGCGAAGTTCGCTCCTTTGATTATCCGACAAGGAGCGAACTTCGCGACCTGCAATTTCCAAGAAGCCTTCCGTCGGCTCATCAATGGCCCCGATCAGATTCAATAGAGTGGTCTTGCCAGAACCCGACGGTCCCCAGATGCCTACGAACTCTCCTGTATCAATCTGCAGGTCGATTTCCTGAAGGGCATGAACCACGGCTTCCCCCAGAAAATAGTCTTTCTTGATGTTTTGCATTTCAATAAGGGCCATGGAAATCACCTCTCCTTCTCAAGGCCTTGAACCGGATCCGTCCCCTCAATCATTTTTCCGGCCCCGCCCAAAGGGGTTAAAAGCAAGAAAATCAGACTTGTTCTTCGCAGGTTTCTCGATAATGTACAAAAATAGAATTCATTTTCTACCATCTTGTGTTTTTTGCGTTCCATTTTAGCGGGTAGATCGATTTTTTGAAGGATTGTACGACAGAAAGGTGTATAGGGCGATGAACGGGTTGTAATGTGAGCGAAATGTCAAAGACTGTTCTATCAAAACGGGCTGATGTAGCTCTTGATATGTATCAGCTGCAGCTAAGACTTCACCTCTGGCGTTTGACTCGGATAGGTTCTCCCGACCTTTCGTGACGTATCTCAGGGGAAGCCGCGACCATTCTCGAAGGTGGAATGGGGAGGGGCAAAATTCCCGCAGAAATCAACTAGCCATTCCTTTTCTCTTCGGCGAAATGGATCAAACCGACGGTCAGGAGCGGAATAAGGGCAAGAATGGTCAGGATGGTAGGCAGGGAGTAGGTGTCGGCCAGCTTGCCGGTTACGGGTGTCAGCATCCCTCCGGTCCCGAAGGCCAGGCCCATCATGAGACTCGCCACCATGGATTTTCCTTTCGGGGCGAGGGCTTGAGCCATGGCAATCCCCAGCGGCAGTGTGGCCATTATAAAAAAGCCGGCCAGGAAAATACCGGCGTACAGCCAGACTCCCGAGAGATAGAGTATCAGCATGAGGCTTGGTGTCGCAAGGCCGTGAGTAACATAGAAAATGGGCTTGTACCCGATCACATCCGAAAAATGACCTGCCAGGATGCCGCTGATTGCCCCGGCCACTACAAGGAGTGAGATTATTCCCCCGATGTCGATCAGAGAGTAGCCGTGCTCGGCATAGAGAATCGGCAGGAATGTAAAGAAAGACTGCCCCACAAAAGAGCGCAGGGTCATGACGATCCAGATGAGCAGGATGGATTTCCAGACCGGCCCAAGCACTTCCCGGATTGATCCAAGAAAACCCTGGTTTTTCAGGTCCTCGCTGGCAGGAACCGGGACGGAGAGAAAGAGATAGATCATTGTTGATAGGCCGATCACCATGGTGAAAGGCATGGCCCCCAGACCGAAGGCACGGACAAAAGACGCAATGAAGATGGGACCGACGGCGAAAGCAAGAGTGCCGCCCAATCCGAAAATCGACATGGACAGCCCGAAATGACGGCCCGAATGGGCCGAGACCATGCCGGCACAGGTGGGATGAAACATGGACGAGCCGATGGAACCGAGTGATGTGAAAAGTATCAGGATAAGGAAAGATGGTGCAACGCCCAGCAAGGATATGAAGAGAATGGACAGAAACGGGCCCCCAAGTACAAAAAAGCGCGTCTGGTAATGATCGGCCACATACCCTGCGGAAGGCTGGACCACGAACGCCAGGAACCGGCTGATCCCGGTGATAATGCCCACCTGGGTCAGGGTGAGCGCAAATTTTTCCACAAAGAGCGGGAGCAGAGGTATGACGAAGGACTGGTAAAGATCCCCTATGAAATGAACAAGCGCCAAGGCGATAATGACCCTGGTGTCTGTTTTCATATCGGCAGGCATAAATGGTTCCACAGCCTTACTTGTTCTCACCTTCGTGACGTGGCTTCACACTCTGCTTTTCGCTTTTTTCCGGCAACTGGAAAAGTGAATCTCCACGTGGCTGATCACCCGGTAATACCATGCGCAAGGCAGACCAGAAAGGTGATGCAGCGGGCGGGCAGTTCAATTCTCCGGCGGGTTCTCATCTCTGCTCTGTCTTGTTGCTTCTATACATATGAACCTCTGCTTTTTCAAGAGTGATCATCCCCTCTTTGACTACGGGTTCAATATAAGGAAGAAACTCTCTTATTTTATCAGGTGTATCAACTAGTTCAACAACAATGGGTAAATCGAGAGACAGCCGTAATATTTTCGAAGTGTGAATGCGGCTGTTGGCGCCGAACCCCATCAAGCCGCGAAGCACGGTGGCGCCTGCCAAACCATGTTCCTTTGCCTTTACGACGAGCCATTCATATAACGGTTTCCCTTCGTGCTTGTCGCTTTCTCCGATGAATATCCGGAGCAGTTGGCCTTCAGGTGGAAGATTCATGTGTCTTACCTCCAGATTGTCGTTATCGCGAACCGGCCGAGTAAGACAGCCGACAGCCCCAGAACTATATGAGTGAAGACGTTTACCAAAGCTAGAAAAAACCTCTGGTCTTGCAGCAGGCCCATTGTCTCACTGCTGAATGTTGAGTAGGTAGTAAAAGAACCTAAAAGACCGACCATCAGAAACAGGCGCATTTCTGCTGTCATGCCCGCTTGAGACTCAGCGAGATATGAAAACATACCAATCAGAAAACAGCCCGCGATGTTTACTGTGAGGGTACCATACGGAAAGGCAATGCTCTGCGTCAAGTTCTGGACATATCCACTGATCAAATATCGTAGGGCTGCACCAAAAAAACCGCCTACACCAACCAAGAGTATTTTGTGCATATCTCACTCCTTTTCATATATGCAAAACGTACATCATAAGATCAGGAGTCATCAGCACAACGGCGGTTAAAGGCGAACTCCATCGCCATATGCCGGTAATGTCAGGGGCGCCTCACGGTTTTCACGGATCCATCCCCCTGTTTGCCGCGAAATGATCCACGAATACTCGGCAGAAGTTTCCACCTCCTTCCCCTCCCGGAAAGAATGGAGCAGAGGGTTCACCTCTCCGGCTGCGGGAGAGGAAATGCTTTTGCCTGCCTCGTCATTCAGGATGGCGCGGCGGACAGACAAACTCCGTGCGTGAACCTGGGGTGGGCCGGAAAATATGTTGTGGAGATACGAAAAAAAACAGGCCGGGTGATCCGGCCTGCTCCTTTGCTCAATGCCACCGGCACAGCGGGTCTTATCTGCTTCAGGACCGGGTTGTGCACCGAGAATCAAGGATACGGGAGCGCTTTGCCATGTCTGCATCCATGTGACATCTTTTGTATTTCTTCCCGCTGCCACACCAGCAAAGGTCGTTTCGACCGAGCTTGGGGATTTCTCTGGGTCTCCCGGCACCGAGCAGCTTATTCAAGAATCCCATATTTTCTCCTGTATTGATGACGCCAAAGGTTGTTTTTCGATGGGGGAGCATAAGAACCTTTTCCCGGCTAGTCAAGGAAAAAAGAGGCAGGTTGGAGTTCCGTAGTTTTTCCTTCTCTTTCCTAATCCAACACCTCCCGCACCGTTTTGAGCATCTGCCTCAATTCATAGGGCTTCCTGATAAATCCCTTAGCCCCTTCATCCAGGGCCTCTCGCATGGGTTCGTTAATCGAATAGCCGCTGGCAATCACCACGTTCACCAGAGGATTCATCCTGAGAAGCTCCTCAAGACACTTCTTGCCTCCCATCCCCGGCATCATCAGATCCAGGATAACTAAGGAGATTCTTTCCCTCTTTTCTCTGTAAATCTCAACGGCGCTTTCTCCCCTATCGGCTATAAGCACTGTGTAGCCGAATCTCTCAAGCATCTCTTTTCCAAGTTCCCGCAAAAAATCTTCATCATCCACCAGCAGAATGGTCTCACTTCCGCGCGGGAGATCCTCTTCCTCTTTTCTCTTAGCTCTAGGCGTTACGCTCACAGCATCAAGCGCTGGAAAATAGATTTTGAAGTCTGTTCCCTCTCCGATCTCACTGAAGCACGTGATATATCCCCCATGGCTCTTCACGATTCCATAGACCATGGAAAGGCCCAGACCCGTGCCCTTGTCGGTCTCCTTGGTTGTGTAAAAAGGTTCAAAGATATGTTCCACGGTCTCCTTGTCCATGCCGTGGCCGGTATCTGAGATGGTCAAAAGCACATGTTCTCCAGGCATCGCCCCTAAGTGGGTCTTGCAGTACTCCTCGCCCAGGATGACATTTTCCGTCTTGATGATCAGTTTTCCCCCATCGAGCATGGCATCCCTGGCATTGATGCAAAGGTTTACCATGACCTGCTCCACCTGGGGCGGGTCTGCATTGATGATCTTGAGTCTTTCTTGAAGGTGGAGCTCTATACCGATCATCTTGGGGATGGTCCTCTTGAGGAACTTTTGCACTTGTCGCACCTCTTGGTTGAGATCCACCGGCCTTAGCCTGCTTTTCACCTTGCGGCTGAAGGTGAGGAGCTGCCGGGTCAATTCACTTGCTCTCCGGACCGCCTTTTCTATCTCACCCAATTTTTTGAGATCAGGATTACCTTGTTCTTTGTCGATCATGATCATCTGGGTATAGCCCATGATCGCCTGCATGAGATTATTGAAGTCGTGGGCGATACCTCCGGCCAAGATACCGACCGCCTCCATTTTCTGGGCCTGCTGGAGCTGTGCCTCCAGTTGCTTCTTTTCGGTAACGTCTCTCAGATTTATGATACTGCCCAGGGGAGTCCCGCTACTGTCTCGTAGAATTGCTCCACTTATACTGATATCAAGAATATCTCCTCTCTTGGTATATCTTCGAGTTTCAATTCCAGAGAAACTTTCTCCTGCCAGCACCTTTTCAATCATTCTCTGGGTTTCGGGCCAGTTCGCCGCAGGAACAAAATCCAATTTTTTCCCTAAAAGCTCTTCTACGTGCCATCCAAAGACTTTTGTGAAGGCAGGATTTACATACATTGTTTTCCCTGTCATGTCATAAATGACAATAGGATCAGGAGAAGCCTCTAAGACCGTTCGATGCCTCTCTTCACTCTCCCTCAACGCCTTTTCAGCCTGCTGGAGTTCGGTTATATCTACCACTGTGCTCTGCATTCCAACCGCTTGCCCATCATCGTTGGTAAGCGGTCTGGAGTTGTTTAGGACTGTGATGACTTTGCCGTCCTTCCGCTTTAATCTATGTTCGTAATTGATTAACCTATGTCCGGAGAGGAGTTGCTCATGAGCTGGGAGCATGATTACCGAATCTGCATCAACATCAGGGATGCTCATGCCAAGGAGTTCCTGTCTGGAATAGCCCAGCAGGTCGAGACCGGCTTGATTCGCGTCAAGAAAATTCTTCTTGTCATCAAATAGATAAACGGCTGCAATAGATTCATCAAATAGCCCTCGATATTTTTCCTCACTCTCTCGAAGTCGCGCTTCAGCCCTCCTGCGTTCGGTGATGTCACGCGATACACCCAGTATCCCAACGGGCAGGCCGTCCTCGGCACGGAGGAAACTCATCTTGGCCTCCGTCCACAGGGTTGATCCATCCTTGCAATATCCCTCCAGCTCCAGAGTCCTGGTCCGATTAGGATCCATATCGGGCATCTTCTCCTTGGCCAGTTCTACAGCAAATGCTTTCCTGACAGCGTCCAACGAAGGGGGCGTATACGTCTCCTCAAACGGTTTTTCCATTGCTTCCTCAAGCGTGTAACCGGTCAAGCGTGTAACCGATGGGCTCAGGTAGGTGAATCGCAGATTCATATCCCTGATCCATATGACGTCAGAGACGTTATCGGCAAGCAAACGGTAACGCTTTTCACTCTCTCGCAGCGCGTCCTCGCTCTGCCTGCGCTTGGCAATCTCGTCCTCCAGGTGGAGGGTTTCCTCTCTGGTAAGGAGGTTTGAGTATCCAAGCTCTGAGATGATAAGAGCAACCTCTCCCAAAAATGCAGTCACGTTCTTGAGCTTCTCTTTCGAGACTATCGGGACGTTTCTTAAGGCTTCCAGGTATTCCTGTTCATCGAATCCATAGAGTCTGGCCTGTCGCTTGAATCGTTCAATATCCGGTTCCTCGAGCAATATCTGCCCGGTAGCAAGACTGGCTATGTGTTTTCCTTTAACGATGATCGGTGTGGCGCAGTCCACGAGTCCGTTATCGCATTCCGCAATAGCCAGATTGCCGGGTTCCTCTAATTGATCCGAGAGCTGTCGATTACTCTTCGTGCAGTTGGCTGCGGCGGCAGGACACAATCTGTGGAACTTTGTGCAGATATCTCTCCACCCGGAGGCAATGAGGACATTAAGGCCATGGTGATCCAGGAAACCTATTGGAAATCCGGTGGCTTCGATAAATTTTTCAAAGACCATGCGGAGATGACCTAGATCGATCAGGTCATCAACGGCATACTTTCCATCTATCAAATGTGTCTTGCCGGCATTATTCGTGGACATAGCTATCCTCCAAGATTCGTGCGAAGCTTTTCGCATTTTGAGCCATCGCACAGGAGCTATACCAGATAATTGATATAGGAGTCACTATATTTCCGTAAGGTATTGTTTTTCGAGGGGCGAGCATAAGGGCCGTTTGCCGGGTAGTCCGGGAAAAAGAGGCGTTCCGAACTTGAGAGTTGAGGAATATAACGTCAACCATGGATAAATGAATGGTTGACAATAGAGGGAGGGAATGATAACAGCAGCTTCCGTGTTCGTCCACTTCATTCGGGAGGAAAAAGGGACTATTGGGCACGAAAGACAACTTGTTGAGGTATCTGCGGGAAGGGCAAGGGAACTGGATCTCGGGAGAGACCTTGAGCAGGAGAATGGGTATCTCTCGATCTGCCGTATGGAAACAGGTCTCCAGACTGCGGGGGGAAGGGTATGTTATCCGCTCATCTTCAAAAAAGGGGTATCTTTTCTCAAGGCCCCCGGGGATGCTCCTGCCCGCTGAAATACAGGAAAACCTTGAAACAGAAATTTTCGGCAGAAGAGAGATCTTCTATTTCACCGAGCTTGATTCTACAAACAGAAAGGCCAAGGAACTGGCGGCCGGAGGAGTGCCGGAAGGCACTCTTGTTGTGGCAGAGCAGCAGACCAAGGGGAGAGGCAGAATAGGAAGGAGCTGGCATTCTCCACTCCGGACGGGGATCTACCTCTCCCTGGTCCTGAGACCCAGGCTCCCGCCCGGTGAGGCCCCCAAGATCACGCTGGTTACCGGTGTCGCAATGGCGGAAACCCTTTTGGCGGTCACTCCCCTGCGGCCGGTCATCAAGTGGCCGAACGATATACTGATCGACAACAGGAAGATCTGCGGGATCCTGACGGAAACGAGCATGGAAATGGACGCCATCGATTTCGTGGTGGTGGGGGTGGGACTCAATGTGAACAACCGGGAGTTCCCGGATGATCTCAAGGAAACAGCCACTTCGGTCTGCCGGGAGACCGGGAGTCCTTTTGACCGGCCGACACTCGTAAAGGAGTTCCTGAAACAATTCGAGCACTCCTATATGAGCTTTCTCCGGTCGGGTTTTGTATCCATCGGAAAACGGTGGAAGGAACTGGCAATACTTCTCGGGAAAGAAGTGACCGTGCATATGATAGACCGGACCTGCCGGGGACGGGTCATGGAGCTTGACCGCAACGGCGCCCTGCTGATCAAAGGCGAAAACGGGGATCTGGAAAGGATTTACTCAGGTGACATTCAAGTCGATTGAAGGAGAAATGAAGGGCGAAAACACCTCTTCCCTGCGGGGGCTGGTGTACGCAGCCCTTTTCGGGGCCGGGACCGCTGCGGGCGCCTATATCATGGTTCCCATACCGCCCGTGCCCATCACCTTGCAGACGCTGTTTCTGTACCTGGCGGGGGCCCTTCTCGGGGGCCGCCTGGCCCTCTTGAGCCAGGTGGTATATCTCCTGCTGGGGATCATCGGGCTGCCGGTATTCGCAGGCGGCAAGGCAGGCTTTGGCGTCCTGTTCGGCCCTACCGGGGGATATCTCATCGGTTTTGTGGCGGCAGCGTACGTCGTGGGAAAGTGGAATGAGATGGTTAAAAGGCCTTCCTTTCTTACGGTCTTGTTGAGCATGATCGCGGGAACCATCCCTATCTATGTTCTCGGGGTGCTCCAACTTTCCCTTGTGGCAAAGCTGGATTTGGTGAAGGCGGTTTCCGTGGGTATGCTGCCGTTCCTGATCGGTGACGGCGTCAAGATCGTCATTGCCGCCCTGCTTGCCGGCCGGTTGTCGGGATACCTGCGCATCATCGGGAAGGGCAATGATTAAGGCGAGAAATATTTCCTTTTCTTATGACAGGGGACAGGACCCGATCCTCAAGGGTATCAGCTTGGATATTCCTGGAGGCGGTTATGTGGCTGTTATCGGGCCGAACGGCTGCGGTAAAACCACCCTCCTCCGCCACCTTGACGGGCTGCTGATCCCGGAAAAGGGCGAAGTGCTGGTGGACGGCATGAACACCCGCGACTCCGGTACGCTGAGGACGATTCGACAACTGGTGGG
>Ga0315542_1001546_pt1 | contig 14338 bp, 10 predicted proteins | sample SalMarSW160120MG_FD_202541 | JGI IMG/M metagenome (GOLD analysis project Ga0315542, IMG submission 202541) | Salt marsh sediment microbial communities from the Plum Island Ecosystem LTER, Massachusetts, United States - Salt Marsh Sediment SW1601-20 ...
CTCAATGCTCCCCAGACACGACAGGCTTCTCGGAAGGTCGGACGATATGATCATTTTCAGGGCTGTGAATATCTATCCGGGACAGATAGATCACGTGCTCTCCCACATCAGCGGCATTGGAAGTGAGTACCAGGTTCATCTTGACAGGAAGCCCGATGGCAGGGATTACATGACGCTGAAAGTGGAACGGGATCAAGCGGGAGATAAAACTCGGGATCCATCGTTGAAAGGAATAATAGGGGAGGAAATAAAAAAGCAGATCCTGGTAAGCGCCGCCGTGGAAGTGGTGGATTACGGCTCGCTGCCCCGTTCCGAGAGGAAAAGCAAGCGTATTTTTGACAAACGGGAAGAATAGGATGGCTTTTACTAGGAGGGCTTCCTCCCCGAGCCTGCTCATTCCATTTTGCATGTGAGATGATACCTAGGCGGCAAGGAGCGGATGAGGGAGGCGTCCGCAAACGGTACGTCGAGGAGCCCGCGACGCGGCGAACGGAACCGTGAACGTATGAAAAACGAGGAGTTTCTATGAAAAAATATGACTACTATCAACCACGAACCGTGAACGAAGCCCTCCATCTGATGGATGATTTGGGGGACGGCGCCAGGTACATTGCCGGCGGCACCGACCTCATTGTGCGCATCAAACAAAAAGTGATGCAGCCGGATGCGCTTATTTCTTTGCAGGGCATCGATTCCCTGAAAGGATTCCAGGTGAATGAGCAGGCTTCCATTGGCAGTATGACCCTTTTCAGGGATATCGAGCGAAGTAAAGAGCTGAGAAAATCCTGTCCTGCGCTGGTGGAGGCGGTCACTGTCCTGGCGAATCCACAAGTCAGAAATGTGGGAACTCCGGGAGGGAATATCAGCAACGCGGCGCCATCGGCGGATTGCGCACCCCCGCTTCTGGTGATGGAGGCGGTATTGACAGTGGAAGGACCCGGTGGAGAGAGACGGATCCCCATTGAAGATTTTTTTATTGGGCCCGGAAAGACATGCATGGATTCGACTGAGATCCTGACACGGATCCTGGTGCCCGGGATAAGAAAGGGTACCGGGACGGTCTTTCTGAAGGTGGGTCGTGTGAGCCAGGATATTGCAATAGCCAACGCGGCAGCCTTGCTGGTGATGGAAGGGCAAAAGTGTCGGAAATGCCGGATCGCGGCCGGCGCGGTCGCGCCGGTGCCGCTGAGATTGAAAAAGGTGGAAAAGCTCCTTGAAGACAGGATAGTGGATAAGGAACTCATGGATGAGGCGGCTCGATTGGCCAGCAAGGAAGTGCAGCCTATCACCGATGTGCGGTCAACGGAAGAATACAGGAGGCATATTTCGGGCGTACTGGTGAAAAAGGCGATACAGCAGGCCATGGAGCAGGTACAGTGAAGAGACCAGATCTGATGAACCTCGAAAGACTCCCGGAAAGTCCGAAAGCGCCTGTTTCTGCCATTCCGACGGAAGCGGGAATCCGGCTATTGCAGTGGACCAAGAACTCATGAACCAGAAGATGAGAGGAAGAGTGATGAAAAAAGAGATTCATTTTGTGTTGAACGGCTATGAAGTCTCCGCGGAGGTGGAATCACACAAGATGCTTTTGCATGTTCTCCGGGAGCAGTTTCAGCTGACCGGAACAAAGGAAGGATGCGGCCAGGGAGAGTGTGGGGCGTGCACGGTCCTGGTAGATGGATTGAATGTAGATTCATGTATGTACCCCGCCTTTGAGGTGGATGGAAAATCAGTGACGACCATCGAGGGGCTAGTCGGCGAGGGGAATGCATTGCACCCTATTCAAAGGGCGTTTGTGGAAGGAGGCGGGATCCAATGCGGATTCTGCACACCGGGTATGATCATGTCCACCAAGGCGCTCCTGGATGAAAAACCAGATCCCACTGAAGAAGAGATAAAAAAGGGCATTTCCGGGAACCTCTGCCGGTGTACGGGATATGTCCAGATTGTGGAATCCATTGAAAAGGCCTCGGAACTTATGAAAGCGGAGTCAATGAACGAGAGCGATTGATGATGCAATGACGAGGCCGTTTTCCAACTCGAGGAGGACCATACAGGGGGAATAAATGACCGAATTCAGTTTCATTGGTACGGAGACACCAAGACCGGACGCGCCGGATAAGGCCGCGGGCAAGGCCCTTTATATTCACGACCTGAGCCGTCCAGGCATGCTCTACGGCAAGATAAAGTTCAGTGAGTGTGCACACGCCCGGATAAGAGACATAGATACGTCGCGGGCGGAAAGACTTCCTGGAGTGCGGGCGGTTATCACCGGGTACAATACACCGGAGATCCGGATTGGGTTCATCAAGGATAATTTTGCCTTGAAAAAGGGCAAGGTCCGCCAGTTCCGCGATGAGGTGGCCGCAGTGGCGGCTATTGATCCCGAGATAGCGGAAGAGGCGGTGGATCTGATCCGTGTGGAATACGAAGAATTACCCGGAGTATTTACCCCGGAAGACGCCCTGCGGGAAGATTCGCCCCTGGTTCATGAGGTCGATATAAAAGGCCGTCCCAAGACGGACAACCTGGTACCCGTCCCGTGGAAGTTCGTGGCCGGTGACGTGGAGAAGGCCAGGGACAAAGCGGCTTACTGGGCGGAGGATCATTTTGAGACCCCACTTATCCAGCAGTCATGCATGGGAACCGCGGGCTGCATTGCGGAATTTGATCTGCAGAACAATCTCCTTATTCATACCAAAACGCAGATCCCGTTTCTGGCCCAGAACGATTTCAATGGAGCGTTAGCGGCCATGGGACTCAAGGGCAAGAACAGCAGGGTCGTCGTCCCCACCCTCGGAGGGTCTTTCGGCACCGGGCTGGATACCCATGGATATGAATATATAGCCATTTTACTTTCCTTCAAGACCGGAAGGCCGGTAAAAATCGTGCTCACGAGGGAAGAGGAATTCACCGCGCTCTCTCCAAGGCAGCCCTCCAAGAGCCACATCATCCAGGGATGCGACGCGGACGGGAAACTGCTTTTTAGGGATATCAGGATGGTCTTGGACAACGGTGCGTATACATCCTGGGGGGCCACAACCCCGAGTGTGATGATGCTTCCCATTTCTTCCCTGTACCGGGTCCCCAATGTGTTTTATGAAACGAAGATTGTCTACACCAATAACACCTATTGTCAGGCCATGCGCGGCTACGGCAATCCTCAGGCGGCATGGCCCCTTGAGAGCAATATGGATCAACTGGCCGAAACGGCCGGCATGGACCCCTATGAATTCAGGCTCAAGAATGCAAATATCCCGAATGATATCAGCCCAATGGGGCTTCACATTACCACCTGCGGGCTCAAAGAATGCCTTGATACGGTTGCCGATAAATTGAACTGGAAGGAAAAGCGCGGCAAACTGAAAGGAACGGCAAGGGGCGTGGGAATGGCCTCCCTCTTTCACGTGGGCGGTTCCGGTCGTGTCTATCGGTCCGACGGAACCGGAATCATCCTCAAGCTGGACGATTTCGGGAACGTTTCCGTGATCAGCGGCGGCGTTGAGATGGGCCAGGGGTTCAATGCTGCACTCTCTCTTGCCACAGCAGAGGCCCTCGGGGTAACTCCAGATAAAGTGACCATCATATCAGGAGACACCGCTACCTGTCCCTGGGATGTGGGAACCCATGCCAGCAGGGGCGCGTTCACTTCCTGTAATGCCGCCATCATGGCGTCGGAAAAGGCGAGGAAAAAGATCTTTGAGCTGGCATCGGAGCATTTTATGCCCAGGATCAGGAGCCAGATGAAGAAGAGGAAGAAAAAGGACCCCGATTTCGAGGTCCCTGACCTGGACTATGAGCGTATCTGCGACCCTTCGGAATTTGACATGAGGAAAAATATGATTTTTCTGAAGGAGGAACCTGAAAACATTCTCCTCCGATTGAGCTTGGGCGATATTCTCCGGGCCGCTCATTACAAGGAACAGGGGACCATGATCGTAACAGAGGCCTTTTACGACCCGTGCAACCAGATGATCGATGCCAAGACCTGCCACGGGAACCTTTCCGCCACCTACATATTCGGGACCCAGGGGGCCGAAGTGGAGGTGGATCTCGAATCGGGAAAGGTGAAGGTGCTGAAATTTGTGGCCGCCCATGACGTGGGACAGGTCTTGAGCAAGCAGGCCATCAAGGGACAGATTTACGGCGGGGTGGTGCAGGGCCTCGGATATGCCCTTGCGGAAGAATACAAGACAGACAGGGGAAAGAATCTGAACCCAAATTTTCTGGATTACAAGATCCTTTCAGCCCCTGACATTGATTTCCCCATAGAGATAGAATGCCTGGAGACCCATGACATTGAAGGACCCTTCGGGGCCAAGGGTGTAGGGGAGCCGGGACTCGTACCAACTGCTCCGGCCATTGCAAACGCGGTCTATGATGCTATCGGCGTGCGCATAAAGAGTCTGCCTCTTACCCCGGAGAAGATCCTGTCGGCACTCGCACAAAAGGAGTAGCGAGAAAAGAGAATGCAATCGGGGCCGGAGCGCGCGGGTATATTGCACTATTGCGAACAAAGGAGAAAACAGATGGGCGAAGAAAAAAAGTTATACACTGCATATCATAATCCGTTGCTGATAAAACCGGCACGGCCGCTGCCGAAGGAAATGGCCGTCATCGGGGCGGGCACCATCGGTCCTGACATCGGATACTACCTGAAAAGCGCCATGCCGGACAGCAGGCTCTTCCTGGTTGATGTGGTTGAAGAGCCGCTCAGGAACGCTGAAAAAAGGCTCTCCGGCTATGCGAAAAAAGCGGTGGACCGGGAAAAGATAACCGGGGAACAGGCCGAAGCCGTGCTCGAAAATATTTTTTACACCATGGCATATGAAGACTTGAAAAATTGCGATCTGGTCATCGAGGCCGCAACGGAAAATATCCCCCTGAAACAGAAAATATTCGAGAGCGTGGAAAAGATCGTGAGCCCTGAGACGGTAATCACCTCAAACACCAGTTCCATTCCAGCGGACAGGATATTTTCCAGGATGCAGCGGCCGGAACGGGCGACCATTACCCATTTTTTCGCGCCTGCGTGGCGTAGTCTCCCTGTGGAAGTGATCAACTGGGAAAAAGTGAGCACCGAGGTGCTGGAGTACCTGTTCTGGTTCTTTGGCAGGACGGGGAAGGCTCCCATTATCACCGACAATGCCATCTGTTTCATGCTGGACAGGATTTTTGACAACTGGTGCAATGAGGCGGCCTATCTCCTGGGAGAGGCGAGTGCAAGCCAGGTGGACAAGGTGACGGAAGAGTTCGTCTTTGCAGGGCCCTTTTTCGTCCTCAATATGGCGAACGGCAATCCTATCATCATTGAAACCAATACCCTCCAGATGGAAGAGGGTCCCCATTACAAACCGGCCGGTATCCTGGCCTCCGTGGATCGGTGGCATACCCATCGTCCGGGGACCGAGGTTGAGATGCCGCAGTCATTGCGGAAGACGGTCAGGGACCGGATGCTGGGCATCTTCTTCTCCCAGTCTTATGACATCATTGATCGGGGAATCGGGATAAAGGAGGACCTCAATTTCGGCTGTCAGATTGCGTTGGGGTTCAGGAAAGGTCCCTTTGATGTCATGCGGGACCTGGGTGAAGACGAGGTGGACCGGATCATGAAGCAGTTTGACCGGGAAAGGCCCGGGTTTCCCCAACCAAAAGAATCGTTTGCTTTTTACCAGGATTTCAACCGCCACATCCTTGTGGACGATAGGGACGGAGTCAAGATTATCACGATCCGCAGGCCCCAGGCCATGAATGCGCTCAATGACGACGTGACGGCTGAAATTTTGCACGTCCTGGAGGCGAATGCCGGAAATCCCGATGTTCACGGGTTTGTCATCACCGGATACGGGAGCAGCGCTTTTTCGGCCGGCGCGGATATCGGAAAGTTCCCTGAAAAACTTGGAGACAGAAACGCATCTATTCAGTACGCGAGGGACTGTGCCAATGTTCAGTTGTATATGGACCGGATGGAAAAACCTGTCGTGGCGGCGATAAACGGGATGGCCCTGGGTGGCGGCCTGGAACTGGCTATCAGGTGCCACGGCATTGTGGCTACGAAGAATGTCATGTTCCAGTTTCCTGAGATAACCTTGGGGATTCTTCCTGCTATCGGCGGCTGCATTGTTCCGTACCGGAAATGGCCGAAAGGGGCGGCCCTGTTCCACGAAATGTTGTGCTTCGGCAAGCGGGTCCGGATAAAGGACGCCCTTGACATCGGCATGGTGGATGAAATGGCGGAAGACTACAGTGATCTGATCGAAAAATCCGTACGTCTGGCCGGGAGTATGGGAGATAATTTGAAGAGGGTCCCCGATGGGAAAGTGGACATCCCGAACTTTGAGATCCCAGAGGAACCAATGGCTGGCGGGCTCGCTCTGAGCAAAGAGGCTGTTTCCATCATCGTAAAGACCATTGAAGAAGGAGCGGCGGCCGAGCGTTTTCAAGACGCCCTGGAGATCGGATACGCCGGGTTCGGCACCATTGCGTGCGTGGACGGAGCCAGGGAAGGAATCACCGCCTTCCTGCGGAAAAGAAAACCCGTATTCAATAAATAGGGGTCTTCCGGGCGAGTGCAATGAAAAGAACCTCCATGAGCGCTTCAGTTCCTGAGACCATCGCGTCTCCTTTTCGCAAGGCCCAGGAATATGTTGAGCGGTATTTCCGGAAGAGAGAGGAGAATCCCGACCAGGGCCTGGTGAGTTTTTCAGGTGAACGCTACATCCTGGTCCGTGCCGCGTCCATGTCGAAAGAGTTTTTCGACATGGTCACCTCCCTTTACGGAGACCGGGGTATCGACGAAGCAAGGGGGGTGGCATTCGGGCTTCTCTTCGATATCGCCCATTCCATTGGGAAGGCTGATGCCAGGAGCTTTTCCGCCAAGATGGGGGTGACAGATCCCATTGAAAGGCTGTCGGCGGGTCCCATCCATTTTGCCCACACGGGATGGGCGTTCGTGAAAATCCTTCCGGAATCCAATCCCACTCCGGATCAGAACTACTGTCTTATCTATGATCACCCGTTTTCTTTCGAAGCACACGCCTGGCTTGAAAGCGGCGAAAGGTCGGATTTTGCTGTCTGCATCATGAATGCCGGGTATTCATCGGGATGGTGTGAAGAAAGCTTCGGTGTTCCCCTTGTAGCAGCTGAAATCGAATGTCGGGCAAGGGGTGACGAGCACTGTCGCTTCATCATGGCTCCACCATCAGCCATAGAATCACAGATTACCCGATACTGTTCCCATTCCCGGGTCAAGCCGGCGGATTTCGGCACCATTGATGTTCCCGAGTTCTTCCGAAGAAAACGGATGGAAGAAGAGTTGAAGCAGCATCGCGACCATCTGGAAGAGCTTGTGCAGAGGCGGACCGACAGGCTGACCACCACGAACATCAGGCTCAAAAAGGAAATTTCGGAGCGTAACCAGGCCGAAAACGCCCTCAGAAAAAGCGAAACCATGCTCCGGGCGATTTTTGATCAGACGTTCCAGTTCATTGCCGTCCTGAAACTGGACGGGACGGTATTGAAGGTGAATAAGACAGCCATGGATTTTGTGGGGATAGAAGAGAAGGAAATTCTGAGGAAGCCATTCTGGCAGACCCCATGGTGGACCCATTCTGATGAAGGACAGTTGCGTCTGAAAAAGGCGGTCAACGATGCAGCCGATGGAAAGCTTATCCGTTACGAGACTCCCCATCTGGCACCGGACGGGACGGTGATGCATATTGATTTTTCTATTAAGCCGGTAAAAGATGAAACCGGCAGGATCGTTCTCCTCATAGCCGAGGGCAGGGACATAAGCGACTTCAGGAGGGCCATGGAAGAGCTGCGCAAGGGCGAAGCCCGGTTGAAGACCCAGTCCAAGCACCTGGAAGAGGCAAATATCGCCCTGAAGGTCCTGCTGAAGCAGATGGAGGAAAAAAAGAACGAAGAGAAAGAACACATGTTATCGAATGTGAAACAACTGGTGAGCCCATATCTTGGAAGACTGAAAAACAGGAATCTTACGAATGAGGAAAGGACCGTCATCAGCACGCTTGAAACGAACCTTGAAAAGATAACGTCCCCGCTTGTCAGCCGCCTGTCCTCCACGTTTCTGGGACTCACTCCCATGGAGATCCGGGTGGCCAACCTGGTCAAGGAAGGGCTCATGAATAAGGAAATAGCAGGATTGCTGGGTACCTCGTCGAACACGATTTCCTGCCACCGATACAAATTGAGGAGCAAGCTCGGATTGAAAAACAAGGGTATAAATCTCAGATCTTACCTGTTGTCTCTCGAGGAGTAAATAACTGGTTCAACCGGTTCCCGGGTACCTTGAGCTGCAGAAATTGATTCAAGCACATACGAGAGACTCGGAATCAATTAGTTTATGTCACCATTATGTCATCGAATTAATAGCCTTGACCGTTCACAGCGATGCTCTGTATGAAGAGCATCCAGGGGCTCGGTCAGGTCCCGGTATATGGGTCTTTTCTGCAGCCCGGCAGTGGGTGCCGGGGGCGATAAAGAATAACCTACAATCATTTGAGGAGGGAGTTATGGAGACAAAGAAGATCGTGTTGCCGGAATCAGAAATGCCACGTCAATGGTATAATATCCTGCCTGACATGCCGACGCCAGTAGAGCCCCCGCTGCACCCCGGGACCGGGCAGCCCGTAGGGCCGGAAGACCTGGCTCCCATTTTCCCGATGCCCTTGATCGAACAGGAAGTCAGCCAGGAACGATATATCGATATACCTGACGAGGTCCTGGAGAAATATCTGATCTGGCGTCCCACCCCTCTGTATCGGGCCTATGCCCTGGAGAAATACCTGGATACCCCCGCGAGAATCTATTTCAAAAACGAGGGGGTAAGTCCTGCAGGAAGCCACAAGCCGAACACCGCCATTGCGCAGGCCTACTATAACAAGATCTCAGGAACAAAAAAACTTACCACCGAGACCGGCGCCGGCCAGTGGGGAAGCGCTTTGTCGTTTTGCTGTGCCCTCTTCGGGCTGGAGTGTAAGGTCTTTATGGTCAAGATCAGCTATAATCAGAAACCTTATCGGCGCATTATGATGCAGACCTGGGGGGCCACCTGTATTGCAAGCCCCAGCACAGAGACGAAGGCCGGTCAGAGCATCCTTGCAAAAGATCCCGATTCTCCGGGAAGCCTGGGCATGGCCATCAGCGAGGCCGTGGAAGCTGCGGTGATGGACGAAGATACAAAGTATTCGCTGGGCAGTGTTCTCAATCACGTCATGCTGCATCAGACCATCAACGGATTGGAGACACAGAAACAAATGGCCATTGCCGGTGACTATCCGGATGTGATCATCGGCTGCGCGGGTGGAGGAAGCAATTTCGCGGGTAATTGTCTGCCGTTCGTGAGGGATAAAATAAACGGCAAGGACATCGATATCATAGCAGTGGAACCCACCTCCTGTCCCACACTCACCAGGGGCCCTTTTGCATATGATTTCGGAGACACCGTCCAGATGACACCCCTCCTTGCCATGCATACGCTCGGCCATTCATTTGTCCCGGCGCCCATCCATGCCGGGGGCCTGCGATATCACGGCATGGCGCCCATCATCAGCCAGCTCGTGATGAGTAATTTGATCAGGGCAGAGGCCATCCAGCAGCTCGAGACCTTTCAGGCAGGCATCACGTTTGCACGGACTGAGGGCTTTATCAGTGCACCGGAGACGGATCATGCCATCGCAATGACTATCCGGGAGGCATTAAAGGCCAAAGAGGAGGGCAAGGAAAAGGTCATACTCTTTAACTGGAGTGGTCACGGTCTGGTGGATATGGCCGCTTACGAGGCGTATCTCTCCGGGAAACTGGCGGATCATGCCATGCCGGAGGAAGAGATCGAAAGGGCCTTGGGAGATATCGCTTCCCTGCCGAAACCCAAGCAGTTCAAAGGGTAACCTCGTGATGTGAGCATTGTTGATGCTGTTCCAGCGGCCCCGGGAGAAGGGTTGTCTCCCAGGGCCTTTTCTGGTATCTGTTCATCGTTGAAAGATTGGCGATACTCCTCCTGCCTCACACAGCGCACGCGTCTGTGCTGCGCGCCGGTTTTTAACCTGAATATCCGATTGTTGCCTGTATTGGAGGGAAAGGAGCGGTGAGGATATGAAAGACACGCCACCTGACAAGAGCGTTCAAGTCCGGTGCCCACGCCTTGGACATCAGATCTATTTCTCGTATTGTCGCTTAGAAAACAACGGGCTGCCCTGTTTTAAGGTGCTGGACTGCTGGAGCAGTCAGTTCAAGGTGGAGGATTATATGCGGGGTGAGTTGAGCCGTGAAGAGTGGGAGCAGGTCTTTGAAAGAAAACCGAAGCCGAAAATGCTTTCCCTGATCGAATTGATCGAGCAGGCCAAGAAGAGAAAGAAGTGAAAAGATGAAAGAGGAAATCTTTTTGGGAAATGAGGCCGTTGCCCTGGGGCTCCTTGAAGGGGGATGCCAGGTGGTGACCTCATATCCGGGGACGCCGAGTTCTGAAATCCTGCCCGGAGTGATTCGTCTGGTCAAATCAGAGGGATTGAATACCTACACGGAATGGTCCACGAACGAAAAGGTGGCGCTGGATAACGCCTATGCCGCCGCCATATCCGGAAAAAGGGCCGCGTGCTGTATGAAACAGGTGGGGTTGAATGTGGCGGCCGATTCCCTTATGAGTGCGGCATATCTTGGTACGGTTGGAGGGCTGGTGATCATATCCTGCGATGATCCGGGACCACACTCTTCTCAGACCGAGCAGGACACCAGGTTGATGGCCCGCCTTGCCAAGGTGCCCGTACTGGATCCGTCCGGCCCGGAGGAAGCACGTGAAATGGCGCGAATTGCCCTGGATATATCAGAGGAATTCAAAGTGCCCGTGATACTGCGGCCGGCCATCCGGGTCTGTCATGCACGGCAGAATCTTTCGTGGGACCCTCTCCAGAGTAATGAAACAAAGGCCGCGTTTGAAAAAGATCCTACCCACTGGGCGGCAACGCCTCGCTTCAGATTTCTCCTGCACAAAGAATTGAACAGGAAACTGGATGAAATTTCACGGCGATTTGAAGAACTGGATGGGATCAATTTCCACAGTCTGGAGCCGGGAAAGACCTATCCTTTCGGTATCGTAACCGGCGGGGTCCCATACGCCGTGGTGAAGGATATCCTGAAAGAAGAAGGGAGGACGGATATCCCGGTCTTCAAGATCGGCTGCCCGTATCCTTTTCCCGAAAGGATGGCGGAGCAGTTTCTCTCGGCCTGTGAAAAAGTCCTTGTTGTCGAGGAGACGGATGCGGTCATCGAATATTTCCTGAGAGAGCGGAAAAAGGTTATGGGGAGACTTTCGGGTCATGTTCCCGCGGAAGGTGAGCTCATTCCCCAGGTGATCCATGACGCGATGAATGGGGTCCTGAAGAGCCTCGATCTTCCTCTCCTGGGTGAAGGGAACGAAGGGGAGGCTGCGGCCCTTGCAAAGCAATTGGAGCTGCCTGTCCGCCGCCCCACTCTCTGCCCCGGCTGTCCCCACCGGGCAAGCTTCTATGCCATCAGGAAGGCCCAGCCGAAGGCGATTTTTACCTCTGACATCGGGTGTTATACCCTTGGGTTGAACCTGGGCGGCGTGGATACCTGCCTGGATATGGGGGCAGGCATTACCATGGCCTCGGGTTTTTACCATGCCTATGCACAGGACGGGGTTGAGCAGCCTATTGTGGCAACCATAGGGGATTCCACCTTTTTCCATTCCGGGACCGTCGGTCTTCTCAATGCGGTGTACAACGACGCCCGGTTTGTTCTGGTTATCCTGGACAACCAGATAACAGCTATGACCGGCATGCAGCCAACCCCGGCGCTCGGGATCCTGGCGGACGGAAGCAAAGGGAATACCATCACGCTCGAAAAGGTGGTAGCCGGGTGTGGGGTGGATTTCATAGAGGTGGTTGACCCGTATGATCTGAAGGCCATGACCGCCGTGGTCAAGAAGGCGGCCCGCTATTCAATGGATCCTTCGGGGGGCATTGCGGTGATTATCGCTCGACACCCCTGTGTTATTGCCTACCGGCAACAGGCACTGCCGGATCGAAAGAAAGTGGTTGTGACCGACGATTGCGTGGAATGCAACCTGTGCCTGGAGCGATTTGAATGTCCTGCGCTCTACCATGACGATGATCTCGAACGTACCGCCGTGGACCAGGCCCTTTGCATCGGATGCGGCGTCTGTCTGAATGTCTGCCCCAAGGGTGCCATTGTTGAAGCGTGAACCGTTGAAATTCTCCGGTTCCATGTCCATGATATTGAACTGAAAAATCAACATCGAGAAGGAAACTGATACGTGAAGGATGCCACAATGGAGAATATGAATATCGTGTTGTGCGGCCTTGGGGGCCAGGGAATCTTGTTCATGACAAAGGTGCTTGCCCAGACGGCCCTCGGAAAGGGGATCCCGGTCATGGGCGCCGAGACCCACGGGATGGCACAGCGTGGAGGATCCGTGGTCTCCCACCTTCGGCTGGGAGAAGTGGAAGGAAGCCTCGTGAGAGCAGGGACCGCGGATATCCTTCTGGCCTTGGAGGGGAACGAGGCATACCGGAGCCTTCCCTATCTCGGGAGAGGAGGCAGGCTTTACGCCAATGCTTCTCCCGAAGTCTTTCCGAACCCGAAAGTGGCGCCATACCTTGAAAAGCATCATATGGTCTGCCGATGCACCGAGGCGAGCAGAGTGGCGATGGAGCACAGGAGTCCCATGTCTTCCAATCTGGCACTCATCGGCTTTTTTTCCGGCTTTGAGGAGGGACCTTTCACGTTTGCTGCTCTCAGGGAAACAGTGGAGCGCATCAGCCCCGAGAAATTCAGGGAAACGAACCTGAAAATATTTGACACCTGCCACACCATTGCTATTGGCCACAGAAGAGACAAGTGACGTACGTCACAAGAAGAGTGATCAGCCCTCAATCAGCTTCTGACCTGGGACACATGACACAATGATCTGACCAAGAGACCGAATGGATTGGCTACGTTTTTCCAGTTGCTGCCCTCCCATGCCCGGCTCCGGAAATCATTGACACTGGAGACAAAAAACTTTACGTTTTCCGTCGAGCGGGAGGAAAATCCTCGGCTTCAGACAAGACCTTTCATGGTTGCTCTCTGTTTATTGACATCACCTATGACCTACTCAGACGATAAAAAACAAATTCCGGCACATCACTTCGCAGTACATATGGAGCATGCTGTTCGGAAAAATCTCATCCTCTTCGGCATATTCCTTGCTGTGATTTTGGCCATGTACGCTCCGGCTCCGGGGGTCTTCCTCGACAGACTCCATTCGACCGGTCTCCTGGTGGGACTCATTTTTCTGGGACAGGGCATGGAACTGGAGATGAAACAGCTGAGACACTTGCGTGGATTTGTGAGAATTATTGTCTGGGCCGTTTTTGTCTCGTTTGTTGCGTACCCCGCCGTGGCATGGCTCGCCGCAAGGTCCTTCTCCATGCCGAAAGACAGTATGGTCGGGTTTATTATAATGTGTGCCGCACCCTGCACCCTGGCGGCAGGACAAGCCATCTCCATGAGAGCCCGTGGAGACGGTCTGACAGCAATCATCCTGATCCTCTGTCTTAATTTCGTGGGGCTCATCGCCTTTCCGGAAAACCTGAAGCTCTTGCTGGGTTCTGTGACCCATATAAATGACATGGAACTCATACTGCAGCTCATATTCTATCTGTTTATCCCGGTCATGGCGGGACAGGTTTTCCACCTTGTGACACCGGGATTGGTGGAAAAACTGAAAGGTGCGATCAAATATTTGCCTGTAATTTGTCTTGCCATTATCGTTTACACCTCCTGTTCCCAGGAATCCCGGCTTCTCTGGGAACTCAAATTCGCGGATATTTTTCTCATTCTGTTTCCCAGCCTCTGCGTGCATCTCTTTATGTTCGCGCTGGTTTTCCTGTCAGGCAAATATATATTCAGATTTCCAGGTCCAATGAACAGGACCATAACCATCATCTGTTCGGAAAAACCGCTGACCTTGTCCGTGGCGGTATGGTCTATGAGCTTCGCCGGAGTTCACCCCCTTGCGATTTTTCCTATTGTTATTTTTTACATCGCCCAGATCGTAACGGACAGTTTCTGGGCCGTTGCCATGGACCGGGTCTCTCCGCCAAGCCGCGTATAGGGTATACAATTCCTTCCACATAATCCTTCTTTTTTCTTGACAGCGTCATGGTCTAATGCTACTTGGTAAATAGTAAAAACGAGCTTCTACTAATAATAATTACAATATAAAACAGTATGTTATACCCCTAATGGCAATACAAAATGGAATATCTTTTTGGCTATTTTGCCAATATCAAGC
>Ga0315542_1001549_pt1 | contig 14332 bp, 14 predicted proteins | sample SalMarSW160120MG_FD_202541 | JGI IMG/M metagenome (GOLD analysis project Ga0315542, IMG submission 202541) | Salt marsh sediment microbial communities from the Plum Island Ecosystem LTER, Massachusetts, United States - Salt Marsh Sediment SW1601-20 ...
GTTGAGGGTAAAAGGCGTCTTAGACCTGACCGTGATTGAGGATATGTTTGACAGACTTCTTAACTGTATTAAAGGAATCCGGATACTGAAGGACAAACGGGGATTTCAAAGCCCTCCCTTAATGTTCTGGCCTGCGGCCGCCCTTTTTATGTGGGCCAAAGGTATACCCTGGAAGCAGCTTCTCTATTTCGTGCCGGCTGACGAGGGGGACATGGCATCCCTCATTATGAGGACTGCAGACCATCTCAGGCAGGTGGCGGCCCTGAGAGAAACCCACGCTAATTTGGCATCTGCCGCAGCTGAAAGTATTGGACTTATATTGAGAGAACCGGTTTATATTCTCTGATAACAGGTAACCGTTCAGGTAGACAGGCTGTAGGTGTTTAGGCTGTAGGAAAGACTCAGGCAGAGTATCTCCGCTTTCTTAAAATCGCGTTCGGTTCCTTAAGAGAGTTGCATTACCAGGTTGGCTTATCAAAGCGCAAATAGCGCGGACTTCGAAAACTAACAGCCTTTAGCCTACAGCCTAAGCAACCTGAATAATTACATTTCTTGTGAAAAAAAACGCCCGCTCATTTTTGAGCGGGCGTTTTTTAGTGTATGTAAGCTAAAACACCCCTGAAGGGGGTTCGCAGCAGTCCTTATTGTGCGGCCTCGGACTGATAATAGTCCATCAGAATTTTGGCCACCTCGGGACGTGCAAACTCGGGCGGTAGATCTTCGCCGGCGGCCAACATGGCGCGAACCTTGGTGCCTGAGAGGAACACCCAGTCGTCTTTGGTGTGGTCACTGACGCTCCCCATCATGATGACCTTGCCCAATTTCTTGGAATATGCGGTATGATCTCCACGGAAGATGTCTATGAGGAGGTCGTCCTTGGTAACATCGTCAAAGATGGTCTGGGCGTCAAAGCCGCCATAGTAGTCACCGACACCGGCATGATCTCTGCCCACGATCAGGTGGGTGCAGCCCATGTTCTGACGGAATACGGCGTGCAGAACGGCCTCGCGCGGGCCGGCGTACAGCATATCGAATCCGTATCCGGTAATAAGGCATGTGTTTGGCTCGAAGTACAGCTCAACCATCTTGCGGATGGCGGCGTCGCGCACGTCAGCAGGGATGTCGCCCTTTTTCAGTTTGCCGAGCAGCATATGGATCACCGCGCCATCGGCGTTTACAGCTTCCATGGCCATTTTGACCAGACCCTCATGGGCACGGTGCATGGGGTTACGTGTCTGGAAAGCGACAACGGTTTGCCATCCGAGTTTTTCGATTTCGTCGCGGATCTGTGTGGCGGTTCGGAAAGTTTCCGGGAAGTCCTTGTCGAAATAGGAATAGTTTAGCACCTGGATGGGGCCCGATATTCCGATTTTGCCGACGGTGTTGAAGGCGTTTACGCCGGGATGCTCTTTGTCGTCGGTGCGGAAGATTTTTTCGGTCATCATCGCCATCTCATCATCGGTATATTCCTCGATGGCTTCCACGTCTTGAATGGCGATTACAGGATTGCCGTCCACATTCGGATCGAGAAGGGCTATACGTTTGGCGTCCTTAATTGCGCTGGCATCTTCGACCATGTTCAGCACCGGGGTGGGCCAGAAAAAGCCGTTTGCCATGTGCATGTCTTTGGACACTGCCAGGGCGTCGGCTTTGTTCATAAAACCGGTTAGCGGATTAAAATATCCGGAGGCTAACATGACCGCGTTACCGGCAGCTGCGGAACTAATGACGATTGAGGGGAGGCCTTCAGCTTCCTTGAGCAGTTCAGCTCGTTTGGCATCATCAGCAACATATAATGGGTTTAGGGTTTCAGAACCATGTGGTTTAATCATTGTTTTTTCTCCTGTTTCAAAAGTATGGGTTGATGAAAGGGGATCCTTATGATCCCGGTATGATAGCCATTTATAGTGTGAAACATCATTTTCCAATACACCCTGTACACTCTTATACATCTATAGGCAAATGCGATTTAGCACTTTATTGCATTCATGTCAAATAGTTTCCATCCATAAATGGCTCTTTTCCGCAATCTCGGCGTCAAACTGCGGGTTCTCTTGTGCGACGTACTAACGTACGTCTCCGCGCAATCCCTTGTTTTCCTTGACCTTGCGGAAAATTTCTCATTTATGAATTGGAAACCCACAGTGCCCACCTCTACATTAATGGATGGACACCAAATAATAAGTGGTCTTTCCCCTGTGGACATTATTCTGAAGCAGGGTTGCATCCGGACGTGCTGATATTCCCTGAATCCAGCGATAAAGAACCAAACTAAGACACCGTAAAGATAAAAGTAGATTAATTGTATCTAATTAAGCAGATGAATGGATAATTTCTGGATTTCCATCAAGGAGGGCTTTTTTTCAGGCCTAAAACGCCTGACCCAACCCTGCGGCAGCCATGATTTCGGGAACAGCATCCCGTTTACCATGCTCAAATTCCTCTGCCAACTTATTATCTTATGCCCCCTATTCGAAACCCTGTTGTAATGCGGCCTATTCGGTTATGTTATTCCTTGACATTTTGGTCATAATGGTCATAATAGTCATCTATAGGAGGTGCATTATGAACAAAAGCATATCAGTTGCTGAAGCAAAGAGCACGTTTTCTGAATGTATTCGCCAAGTGGAATCAGGCTCGCCCGTGCGTATTACCAGGCACGGTAAATTTGTCGCTGCACTGGTTCGCCCTGATGACCTGGAACACCTTGAACGTCTGAGAAAAGCCGGCCCTGAAGGTGGACTTGTCAGCATTGCAGGAGGCTGGGAGGGCTCTGAGGATCTGGTTGACATTTTGGAAAAATCTTCCCGCATCGGACAACGCGAGATTCCGGACTTCGGACCCTGAAAATGGCATTTCTTTTTGATACAGATGCGATTTCAGAGCTCTTGCGTCCACGTCCTGCAGCAAATTACGTCAAATGGCTCATGGGAATTCCCCGAGAAGAGCAATTCACCAGTTCCATTGTCATCGGTGAATTGTATAAAGGCGCCTACCGTTCCCAGGCCTGTGAGCATCACCTGTCCAATATAGAAAAACGTATTCTCCCGGCGATCACTGTTCTTCCTTTTGACATCCGCACCGCAAAAATCTTTGGTAAAATCCGAGCGCACCTTGAGGAAACAGGAGCGATCCTCCCAGATGCCGATATTCAAATCGCTGCAACAGCACTATACCATGGACTGGAGCTTGTATCAGGCAATTTGCGTCATTTCCAAAGGATTCATGCGTTGAGGCTGAATACAATTCTCTCGGACTCCCGACCAAAGCAATGACACCAATTTCTTAGCCGTCATCAAATTTGACAAACTCGTAAGAAGACAGAAATCATCCGTTTTCGTCATTCCCGCGAACGCGGGAATCCAGGGAAATCAATTCCGCCGCGGGATTGACGGCCTTGAAGACTTTTTACGAGACCATCAAATTTAGGATCAGTGAAGGATTTGGGGACCTGGTTGAGGATGTATTCAATCCTTCAGCGTGCACGTTTTCGGCTTAAAAACAACCGATGGTTTGCATGTTTTCGAATACTTAAAGCCTTCAGCTTCCTGGCTGCCTGCGTGTTTGGTCTTGAGTTCATCCAATGGCCCCACATCAATGGCCATCATCGGACAGGCTTCAACACAGATGGGCTTTTTCCCCTCTGTTAATCTCCCCAAACAGAGATCGCATTTTACCATTTTAGCATCCGCCTCGGGTCCGAACTGCGGCGCATCATAGGGACAAGCCTTGAGACATCTTTCCGGGCACTCCTCTGTGCCTATGCATTTCTCATGATCAACGACCACGATACCATCTGAATCTCTTCTGGTAATTGCTTGCGCAGGGCAGGCTTTGACACAAGCCGGATCCGAACAGTGATAGCACGGGCATATCAGGTGGGCAGCGAAAAGATCAGGGAATTTACCTCTTTCTATCACCTTAACCCGCATGAGGTTAACAGGTCCTGCATCAATATTATACCAGTCCTTACAGGCAACTGAACACGTATTACAGCCGGTACATCTTGTCTGATCAAAATAAAAGCCTATCTGGGACATGGGTATTCCTCCTGTTATTCCCTGGGTGAGGGCTCCACCTGAACAAGGGCGCTGTTCACTTGAACAGCGCCGCCTGGAGATTTGTCATCTTTTGTCAGTACATTGGCGCATCCCCCTTTATCCACGCCTTCTTCATCAGGATCATACCAGGCCCCCTGACTGACGTTCACCACCCCCGGCATGATGCGCTCGGTCACCTTTGCCGGGATACGGATTCTGCCCCGGTCATTGAAAACATCGACCATATCCCCATCCTTGACACCCCGATTTTCTGCATCAACTGAATTTATCCACACGGCGTGAGGCTCAATCTCCTGCATCCAGGGTATATTATGCCAGGTAGAATGCGCCCTGGTTTTAAAATGAGTCGTCAGCAGCTGCAATGGGTATTCCGCAGACTTTGGTGCATCATAGTGTTCATCATGACTGAGATATTTGGGAATGGAAGGGATACGAGCATTTTTCATTTCAGCCAAATGGTCACAGTCTATTTCAATTTTCCCGGATAACGTGGGAAAAGGATTATTTTCCGGATCTCTGATCTGGTCCTTGAAAGAGACAATTGGTTCTGACAATTTTATCTTGAGAACACCGTCACGCTTCATTGTATCATAGTCCTTAATGTCCTCCCGCTTGGAAGTAAAAAGGCGCAGTATGTCATCATCAGACATTTCAAAGAACCCCCGGGGAACATCGATACGTTTTGAAAGCTCCCTGCAGATCTCGAGATCTGATTTTGATTCGTAGAGAGAATCGATCGCCTTGTTCAAATAGATATAATACGGCGAACCAAGCCAGGGCGGGGCAATATCACTCCTTTCCATAAAGGTGTTTACAGGTAAAAGAATATCGGCAAACTTGGCAGTAGCTGTCATGAATTGCTCGTGCACAACAACAAAGTCAAGCGTCTTTAAAGCCTTTACGCCATAGTTGGTGTTCGGGTACTGGTTAATGCAGTTGCTTGCCACAATATAGGCCATTTTTAAATCAGAAGGATAGCCACCTGACCGGCCCTTAATAATGGCATCATATACCTTGGTGTAGTGCATCCGGGCACTGGTGGAATTGGTTCCTCCGCTTAATTTGTAAAGACTGTCCTTGCGTGGCAGTGCACCGTCTTCTACTGGATTGCTTGACGGGATGCCTTTTGACTTGTCTCTCTGTTTTCCACTATCCTGAGGCCTGATGTATTTCATTTCCCGGCTGGAATAAGCCCTCATAAAGCCGGCCGCATAGCCACCGTTAATTCCAATATTTCCTGTGATTGCAGTGAGTACGTTGGCAGCCCTGGAATACTGTTCACCCATGGCGGTCCGGGCCGGCCCCCAGCCGGCAATAAGGGCTGCAGGTTTTTGTGTCGCATATTCTCTTGCAAGGTCTTGGATAACTCCGGCAGGTACCGTGGTAATTGATTCCGCCCATTCCGGTGTTTTGGGTTCTTTATCTTCAATCCCCAGGACGTAATCCCTGTACTTATCAAACCCAACCGTAAATCTGTCAACAAATGTCTTATCATAAAGATTTTCAGTTATAACAACATATGCCATTGCGATCAGCATTGCAGCATCGGTGCCCGGGCGGATCGGAATCCACTGGTCTGCAAATATGGCTGCAGAATCTGTGAATCGCGGGTCGATAGAAACGATCTTAATGCCCTTCTCACGGGCTCTGGCAAGATAAAGGTTGGTCTCGGGATCCCAAATGGTATTTGCCGGATTCCATCCCCACATAATGATAAATCTGGAGTTCAACAGGTCATCTCGGGAATTGCCGGTTCTGATCGTGCCATAGGTTGCCATGGAAGCAAAAAGCGCCCCTTCGTAGGAAACCCCGCCCCAGAAACGGGTAAATCCACCGAACTGCTGAAGCATGAGGCCGACCGGTATAGGACCGTGCAGCATCCCCTGATTGCCTGAGCCTGGAAGAAACAGAATAGAGGCGTTCCCGTAGGTATTCTTTATTTCCTTGAGTTTTGCAGCCACCTCATCCAGAGCCTCATCCCAGCCGATGCGTTCAAATTTCCCATCTCCGCGGTTTCCGGTTCGGCGCATGGGATATTTCAACCTGTCCGGATGATAAACTCTCTGTCTATAGGCGCGGCCTCGCAAACATGCACGTATCTGGGGCTCATTACCAACGTCTGTCTCAACTCTGATGATCCTGCCATTTTTGACATGAGCCCTGAGCACGCACCGGCCGCCACAGTCATGGCAGCAACCTGTGGGTACGATGGTGACATGGTCCTCACCTCTCTCTTCCATCCCGTCCATATTCATTGCGTCCTCCTGAATTTTCACCCTTGGTCATATTCTATCTGCATTATCGTTGAACCCGTGCGGCGTTTTTCATGGCCCGCTCAACTTCAGAAAAAAGGGCCAAAGTGGTATGTCCGGGTGTGGTCATTGAAAGATCTCCCCTGCGCAGCCCCGTATTCAACCGCTTTGGACACCGTTTTCCAGGCGAGGAACCCAAAGATCGGACCTAAAACAAAGCTATCCCTGTTTCGTGGCCTGATATGATTTTGATTAACATAATTGGAAAAATAGTGGATGTTCAGTGAAAACTCAAGGGGCTTGATTTGCGTTTAAGGTCTTTTATCTTCCGGGGGCAGATTAACCGATTTTCGTGGAAATCCGCAAAAGAGAAAAAGTGGACAGGCAAACTATGCTTGACAGAAACCAAACATATCATCAAGTTCAAAAACCTATGATATCTTCAATTCGTGGAAATTGAATGACCCTGAGATAATGATCCCTTATGTGATTAATAATCCTTGACCCAGCGGTTTTTCTATTGACAAGCCATATAATACAATATACAATATACAGAATGTGGTTAACTGGCTGATTTTCTTTTCTGATCACGCCTATGCCAAGAAGGAGAAGGAGACAAGTCTCCCGGTAGGAGAATTGATGGAACGGCTTCCAGAACGCACCAACCTGAGAGATCAAGTCTACGATATCCTGAAAAAGAGGATTATTTTCAGGCGGATAGAATCGGGCAAAAAAATCAATGAAGAAGGGCTGGCAAAATCATTAGGCGTAAGCAGAACACCTATCCGGGAAACCCTGCTTCGTCTGGAGCATGAGGGTATTGTAAAAATTATACCGAGACGCGGTGCTTTTGTCGCCTCCCAATCAAAAGAGAAGGTCATTGACCTGCTTCAAGTGCGAGAGGTACTGGAAGGGTTGGTTGCACGACTGGCCACAGAAAACATGAAGCGTGAACTCCTGGATCGGCTCAAGCTCTGCCTGGAAAAAATCAGTTCCTGCGCGGACGATGACACCAGGTTGCTGAAGTATACCCCTGCTGATATTGAGTTTCACGCCTTGCTGCTGGAGGCCTGTGACAATGAACTGCTTAAAAACATGATGGGGAGCGTCAATGCCCACCTTCAAATGGTCAGGTTGCGGACCGTTGCGCTTCCCGGAAGGCCTGAACAAACGGTTCGGGAACATTATGAGATTGTAGCAGCGATTGAGAAACGGGATTCTACTCTGGCAGAAGAGCTAATGAGAAAACACGTGGCAAGCGTAAGAAGAGATGCGCAGGAAAATATGCCATTAATGAAATAGGATTAAATAGTGCCCATCCACAAATGGCCAATTTGCTCCCGCCCATCGGGACGTCAGGCTTAATTGTAATCCTCAAAATACTACAATGTATTCCTGCGGTTACAATTTTCGCCTTTCTTGAACTCGAACAACTTTTCTCATTCGTGGACGGACACTAAATAAGGAGGCTGGGTGATATGATCGATATTGTGATGGCCCACTCGTCGAGGCTGAGTCATAGAAGTCAAATGTGGGACGCCACCGGAATGTGGGCCTGGATTCTCCATCGAATCACCGGCCTTGGCCTTGTGTTCTATATCCTGCTGCACACGATCCTCATGGGTATATCTCTTTTATCAGGAAAAGAAGGTTTTGATGCGACCCTATCGGTTCTCATGGACAATCCTGTTTTCGAACTGCTTGATATCATGCTGCTTGGAGCGGTACTTTACCATGGTTTCAACGGCATTCGGATTTTGCTGTTTGATGTGGGAATAGGCATATCGATCAAGAGCCAGAAAAACATATTTCGGATATTCATGGGCGTCGCGGCCATTCTATGGTTTTGGTCCATTGCCCTAAAACTCGGCTAATAAGGGGGCCGGCACATGCATGCTTGGACGTGGTTTTTGCAAAGGATTAGCGCCGTTATCTTAGTCATTGTCCTGGGACTCCACATAGGATTCCTTCACTTTTCTAATGGAGGAGAATCCCTCAATTACACGGACATCATGGCCCGTCTGAAGACACCGATTTTCATTTCGCTCGATATCCTGCTATTGATCTTCGGCCTCTATCATGCCCTGTATGGTCTATACTCTGTTTTCCTCGACTTCGATTCCGGAAAAAAAGAAAAAATCGTTGTGTTCGGATTTCTTGTAACCATGGGATTGAGTTTTTTAGGCTTTGGAATTTTCGGCCTCATTTGCACTTTCTGTTAGCTTTGAACTATTCCCGGGAAGGGTTTGTTCCTTGGAGATAAAAAATGTCAGATCCATTATATGTCAAAGTTTTCCGTTTTAACCCTGCAAGCGACGTTGCTCCCAAATTCGATCATTTTGAGGTGCCTGTTTTCAATAATATGGCCATATTGGATGTGGTCATGCATATTCAAAACTACATGGACCGCTCTCTCTCTTTCAGGTTTTCCTGTCGTATCGGCATGTGCGGGTCCTGTGCCATGTACGTCAACGGTAGGGCCCGGTTAGCCTGCAGAACTCAGGTGTCTGCGCTAAAGACCCGGAACATAACCATTATGCCGCTACCCAATTTCCCTATCATTCGCGATCTCGTTGTGGATATGGAGCCGTTTTTTCAGAAATGGAAGGAAATCAAACCCTACTATCTTCCAAAAAAAGAGATTGATGAGCCGGTCGTTATCCGGCCCGATTCAAAGGAACGGGAATTCATAGATGATATGCTGGATTGTATCAGTTGCGGCTGTTGCTATTCAGCCTGCTCCATGGTCGCGACCAACAAGGAATATCTCGGGCCGGCAGCCCTTAACCGGGCCTACACCCTGATTGCTGACAAGCGGGACGCCATTCGGGTTGAAAGATTAAAGGTTGTGGATCGATCATACGGGGTTTGGCGGTGTCACACACAGTTCAACTGTGCAGAAGTCTGCCCCAAGAATATTGTTCCTACCCGCTCTATTCAAAACTTGAAGCGGCGTTGTGTGTTGAAAAAATTCGGCATATTCAAATGAAAAACGCCGGAGAAGGAGTGAATGTATTGTGGAAGTCATAAAGACCGACATACTGATCCTTGGAAGCGGCGGCGCAGGGCTGTTTGCCGCCCTGCGCGCATACGACAGCAATCCTCGTCTAAAGATCATTATGGCAAACAAGGGATTGATCGGGAAGAGTGGATGCAGCAGGATGGTTCAGGGTGGGCTTAATGTGGTCCTGGATGAAAAAGACTCGTTGGAAAAGCATTTTAAAGACACCCTCAAGGGCGGCGGATTCATCAACAATCAGGAACTGGCCTGGACTCTGGTGAGTGATGCCCCCAAGACGGTTCACGAACTGGAGGTCAAGGTTGGGTGTTTCTTTGACAGGGCTGAGAACGGAAAGATTCATCAGAAACCCTTTGCAGGACAGTCTTTTGACCGGACGGTTCATGTGGCTGATCTGACAGGGATCCAACTCATCAGCCGAATGACCGATCAGATATTTGCCCGGGAGATCACGGTATTTGAAGAGACCCGCGGTCTTGATTTGTTACATTCAAAAGATGGAGCGCGAATCGTGGGGGCGGTACTCTCCAATATCAGGACCGGGGAAATTTGTGTTGTGAACGCCAAGGTCACGATCGTTGCCACGGGCGGCTGTGCATCCATGTACAAGATCTCAGCCCCATCCTTTGACAAGACCGGTGACGGGATGGCCATGTGTTTCAGGGCCGGGGCCGAATTTGTCGACATGGAAATGGTCCAGTTTCACCCCACAGGCCTGGTCGCCGGAAGGTCCCGTCTGAACGGCAGTCTCCTTGAAGAAGGCCTCAGGGGTTCCGGCGCAAGGCTTTTTAACGGTTTGGGCGAACGATTTATGGAACAGTACGATCCTGAGCGTGTGGAAAGGTCGACACGGGATCGGGTGGCGCGGTCCAGTTTTATGGAAATCATGGCAGGACGGGGGACAGAAAACGACGCCGTCTATCTTGATGCGAGCCATCTGGGTGCCGAATATGTGGAGCAAAAATTTCCGGGCATGGTCGAACGGGTCAAAGACATCGGCAAAGATCTGGCCAGGGAAAAGGTCGAGGTGACCCCCACAGCCCATTACCAGATGGGTGGTGTGAGAATAGACACCCGCTGCCAGTGCAACTTGAAGGGGCTGCTGGTGTGTGGCGAAGACGCGGGTGGCGTTCATGGTGCCAATAGGCTTGGTGGGAACGGGATATGCGATTCAACTGTGTACGGCCGGAGGGCCGGAGACGTGGCTGCGGCCCTGGCATTAGAAGAAGACATGCATCCCCATCAGGAAAACGAGGCTGAAAAGATAAGAATGCGCTGGCTTAGGCCTTTTTTGCGGGGCTCGGGAGAAAATGTCTATGAGATTCGGGATGAGATTGAAGATCTCATGTGGGAGAAGGCGGGCCTGATCCGTAACGGCGACAAGCTGACAGAGGCGGCGAGTCGGCTGGACGAGCTCCTGGAAAAGATGGAGGGCGCCAATGTGACAGACAGATACATGGCTCAATACAACATGGAATGGAACAACATCATCGATGTGACTAACCTGATTACCGTATGCAGGATGGTTGTAAATTCGGCACATTGCAGGGAGGAGAGCCGGGGCGCCCATTATAGGGAGGATTTCCCGGAGACCGACAACGAGGATTGGTTAAAAAATATCTATCAGAGAAAGGGGGACGGGTTTCAGTTGGAGTTGACGCAAAAACCCGTTGTCCTAAATCGCTTCAAAAGGGGAGAGATAGAAGACCGGTTTTTTGAGAGAGTCAAGAGACAGTGATTCCGACTTGCGGGGTGTGTACCGAATGGATAATGACCTGTGGTAACAGCACCTGAGAAAAATAGTCCTTAAGGGTGAGACATTGGGTCTTTTCTATCTCCGATGGCGGATCTTTTTGCGTGATGAAACGACCCCACTATCCGCTCTTTTTCCGCAGGGCCTTCTTGTCCACCTTGCCGATTGGAGTTAATGGCAATTCCTCCATAAACTCAATGATCTTCGGGACCTTATATGGAGAAAGGTTCTCTTTCCCAAAGGCAAGGATCTCATCTCTTACACCCTCCTCCGCCCTGCCCCGGTACGCGCGGTCAAGCTGCACCACCAGCTTAACTATCTCACTGCCCGGTCTTTTAGCGTTGGGAACGCCCACGATGGCGCATAGTCCTATTGCCGGATGATCAATGAGCTTTTCTTCGACTTCTCTGGAAAAGACCTTGAATCCGCCCACGTTGAGCATATCCTTGGAGCGATCAACAATGGAAAAATACCCCTCTTCATCCATTCGGGCAATGTCACCCGTATAGAGCCACCGCTCTCCATCAAGCTCCCTCAAAGCGAGTTCAGTCTCATCAGGTCTATTAAGATAGCCCTGCATAACCTGCGGTCCCTGCACAATAAGCTCTCCCTCATCACCAAAAGGGACATCTTTGGTTCCCGTCTCTAAGTCCACCAATTTTACGCGTGTTCCCTGGATCGGCAAGCCGACCGTGCCGATCTTTTTCTTCCCCTGTCTCGGGTTCATGGTCACGATGGGGCTGGTCTCGGTCATACCGTAGACCTCTATTACCTTGTTTGCCCCGATAACTCCCTCCAATTCCCTGATCACCTCCACCGGAAAGGGGGCTGCCCCTGAAATGCAGAAATTAAGGCCTGAAAAATCAAGCGCCCGGAACCCGGGTTCATCCAAAAGCATCTGGTAAAGAGTGGGAACATTGACTAAGAAGGTCGGTCTGTAATGGCCCATCTCTTTTATAATATGCTTAGTATCCCTTGGATCAGGGATGAGTACCTGTGCGAGGCCCGCTGAAACACCTACCAGGCCTAACATAAGCCCCGCTAAGTGAAAAAAGGGAAAGCCGGAAAGGCCGATCTCTTTACCCGTCTCCGGTTTCACCCAGTCATCTATCTGAGTGAGGTTGGCCATAAGGTTTTGATGGGTCAACACGGTCCCCTTTGGAACCCCTGTAGTCCCCCCGGTATACTGGATAAGGCATGGTTGTTCAGGTTTGATCTCTATGTTTGGAGATTTATCAGGATATTGGCCAAGCAGATCCATGAACTTTAGAATCTTTTTCCCTGACAAAGGGGTTATTCTCCCGGTCGGGACCTTTTTCAGTATCCGGGCCAAGATTTGCTTGAATTTGGGCAGGAAATCAAGGATGCCGGTGACGACCACAACCTTCAGATCGGGTAATTGATCGCTAATACCGGATAAACGGTGTTCAAATATGGCATCAAGGGTAATCAGGGCCCTGGCCCTGCAGTCGGTTAATTGGTAGACAATCTCATTCGGCGTGAGGAGTGGGGAAACCCCGGATGTGGCGCATCCTGCCTTTAACGCGCCTATTTGGGAAATGAGATTCTGGGGAGTATTCGGGAGGTTGATGCCCACCACATCCCCGGGGCCACATCCCTCCGCAATGAGCGCACGGGCGACGCGATCGGCATGGCCCATTAAGTCCCTATAATTTAGACTCCTCCCTAAAAAATGTATGGCGGGTCTTTCCGGAAACCTTTTGAGGATCTGATCAAAGCGATCAAGTAAGGTAATATTGGGAATTTCGATCCGGGGATTGACATTCTCATCGTAAGATTTGACCCAGGGTTTGTCATCATAGGTCATTCTGCGATTCTCCATTCCTTGAGGTACGATTAACCACTCCCCTTTAATAGGGCAGGAAGCGGCTTTTTTACTGATAGACAGGACATGCCTACTATCTCGGCCGTGACCCCTCCATCCTTTTCTTCCTGCCTATGGACAAAATCCAGAACAATACGGACATAGTCTTCGGGCCGGTACTGGTAGGTGTTGTGACCACAGCCGGGAAGCACTGCCAGTTCTCCCCTGGACAATTGACGATACATGGCCACCCCCTGTTCCACGTCAAATATAAAGCTGCGGTCCGGATAAAGGACCAGGGCGGGGCATCTGACAGAAGACAAAGCAGGTCTCAGGTCAAAAATATTCGTCCCATAGGAGCCTCCGAATTGGCGGAACTGGTCAAAAAAAGGTTCAGCGTCCTTTCCGTGCCACTCAATAAGTTTTGTCTTCAGTTCCGGTTCAAGCTCCCGGAATGTTTTGGGGAAAGCCTGAGCATCTACCTCCGTCATCGCTATTGTGCTGAAGCACTGGGTGCTCGCAATTACCATGGATTCAATCTGATCCGGGAATTTTGCCGCATAATCCACTCCCACCACCCCGCCCTCGCATTGTCCAATAACATGAAAACGGTCGATGCCGAAGAAGTTCATCAGCGCGGCCATCTCTTCAACGCTCTCCGGGCGAAAACGATCACTCACATAGAAATCCATGAAACCCGGGCCCTTCTCTGATCGCCCATATCCCCTTCTGTCGTACATAATGACCCGGTAACCCTCGTCCACGAGCCCGGGGTAAATCTCTTCCCATGTCTTGACGCAACCGAAGCCGTGATGGAGAAGGAGAATAGTCCCTTTCTCATCGCCATTACCATGACTCTCATAATAGATCTTTATTCCGTTGACACTCTCAAATGGCATGAATCTCTCCTTACTATCTTCACATCTCGGCCTTGTTCCTTCTGCTTCAGGGCTTGGACTATGACATTGACAAAATCAAATGGACGGGCTAAAAAGATTATAGTTTACTATTTATCCCAAGAAAAGTAATTTATATAGCTACCAATTTGAGTTTTGTACAAATCTGCGAGAGGCAGACAAGAAGCACAAGAAATTCTTCTTTATTTTTCTTTGCGAGCTTTGCGGCTTTGCGTGAGGTCTTTTCTGTTCCGGTTTACGCGGGTTAGGTTATATTCAAATGATCTCGGGCGAATTTCATCGTAACCAGTCAAACGTCTCCAGCTGTATTAGTACTAATTCGGACAGGGATGTACGTGTGCCCCACGATACTTTTATTAAAAACGCCCAGGAAAAAGAAATCAGCGAACTCAAGTATTTAGTGACCAGCCTGGAACTAATCCTCAACAATGTGTATTCAGGAATTATTTTCTGTGACAGGAAATGCAACATCGTCTTCATGAACCATGTCTACGCGGAATTGTTA
>Ga0315542_1001551_pt1 | contig 14324 bp, 12 predicted proteins | sample SalMarSW160120MG_FD_202541 | JGI IMG/M metagenome (GOLD analysis project Ga0315542, IMG submission 202541) | Salt marsh sediment microbial communities from the Plum Island Ecosystem LTER, Massachusetts, United States - Salt Marsh Sediment SW1601-20 ...
AAGGACATGAACGGGATCTACCGCATGTTCATCCGGATCGCGACCCCCAACTACGTGCTCGGCAAGGCGGCGCAGATCTGGCGGCAGGTCATGGACAGCGGAACCCTGACGGTGCATCAACAGTCCCCCCATGGCGTGGAACTGATGCTCCGGGATTTTACCGGGGTGCCGCTGCACCACGAACTCGATCAACTGCCGTTTTTTGAGGAAGTGGCGAGGATGACCGGGGTCAAAAACGTGCACTGCACCCACCCCAAGTGCCTGGCCCGAGGGGACGACCACGGCCTGTACGCCCTGACCTGGGAGTGACCCTCGCGGCTCGGAACCTTGCGGAGGGACCGCCGGCGGAAAGGAGAAGGTGATGCGAAACGCGGTGAGCATGGCCGCCAACGTTCTCAGGAAAATCCTGGGACCGGTCGCGGCCCTGGTGATATTGATCGCTTTGTATACGGGCTATAAGGTTTACCTGGCGCCGAAGCTGGCGGCCAAACTGCAAGTGGAGCTGGCCAAGTACATCGGCACGCTGTTTATCGTGATCCTGACCTATAACGTGCAAAAGGCGGTGCAGGGCGCCCTGGCCTGGTATCGGGAGAAAATCGCCGTTGTGACCCAAACGCGGCTGGATGATGAATTGCTTCCGCTGGTGTCCCGCCTGGCCAAAGTCTGCCTGTGGGTGATCGCCATCGTGCTGATCCTGCCCTTATACGGCGTCAACATCAGCGCGCTCATCGCCACCCTGGGTGTCGGCTCCCTGGCCATCGCCCTGGCGGCCCAGGACACGATCGCGAACTTCATTTCCGGGTTCATGATCATGCTCGACCGGCCTTTCGACAACGGCGACACGATCAAGCTGCCCAGCGGGGAGGTCGTCAAGGTGCTCGAGGTGGGGATCCGGCGTTCGAAGTTTTTAGCCGAGGACCACTCGGTGATCATCCTGCCCAACCTGGAATTGAGCAAGAGCAAGATCGTCAACATCACTCTGGGAGAGGAATTGAGAAAAACCTGATTTGAAAATATCAGGACTCGGGAAAAGCGTCCCGAGCCTTTCCGGACAAGCCGGTTCCCCGGCCAAACCGTGTTCGTAAGGCGAGCGGAAGCGGATGAGGCGCCCCGGATCAGCAAGCCCCAGCCTGTCTCCCCCGCTTTTTAACCCTTCTCAATAATTTTTCAAACGTTCATCTTCCTGTAATCCTCCGATGGATATCATGGTTCCGTAAGCTCAGCGATGACATCCGTTGAAAAAGAAAGGAGGTGAACAAGATGAAGGGACCGGGCATGACCGGACTGCTGTTGGTGGGAATGTTGGCTGCCGTAACCTTCGGCGCATGGGCGCATGCAGACGCGAAGCGGGAGAGTCCGCGGGCGGAGAAAGAACACGCCGCCCGTCTCGTTGAAAAAGCGCACTTCACCCTGGCGCAAGCCGTAGAGACGGCGCTGCAACAAACTCCCGGCAGGGCCTTCCAGGCCGAGCTGGAACAGGAGGACGGCACTCTGGCGTACGAGATCAAAATCGCAAGGACGGATCAAACCTGCGCCACCGTTCGGGTCGATGCGGACAGCGGAAAAATCCTGGCCTCTGAAGACCAGGAGGACCAGGATTCGAGGAAAGGCTGTTCCGAACAGCAGGAAGAAAACGGCGAAGAGGAGGAGTAAGGAAAAACGGGGAGGAGGCGCATTCCACTCCTCCCCGCAACCTTAAAACCGTCCGCGGAGGATGGGGCGGGGAGCGCGCGGGCTCGCACCGGGGCCGGCGGGAAATGCGTTGAAACTCCGGCGGAAAGGTGGAACAATTGGCCATGCGCATTCTCCTGATCGAGGATGAAAAAAAACTGGTCCAGATCCTGAAAAAGGGCCTTCGGGAAGAACATTACGCCGTGGATGTAGCCTACGACGGCGAGGAAGGCCTCTACCTGGCGCTCGAGGAGCCCTCGGACCTGATCATCCTGGACATCCTGCTGCCGAAGCGGGACGGCTTGAGCGTCCTGCGCGAACTGCGCCGCGCGGGGGTTACGACGCCAGTGCTCCTGTTGACGGCCAAGGATACCCTTCCGGACAAGGTGGACGGCCTGGACCGCGGGGCGGACGATTACCTGACCAAACCCTTCGGATTCGAGGAGCTGTTGGCGCGGATTCGGGCCTTGCTGCGGAGAAGCACGGAAACGCGGACCTCCCTCATCCGGATCGGCGGCCTCACGATCGACATGGCGACCCACGAAGTGAGACGGGGGAAGCGGGCCATCGCCTTGAGCGCCAAGGAATACGCCCTGCTGGAGTATCTGGCCCTGCACCGGCGGCGGGTTTTAAGCCGGACCACCCTGACGGAGCACTTGTACGACAATGATTTCGACCTGGACAGCAATGTGATCGACGTTTTCATTCATCGCCTGCGCGGAAAAATCGACCGCGGCCACGGGCGCAAGCTCATCCGTACCGTGCGGGGCGCAGGCTACAGGCTGGGAGAATGACATGCCGCTGTCGCTGCGGACGAAAATCGTGGCGTTTTACATGCTGGTCCTGCTGGTGCTCTTGCCGGTCTTGGGAGCGATTCTTTATTTCAGCCTTGAAAAGATCGTCTTCGCCTCCCTGGATGCCAGTCTTCGCTCCCGGGCCGCGGTTTTAGCGGACCTCACCTCGGAGGAAGATGAGGATACCGACGCGGGTTTGGAGGGGGACGACCTGTGGGAATACCGTTCCCCGCAATCCCGCTTCTATTTTCAGGTCATGGACTCCAGGGGGAAAATCCTGCGGCGGTCCGCTTCCCTGGGCAGTGCCGGCCTGCCGCCTCACGCGGTGACTTCGGACAGGATCACATTTGCAACCCTGCGCTGGCAGGGCAGGCCGATCCGATTGTGCAGCATGCCGGTTTACCCCTCGGGGCGGCAGCGGCAGGCTGGGCGGCGGATCATTCAATGCGCCGAGGATATCCACGGATCCATTCATCTTCTGGACACGTATCGCAATGCCCTGGCCCTGGCGATTCTGTGCATCCTGGCCGTATCCTCGGCCGGAGGCATGTTCATCGCCAGCAGGGCGCTGGCACCGGTCCGGGAGATTTCCCGCGCCGTGGACCGGATTTCCGCCTCCCGGCTGGAGGAACGCCTCTCCCTCCCGGATACTCCCCGGGAGCTGCGGCCTTTGGCGGCTTCATTCAATCGCACCTTTGCCGGCCTGGAAAAGGCCTTCGCCCGCCAAAGGCAGTTCATCTCCGACGCCTCCCACGAACTACGCACGCCCGTGGCCGTCATCCTCAGCCAGAGCGAAATCACCCGGCGCAAGAAACGCACGCCGCGGGAATACGACCGGGCCCTGGGCGGCATTCAGGGAGCCGCGCAGTATATGGCCGGGATCGTGAAGAAGCTCGCCACGCTGGCCCGCCTGGACGACGAAAGCCCCGGCCTCCAGCGGGAACGCGTGGAGTTGCGGGGGGTCGTGCAAAAGGCGCGGACCCTATTGGAACCGCTTGCCGCCGGGCGGGAGGTCGGATTGGAACTCGCGGCTCCAGAGCCGCTTTTCGTTACCGGGGATCCTGCATACCTGCTGGAGCTGATGGTGAATCTGGTTACCAATGCCGTGACCTTCAATCATCGGGGCGGGAAGGTGCGCATGACATGCCGCCCGGAAGATTTCTGGGCGACGGTGGAGATCAGCGATACGGGGATCGGCATACCCGAAGCAGACCTGCCGCGGATTTTTGAGCGGTTTTACCGTGCCGATCCCTCCCGCTCCCGGGAGACCGGCGGTTCGGGCCTCGGCTTGAGCATCTGCCAGGAGATCGTGCAAGCCCACGCCGGCCGGATTGAAATGCGGAGTACCGTGGGTTCCGGGACCACGGTAAAAATATTCTTGCGGTCCTGGAAAGCCTGACCGGAATTCGGGGTTCCCGGTTCGCGACAGGAAGGCTGAGAATGAAAACGTTTTTGAAGTTCGCAGGCGCTGGGACCCTCATGTTCTTTTCCAGCCCGGCGTTCGGCATCTCCCTGGAGACGTGCCTGGAAAAGGCCATGGACAACAGCCGGCTGGTCAAGGCCTATGCCGACAAGATCCACTCGGATCAGTGGGCGATGAAGAAAGACCAGAGCAGCCTCTGGCCCCACCTGGCCCTCGCGGGCGAGGCGGACTACCTGCATTTCGGTTCCCGCGCCGACCTGCCGTCGGGTTTCGAAGGGTCCGTGGGCGCGGATCTCGCCTGGGACCTGCCGCGGGTCGTCCAGGACTATCCGCGCTTAAGCCGCCTGGCGGCCGAAAAAAGCGGTTGGCTGGCCAGGGAAACCGGGAACGATATTCGCCGACAGGTATCCCAGGATTACTACAAACTGTACGTTCTCCTGCAAAGAAAACCCGATTACCTCCAGGCCGAGAAATATTTCACCGAGCACATCCGGGATATTCAGAGACTGGAAGCCGCGGGAGTGGACGTGGCGCTCGACTTGACGCGGGCGCGCGTGCAACTGAAGTCCATCCTCATTTCGCTCGGGGACTTGAACCGGGAGATCGGCAGCACGCTCCTGTCCCTCAATTCGCGAATGAACACCGCCTTCACGGAGGAGAACATCGTCCCGCTGAGCATTCCGGACCTGGAGACCATCCGGACCGACCAGGCCGTGTTCGACGAGACGCGGGAACCGCCCGAATCGGCCGCCTCGTATATCGACCGCTTGGAAACGACCTACACCCGCGAGTTGGACCATCTCGTCCTCAGCCGGCTGGCGGAAATGGATGCGAGGATCGCAGAGGAGGCTTTCCGGCAGAGCCGTTGGACCTGGTTTCCGACCTTAAACCTCGGCCTGGTCCGGAACCTGGACAGCCGCGATCCCAGCCTGGAGGAATACCGGACCTACCTGGGCTTCAACTGGGACCTGCTGGATTTTGGCCAGAGGGCGAATGAAACCCAGCAGCTGCGCTACGAGTCCGAATACCAGCAGGAGGTCTACCGGGAGGCCCGCCGGCAGTTGCAGCTGCACCTGGACCAGCTCATCACCGAAATCGAGAACGTCCAGGTCACCTACCGCAACGCTCAGGAAAACCTGAGCCAGGCCGAAAAGATCATTGCAACCGCCAAGACGCGCTATCGCCAGGGCAAACTCAAGGAGACGGACCTGTTGAACATCTTCGCGGAATACCTGAACAGCAAGGACCAAATGTTCGCGGCCCTGGACGTGTATCTCGCCAAGAAGGCCGAGCTGGAGTACTATTTGGAAGGGATGCCGAAATGAAAAAACTGACGGATTGGCTTTCCCGGAACCATATCGCCATTCTGTTCAGCCTGGTCGCCCTGACCGGCACGGGCCTGCTGCTGTATTTCGACCTGGCCAAGGACGTATTCCCCAACGGAAATTTCCCGCGCTTTCAGATCATCGCGGACATCGGTTTCGCGGCACTGAACGAAACGGAAATCAAGGTCACGCGCCCCCTCGAGGAGGCCTTGAAAACGGTACCGGACGTAAAAGAGGTCCGGTCGGTTACGGAGCGGGGAACCGCCACCATCGATGTGTACTTGAGGTGGGGGGCCGATCTCAACCGGGATTTTCAGTTTGCACAAAACAAACTGAACCAGGTGCGCGGGAATCTGCCCCCGGGCGTCCAACTGGACGTGATCCGCATGTCGACCAGCGCCTACCCCATGTCGGAATACGGCATCTGGTCCGACGCCATGGATCTGAGGGACCTGTATCTTACCGTGCGCTATACCGTTTTGCCCAAACTGGTCGGCGTGGACGGCGTGTACGGCCTGACGGTGGTCGGCGGCGAGGAACCGGAGATCTGGGTCAAATTCGACCCGAAGAAAATGATCCGTTACGATCTGGACGTCACGGCCATCGGCGCGACCATCGACAACGCCAACCGCTTCAACTTCATCGGCAAGATCCGGAAGGACGATCACGCCTATTTTGCGGTGGGCGGCAGACCTCTGCAGTCCGTGGAGGACATCGGGAACCTGGTCGTCGCCACCCGCATGGGCCGGCCGGTGTATCTGAAGGACGTGGCGGTGATCCAGGACACCCATGCCGAGGTCCGCAGGCTGGTCAGCATCAACGGACATCCGGGATTGTTCCTCGACGTGCAGAGACAGGAAAACGCGGACGGCTTGAAGGTGTCCCGCCAGCTGGACGAAAAAATGGCGGAGATGGAAAAAGCCCTGGGCGGCAGGCTCCGGGTGCAAAAATGGGACCTGTCCGATTACGTCCGCAGCTCCATCCGGGGAATCCTGCTCGATATTTTCATCGGCGTCCTGATCATCCTGCTCATCGTCTACTACGTCATGAACCGTTTCCGCTACGCGCTCCCCATCATCCTCGCCCTGCCGGCGGTCATCTTTCTGGAGTTTGTGGTGCTGCGACTCACGGGGCAGACCGTCAATATCATGACCTTGGGGGGCCTGTCCGCGGCCATCGGGATCATCGCCGATAATGCCATCGTCATTACCGAAAATTACGTCCACCATCGGACCCGCAACGGATCCAACCAGGTCTTGGCGGAATCCATGTCTGCCATCGTGCCCATTACCCTGTGGGCCACGCTGGTCAGCATCATCGTCTTCATTCCCCTGAACATTTTAAGCGGCGTTCCCGGCCTGTTTTTCCGGCCCTTGGCCTTGACTTTGGCCACCACCATCGTCATCTCCCTGGGCATGGCGGTCCTGGTCATCCCCGTATTCATCAAGTACTTCATCGAGGGGTCCCGCCACCCGGCGGTCGCGGTCCGGGACCGGGCCGTGTTTCGCGTGCTCAAGACCGGCTATGCCCGCCTGCTCGCCGCCTCCCTGAAACACCGCGGCTGGGTGCTGGCGGTCGTTCTCATCCTGTGCGCGGCGGGTTCATGGTTGTTTTTCCGGATCCCCAGCGGTTTTTTGCCGGAGTGGGACGAAGGCGACATTGTCCTGGATTACTGGGCGCCGACGGGCACCTCGCTTGCCGGTACGGATCGGATCCTGCAAGCCGTCGAAAAACGGCTGGACCGGTATCCGGAAATCGCCCTCTACATCCGAAAAACGGGCACGCATCTGGGCACGCCGTACGCGCCCGCCACGGTGGGCGAGATCGTCATCCTGCTGAAACCCGACCGGGAACGGAGCACGTTTGCCGTCATGGATGCGATGCGGGCGGAACTCTCCCGGGACTTTCCGGACCTGGAGACGGATTTCCACCAGATGCTGCCGGACCGCCTCGGCGACCTGTCCGGAGTGGCGAAACCCATCGTCGTCAACGTCCTGGGCAATGATCTTGCCCAGATCACCCGCGTCGCGGACGAGGTGAAGGTCAAGCTGGCGGCCATCCCGGGGTTAAACGGCGTGCTGGTGGACGTGCCGCCGGCCCAGGCCGAAATGCACGTGAGCCCGGATCCCGGGGCGATTTCGCTGCTGGGCCTGGGCATGACCGAGGTTGCGCGCCATGCCCAACTGGCCCTTTACGGCGAAGTGGTTTCGAACCTGCAACAGGGCCTGCAGATCATTCCGATTCGCGATTTCTATCAGGGCGATTTCGAGACCCACATGGAAAAAATCGCCGCCATCCCCATCTACACGCCCGGCGGCGGGGTCCTGCCGCTGGGACGGATGGCGAAATTCGCCATGGTGGACGAGGTGCCCGAAGTCCACCATAAAAACGGCACGCTGGTCGTGAGCGTGAACGCCGAAATTTCCGGGCGGGCCCTGGGCGACGTGGTGCGGGACATTCAAGGACGGCTCGCGACTCTCGACCAGAACGGCTACAGCGTGGAACTGGCCGGCAATTACCGCAACCAGCAGACTTCCTTCCGGCAACTGGTGGAGGTCCTCCTGATCGCCATCGTCCTGATCCTGGCCCTGCTGCTGTTCATTTTCGAATCGTACCGGACCTCGCTGGCCGTTTTTGCGGGCACGGTGGCCTCCGTCAGCTTCGTCATCTTCGGCCTGTTCCTCACCGGAACCCAGTTCGACGTTTCCTCCTTCACCGGCATCATCACGGTCATGGGCATCGTGGTGAACAACGGCATCCTGGTCATCCATTTCGTGGAGAAAAACGAACGCGGCGGCCTGGGTCTGCTGTCCGCCATCACCGCGGCCGGCGAGCTGAGATTCCGGCCCGTGCTGATCACGAACCTGGCGGCCATTGCCGGCTTCCTGCCCATGGCCCTGAACCTGGGCCGGGGAGGGGAAGTCCTGCAGCCCTTCTCCGTGGCGATGATCAGCGGCCTTCTGGGCTCGATGTTCTTTTCGCTGATTGTGATGCCGGTGGTGTACAGCGTGGTTCATGCCCCGGGCGCGAAGCGGAAACCGGCCGCCTGAAACGCCGAGTCGGATCAAGGGCCGGGGGCCCCGCCGTCCCTCATTCCTGGTACCGCTCCCGTCTGCGCCGGTTGACATCCTTCACCAGCCTGCCCAGGTGCTTGTCGCGGCGCTTCTGCTCCTGCTGCCGGGCGGGATCGTATTTGCCGGCCTGGTACTCCAGTTCCTTATGCAGTTTGTGGAAATGAGCGAGGCGTTCGGCGGAAAGATCGCCGTCGGCCACGGCCTGCTTCACCGCGCAGCCGGGCTCCTCCCGGTGGCGGCAGTCCGCGAACCGGCAGGCCCGCGCCAGCGACTCGATGTCGCCGAACACGGCGGACAGGCCTCCGGCGTCCCCGGTGAGGCCGAATTCCCGCAGGCCCGGCGTGTCGATGAGCATGCCGCCCCCCGGCAGGAAGAAGAGCTCGCGCGCCGTGGTGGCATGGCGGCCGCGGCCGTCGTCGGCCCGGACCTCGAGGGTCTTTTGCTCCGTGCCGCAGAGAAGGTTCAGCAGGGTTGATTTTCCCACGCCCGACGAGCCCAGGAGACAGGCCGTCAGCCCGGGGCGGAAATGCGCGCGGATTGCATCCAGGCCGTGCCCGGTGACGCTGCTGCAGCAATGCACGTCCACGCCCGGGCACCCGGCCCGGACGGTTTCGGCCGCGGCTTCACCGTCCTCCGGCAAATCGGACTTGCTCAGCAGGACCACCGGCACGGCGCCGCTGTCCCAGACCATCACCAGGCCGCGCTCGATCCGCGCCGGGCTGAAATCCTGGTTCAGGCTGCTGACGAGAAACACGAGGTCCAGATTGGCCGCCAAGACCTGTGCCGGGGAAGGGACTCCGGGGCTGTTGCGGTCATGGGGACGGCGGCGGGAGAGCAGGGAACGGCGGGGCAGGATTTCCTGGATCACGGCCTGACCGCCCGGCGCGGCTTTGGCCAGCACCCAGTCGCCGATCACCGGCAGTTCGGCTTCGGATTCGGCCCGGTGGCGCAACTTTCCCGCGGGTTGGGACGGCCAGGTGCCGCGGTCGTCCGCAAGCACGTACAGCGCTCCGTGGTGGGCCACGACGCGGGCCGGAAAAAAATCCGGTTTTTCGGATGGGAGATCCTGGGCGGAGAAAAAGGGACTCCAGCCCAACTCCGCAAGAGTCGGCATGAGATCGGCGGCAGGTTTACGGAAATGGAGGAGGAATTACTCCTCGGCTGGATCCGCCTCGGATTGGGAACGGTTCCGGGTCTGAATTTCGGCCTTGGCCTGCAGCCAGTTTTCCAGCTCCGTGCCCTGGGGCCGGCCTCTTTGCTCCCAGATGAAATAGGCCCTTTCCTGAATCAGGCCATCCGAAACTTCCGGGCGCCTGGAAGTTCCGGCCGTCCGGGGTTTGCGGATGGTGGCGGAGCGTTTTCTTTCCACGGCCATGATTTTGACCTCCCGTAACAGGAATGGACTGCCTGCTGCTTGATTTTGCAGGCCATTATACTCTCCCGGGCGCATTTGTAAAGTCCGACCCGCGCGGATTTGCGCCCGCGGCGGAGGCGGCTAGGAGCGGAAATGGCTGGAAAGCCAGAGACCGACGAAATGGCTGGCGATGATGACGCAGACCGCAACCACAAGGTGGCGGGCAATCTCCGCCAGGGGTTTTTGCCGGTTGAGGCGTGACAGGCGGTAGCTCAAGGCCATGAGCAGGAACAAGCCCCAGGCGACCGCGACCGGCCCGGCTTGGGCCGCCGTGAAGCCCAGCACGATGGCGATGAAAGTCAGGGAAATCAGGAGCCGGGCGGAGAAATTCGAGGCCATGGCGAGCAGGGAATAACGCGTTCCGCGCCCTTCGGATTCTTTGTACATGTGAATTCCCAGCGAATCCGAAATGTTGTCCGCCACCGCGAGGGTCAGCAGGGCGCCGAGCACGGGGATTTTGCCCACCTGCCCGGACCCCAAACCCACGATCAGGCTGATGTTGGTGATGATGGCCGAGGTGCTGCCGAAAACATAATTCTGCAGGTGCATCCGGTCCGGTTTGGCCGTCCGCATGGTCCTCCCCTAGTTCCCCAGCTCCCGCCGGAGGATCTTGAAAAAAGCAGCGCGCGCCCCCCGCTCGATCCACGGATAATGCCCGCACCGGGGCAGCAGGCAAAAGCACGCGTGGGGCAGGCAGGTGCTCAGAAAATCCCGGATGGGAACGAAAGGATGCGGATCGTATTCGCCGTGGACCGCCAGGACCGGGATCCGGATGCGCGAGAATTCACGCTGCAGCCGGCCGGGCTCGTCCCGCAAGGCGACGAAATCGCGCCATACCTTCCGGTTGACCCCGGCCTGGCACTCCGCGATTTCAAGATTTGTCGTGAGGGGGTCGCAGACGTCGGCCGTGAACAACAGTTCGACCAGCGCGCGCAGGAGTCCTTCCGCCTGCTTCGCGGGAGCGGAGGCCAGGGCCGCCTGAATTTCCGCGTATTGCCGGCGGCCCGCCGGCTCCAGGCGGGCCAGGCGCGTGGCTTCGGTCCGGCGCGAGCCGGCGGCGTCGAAAGCCGCGCTGCCGATCAACACCAGGCGGGAGACGAGCCCCGGCTCCCGGGCGGCGAGAAACAGGGCCAGGACGGCCCCCCAGGAAGAGCCCGCGACCGCGCAGGGGCCGTCGCCGCAGGCCCGCAGCTGGGCGGCAAGCTCGCGGACCTGGCCCTCCAGGTCCCGGGCGGTTTGCAGGGGTTCGAGAACGCCGATCCCCTGCCGGGAGAGCTCGCGCGCCACCGGGGCCATGTATCCCGGAGCGCCGGGACCGCCGTGCAGGAGCGCGGCACGGTAGGGAGGCTGCCCATACTTCCTCACGGTCATTCCTGAACCGCCTTGATTGAGGTGACGGTGGTTGCCTCCGCGTGCTTCCGGGTCAGGCTGCGAGCGGGATCCGGGCGGTCACAGGAAGGCCTTGGCCCGCTGGTCCAGTTCCCGGTAGGAAAAGAGGTTTTGATAATCCACCAGGTTGGCCAGGGCGCGGGAGGGAACCCGGATGCCGTACTCTTCCAGGATGGCGATGGGGTTCAAGCCGCCGATGACCACCGCCCCCGCGCGCCCTTCGCTGACCGGGATGTCCAGCAGGGGCTGGCCGGGCCAGCCGATGGTCATGAACCCTCCCAGCCCGACGGTTTCCAGCTGCCGGGCGATTTCCACCACCTTGTTCCGGCTGTCCGCCGGAATCTCCCGGAAGCCGGCGCCGATGCGGCCGCTGCCGAGGCTCGTGGCCCCGATGTAATCCGTCATGCCGGTGCGGATGAAAATTTCCAGGGGATCGATGGTGGTGCCTTCGTAGCTGATGAGTTCCACGAAGCGGCGGGCCCGCTTGTCCTGGATTTCGAGCAGGCCGCCGAAACGCGAGTTGGTGGGAATGCCGTGCGCCAGCAGGACTCCGTTCAAGGTCACCGAACAGACGGTGCCCACGCCCACGCAATCCTCCGGGACCGTTTGTTCGCCCACGCGCTCCAGGGGACGGAACAGGGTGAGGAGCTGGCCCATGGCGTACCCGGAGGCGAAGACTTTCTTGATCAGGGGTCCGGCCCGCTTGAGCTTCTCGAGGGGAAGCATGCTGACATTGGTGATGACCGTGCCGGTGCGGCGGGCCAGGTCGAAGGTCATTTTGTAGGACAGCTGGTCGATCTTGGCCGCCATGAAGCCGACTTTTTCGTAGGCCTGGACGGCGGACAGTTCCTTGATCCCACGGGGCGTGATCTTCCGGCCCCGCTTGCCGAAATTTTTCGTCAGGCCTTCCCGGTCCAGCTCCATCAGATAGAGGCGGACGGTCCGCCCGCTGACGTCGTGGCCCAGGGCCTGCAGCTGCTGCGTCAGCTTGCTGCTGCTTAAGCTGCCGTCGGCTTCCTGGAGGATTTTCAGGATCGCAAGCCGTTTTTTCTCGGTTTTTTCCCGCGAGGCCATGGCTAAAATTATAGGTCCAAACTTCCAGATGTCAAACGGATAGTTGGTAAAATTGCCGCGTGAATGTCATTTGATTTCAAGAATAAACAGGCTAAAAGCAATAAATATCGGCTTTTCATGGCAAGCAACCGGTCCGGGAGTGGAAATTTTCCGGTGCCGAAAATTCCGGAATAAAATCGTTAATAGGCAATATTGCCATTAAATATTTGCGAGGATGCCTAGATAGTTTCTTCAATGCCTTAAATAATAGGATATATCGTTGACAAGGTGGACTGGATTTGAAAAAATTGGCAACAAATTGCCAATTACAACAAATTCCAACGGCACGACGCTGCGCTTCCCCACATTCACGGCCTGCGATTGGGATCGCCTGGAATTGGCAAAAGCGAGCCAATCTAATTCTCAAGGAGGGGAAGAAAATGATGCAATGGCCTAAAAGCAACGATGCGCTGGGAACGGTCAACCGGGGCAATCCGGCCGAGTCGGGGCTCTGCACCCTGTGCCGCGCCGATTGCAAGGGCAAGTGCGAAACCTGGCTGGCCAGCATGAAAGGGCGGAAGCTGCTGTATCCCCGGGACTTCGGCGCCGTCACGGCCGGCAGCGCCAACACCACCCACGTCGGCGTCTGCTACAACTCGCTGCGGATCAACGGCTACAACTACGGCGCCCACGGGCTGCCCCGGGGGCTCTCCAACTCCGAGGACGAGTGCATCTTTCCCAACGTCAACACCGAGGTGACCTTCGGCCGCCAGGTGAAGACCAAGGCCCGGGTGCCGATCATGACGGGCGCCTTGGGTTCGACCTTCATCGCCGCCAAGTACTGGGAGTCATTCGCCATCGGGGCGGCCCTGGTCGGTTACCCCATCGTGGTGGGCGAGAACGTGGTCGGCGTGGACAAGCAGTCCGAGATCAAGAACGGCCGGATCTCCAAGGCGCCCGAGCTCGACCGGCGCATCGAGACTTTCCTGCGCTACTTCGACGGCTACGGCGCCATCATCGTCCAGCTCAACGTCGAGGACACGCGCAACGGCGTGGCCGAGTACGTCATTGAAAAATACGGCGACAAGGCCATCATCGAGCTGAAGTGGGGGCAGGGCGCCAAGGACATCGGCGGCGAAATCCAGGTCACGTCCTTGGACTACGCCCTGTTCCTGAAAAACCGCGGCTACGTGGTGGACCCGGATCCCACCCATCCCGAGGTCCAGGAGGCCTTCAAGAACAAGGCGATCAAGTCCTTCGCGCGCCACAGCCGCCTGGGCTACACCCGCCTGTCCTCCCGGGAAGAGGTGGAGAAGAACTTCATGGAATCCGTGGCCTACCTGCGCAAGCTCGGGTACAAGCGCATTTCCTTGAAGACCGGTTCCTACGGCATGGAAGCGCTGGCCATGTCCATCAAGTACGCCAGCGACGCCCAGCTGGACCTGCTGACCATCGACGGCTCGGGCGGCGGCACCGGCATGAGCCCCTGGAACATGATGGAAACCTGGGGCGTGCCCTCGCTGCTGCTGCACGCCAAGGCACACGAGTACGCCTCGCTGCTGGCCGAAAAGGGCACGCAGGTGGTGGATCTGGCCTTCGCCGGCGGCCTGGCCCGCGAAGACCACATCTTCAAGGCGCTGGCGCTGGGCGCGCCGTTCGCGAAACTGGTGTGCATGGGGCGTTCGCTCATGATCCCGGCCTACCTGGGCGCGAACGTGCAGGGCGTGCTCGCGCCGGAAGCCCGGGAAAGACTGAACGGCAACTGGGACAAGCTTCCCCCCAACGTGGAGGAATGCGGCATCAAGGAGGACGAAATCTTCGCCAGCTATTACGACGTCCAGAAAAAGGTCGGCAAGGATGAAATGAAGAACATCCCCTTCGGCGCGATCGCCAGCTGGACCCTGGCGGACAAGCTGACGGCCGGGCTGCAGCAGCTCATGGCCGGGGCCCGGAGATTCTCCATGGGCGCCATCACGCGCCAGGACATTTTCTCCGGCAACCGCGAGACCGAACGCGAGACGGGCATCCCGTTCGTGTGCGACGTGGATGACGAGGCCGCGAAATCCGTCCTGACCGGCCAGGGGAATCCCAGCAAAGTGGCGACCCTGAGCAGCAACTAGGCGGCGCGGAGAAGAAAGCGGAGACGGGCGGCGGGGCTGGTTTTCCAGCCCCGCCGTTTTT
>Ga0315542_1001552_pt1 | contig 14321 bp, 10 predicted proteins | sample SalMarSW160120MG_FD_202541 | JGI IMG/M metagenome (GOLD analysis project Ga0315542, IMG submission 202541) | Salt marsh sediment microbial communities from the Plum Island Ecosystem LTER, Massachusetts, United States - Salt Marsh Sediment SW1601-20 ...
CGCGCTTTCTATTTCAGCAGATCCAATACGATGTCCTGATACATTCATTACATCATCAACACGCCCTGTCAACCAGTAATATCCGTCTGCATCGCGTGTAGCACCGTCACCGGTGAGGTAATACCCCTTAAATTCCTTGAGATACGTTTCATAAAAACGTACATGGTCGCCCTGAATGGTTCGGGCCATACTTGGCCATGCACCTTTTATTGCCAATAGTCCTGAAGACTCAACAGGCTTGAGTTCCACTCCTTCCTGACTCAGAAGAACAGGTTGTATCCCAAAAAAAGGCAAAGTTGCTGAGCCAGGTTTAGTTGGAATAGCACCCGGCAAAGGTGAAATAAGTATCCCTCCAGTTTCTGTTTGCCACCAGGTATCCACAATGGAACACCTTCCCCCTCCTACTACATCATAGTACCATTTCCACGTATCGGGGTTAATGGGCTCTCCAACCGTGCCAAGGATGCGAAGACTCGATCTGTCATATTTTTTCACATAGGCATCACCTTCCCGCTGGATAGCGCGCAGAGCTGTCGGAGCAGTATAAAATTGATTGATCTTTAGTCTTTCAACCATTTCCCAATACCTGCCGGCATCAGGGTAATTTGGGACACTCTCAAACAGAACGGTAGTCGCTCCATTCAACAGGGGACCGTAAACAACATATGAATGTCCCGTTATCCACCCTATATCAGCCACGCAGGCAAATATCTCTCCTTCTTTATAATCAAAGATGTATTTATGAGTCATGGCAGTAAACAACAGGTACCCTGCAGTTGTATGTGAAACGCCTTTTGGTTTACCTGTACTCCCGGATGTATAAAGCAGGAAAAGGGTATCTTCTGAATCCATGTGCTCTATGGGGCAGTATGGCCGTTCACCTTCCATGGCTTCATCGAGCCATATATCACGAGGAGGGTAAAAAGGAATTTTCACTTTGGTCCGTCTGGCTATAAAAACATGCTCTACACTTGGGCAGGCCATTACAGCCTCATCTGTCATTCTTTTAAGAGGAATTGTTTTTTTGCCACGTATTCCCTCGTCTGCAGTAATCACGGCTTTGCATTTAGCATCATTGATCCTGTCGCGCAACGACTCTGCACTAAATCCGGCAAACACAACTGAATGGACTGCACCAATACGGGCACAGGCAAGCATCGCATAAACTGCTTCAGGAATCATTGGCATGTAAATTGCTACCCGGTCCCTTTTTCTGATGCCATTATGTCTTAAAACATTAGCCAGTCGGGATACTTTTCTTTGAAGCTCCCTGTAAGTAATCCTCTCTTCTTTTCCAGGCTCATCAGGTTCCCAGATAATAGCTGCCTGATCGCCTTTCTCCATAACATGCCTGTCAACGCAATTTTCACACGCATTAAGTTTTCCACCAAGAAACCACGAGATAAGGCCTTCTGAGAAATCGCAATCGCTAACCATCTGGAAATCATGTTGCCATCGCAAAAGCTCATGGGCATTCCGTTCCCAGAATTCTGAATTATTCTTAATACTATCTGCGTAGACTTTTTTGTACTGATCCATTGAGGAGATATATGAATCCTTAAAAAGATCCATTTCGGGCAGATAGGCACCGGAAGCATTTGTCGCCATAGTTGTAAATTATATTAATAACCAGGCTTAAAAGTACTTCCTGAAATCATTATTTCTTAAAAATATGATATATATGCAATCATAATGACCTTATCCCTTAATAATATCAATTATTTAACATTCAGAAAACGATTTCCCTGGATTGCAAATTGATAAGCTCTACTCTTCTTTTATCTTATTCGATAGGCACGAATTTTCAGAAAACCAAAATAATAATATAAATTTATGACAACATAAAAAGCATTGCCATGAGTACAAATAAGATTAATCGCCGGTTATTTATTAAGAACACCACGCTGGCTGCCGCTGCTGTTACATTAGCAGGAAATAGTGTCTTTGCCGGAGCCGCGGCTTTTCCAAGAAATCCACTGCCGCGTTGGAAGGGCTTTAACCTTCTTGATTACTTTTCACCTACACCTCCGGCAAATCCGGAAATAAACAGGTCAACGGCGGAAGATATGAAATGGATGTCAGACTGGGGCTTTGACTTCGTCAGGTTGCCAATGGCATACCCTCGTTACCTTTCTTTTGACAGGTCGAAAGACATAACATTAGAAGATATGTACAAACCTGACTCTAAAGTGCTGGATGATATAGATAATCTGGTATTTATGGCTCAGAAAAATGGTTTGCATGTGAGCCTCAACCTCCACAGGGCTCCGGGGTATTGCATAAATGCCGGGTTCCATGAACCTTTTAACCTCTGGAAAGATAAAGATGCACAGGATGCCTTCAATTTTCACTGGAAAATGTGGGCGGAACGTTATAAGGACATATCAGCCGATAAACTGAGCTTCGACCTACTAAATGAACCGGCATATATAGAAAATATGAATGACCAGTTCGCCAAAAAAGGTCCTGTCCCGGGTGATATTTACAGAAAGGTAGCTGAGGGAGCAGTTAACGCCATAAGAGCTGCCAGCCCTGACAGGCTTATCATTGCAGATGGCAACGGTGGAGGAAACAGTGTCATACCCGAATTATTTGACCTTAAGATTGCACAGAGCTGTCGCGGTTACTGGCCTGGTCTGATATCACATTACCAGGCACCATGGGTCTGGAAAGATCCATCTAAAGCCCCTGCACCTGTATGGCCGGGCACCATCGATGGAAAATATTACGGAAGAGAACAGCTGGAAGAATTTTACAAGCCATGGATCGAACTCCTGGACAAAGGTATAGGGGTCCATTGCGGGGAAGGCGGCTGCTGGAAGAAAACACCTCATAATATTTTCCTGGCATGGTTTGGTGATGTCCTTGACATTCTCACAAAAAATGGTATCGGTTATGCCCTGTGGAACTTCAGAGGTGATTTTGGCATCCTCGACTCAGGCAGGGAGGATGTTAATTACACCGACTGGCATGGTCATAAGCTGGACAGCAAATTGCTGGATCTGTTGAAAAAATATTAGTCTTCCTAACATGCCATTACCCCCCGGAAATATCCGATTGATTCTGCAATGCCAGGAAGAGGATCGTTCATGTCTTTTTCGAATTCGAGGCTGCAACAGCCTGTGTAATTTATCTTACGGAGGGTTTCGACAACCTCGGGAATATTTATTATTCCACGACCCATTTCAATAGTATTACCTTCTTTGGCAGCTTTATCCACATCCTTAACATGCATGTCGAATATCCTTGATTTATACCTCAACAAATCTGCAGCCGGATCCTGACCATCTCGTTTTGTATGGCCGATATCAAGGCATATACCTATTCTCTCATCAAGATCTTTGACATGATTCCAAATGTCCGTCGCATTTGGATACAAAGGGTTGTCAGGTCCATGATTATGGATAGCCACTCTGAAATCGTACGTTTTTACCTTTTTCTCAACATAAGGCAGAAGCTCATAATTGGGGGCACCAACTATCATTTTAACCCCGGCCATTCTTGCATATTCAAATGCCTGGTCCACTGCTTCCTGATTCTTCATATAAACAACACCAACAGTGTAAACATTTATGCCTGCATTTTTAAACTTATCTATAACAGCAGTGATCTGTTCCTGGGTACTGTTCATAGGCATATGAAAATCTTTCAGGGACAACAAGGTTACACCTATTCTTTTCATCATTTCAATAGTCTGCTCAACGCTGAACTTTAGAAATGTGTACCCTGCCATTCCTACATTAAATGGATTAACGACTTCATTAACGGATGACGGCATATTCGGATAGGCTTGTAATTTGGCAGTACCTGCTGCCAGTATTCCTGTTCCTGCTAATTTGATAAAATGACGACGTGATCTCATAATATGTTTTTTTAGTTATTGATTATTTTAAAAGTACCATATCTGAAGCAATTGCCATTAAAAAGGAAATTACTCCATCATTTGCCCTGTTTGTCTTTTCTGACTACCATATTGTTGTCGATTAGTCTGCTGTTATAGGTCTGGATAATTGCCTTCTGTTTATCCTCCATCTGCTTTTCAAGTGCGGGTTCTTTTCCAAGAAGGTTAATTTCAAGAAAATGATCTGTCTTATAATCAAACAATCCAACAGGCTTATTATCAACCATCTCAAGTATATGATCTTTCATATAGAGATTATATGTGGTTCCGTTGGTATTGAAAGCAAATGGTTCATAGGAATCGTCTAACAGGTTATTTCCAAATGCAATGTATTCCTGGTCATAGTTAAGATAGTTCAGGATTGTTGGCATGATATCAATTTGCTGTGCAATCCTGTGTTTCATCCCTTTCAGATCGCTTCCCGGTTTATAGAATATTATTGGCACGCAATATGCACCAAAGTTATTCTGAAATTCTTTATGAACAGACTCATTAGTATGATCGGCGGTTAAGACGAAAAGCGTATTTTTAAACCATGGGCTTAAAGACATTTCATGAAACATCTCCTTCAATGCAAAATCAGAATAGCCGATAACTTCAAGTATAGGCGCAGGCCCTTTTTTAAACTTATTCGTATATTTTTCAGGTACTTTGAACGGATGATGTGATGAAACTGAGAATATTGCAGCCATAAATGGCTGTTTGAAAGTATTTAGCTTTTGTGCGAAAAATTTAAAGAACGGTTCATCCCATACTCCCCACATACCATCAAAATCAGCTTTATTCGGATACTGATCTAATCCGAAATAATCATCAAACCCGGCCATTTTTGTGAAAGAATCAAAACCCATTGATCCGTTTGGTGCACCATGGAAAAATGCAGAATAATATCCCTTCTCCTTAAGCAGCTCCGGTAACCCGTTTATCTGGTTGTTCGCATAATGAGAAATAATATAGGGAGTTTCAAGCGAGGGCACAGAAGAAAGTACTGAAGGAATTGCATCAATTGATTTCTTCCCGTTTGCCAGCGATACATCAAAGGTAAGACTTACTTTTATAAGCGAATCAATAAATGGAGTATAACCCTCATATTTTCCTCCTTCAAGGTCCGGATTAAGTGATCCTATATATTCCCTGGCAAAACTCTCGAGAATAATTACAACTACATTATCATATTGAAAAGGTTTTTTGCCATCGGGAATATAATGAGGATTATAAAGTGTTTTAAGTTCTTCATTATCAAAGAATTTATAATTTACCAGCGGCTTCTTGTCGAATGTTCTCAAGATGCTGAATGGCGTATTCAGTACAATTGCAACGTCACGTGGAGTTTCCACATAACGTGTTGCATTACTAATAGTTATGGGACGTGTAGAGTGTTTATATCCACCGCGTGCAGCTCCGATTACCAGTGCAATTACCAGAGGTATAATCAGGATATTCACCGCCCAATAGCCTACTTTATTTATTTTTTCAGGCTTTCTGATCCTGACCTTATTATATAGCCAGACCATCAGAAACCATAGAAAGATGGTGAAAAGAGTGGCCGGCCAGTAATCATACAAAAACCGGAAGAATAGTTTCACGAGGTTGGTCTCGTTTTCGAAGGTCTGAAATACATCGGCAGTAGCCCGTTTGTCAACAAACTTGTAATATACAAAATCCATCCCGTTCATCGCCAGGGCAATACCATTGGTGATGAAGTAAATATATTTAACCACAGACTCATATACATGATTATAACGTAACTCAACCGGAATAATTTCCAGAAGAATAAATAACATGTTGATATATACCACAGCTGATATGTCGAATACCAATCCACCCTTTAAAATATTAATAAACTGGCCGAATGTCACTCCGGGAAACATTTTGAAGTTAAACAGGAAAAAACCTATCCGGCACAGCGAAAATAAAAACATCACAAGTAATATTCTGTACGCAAGCACAACAAATAAATTCCTGGATAACAACCATTTTTTCATTATCTCTTTCTTTAATTCAATTATTTACGAACAATTTCACATTTGATGACAGTCATTCATCAGAACACAAAATATATTATTTACCTGCCTGTTGCAAGCTTTATATTCTTAACCCATACTAAATATGGTGGTGGAGCCATGGTAAGGTGGTTATCTGAATTAACCGGTGGGGCTCCGTATTCGATCCCTAAGATGAAAGGCATTGCCCCATTACCATCTTTTGAATTCCTTAACGGCAGTTTATCGATTGGCATGGTCAGGTTATAATGTAAAGTACCCTCACTGTCGTACTTTACTGATCCCCTGAAAGTATCGGCATTGTCAGAAGGAAAGCGTCTTGAGTCTTCTCCTTTGAATCCCACAAGTTCAATTGTATTTGCCATTGTCAGAGGAGTAATAAGGCTGCCATCCGGATTTATTTCTCCTTCATGCAAACTGCCTTTTTTATGATCCGAAGCATATTCAGAACCAATAGGAAAACGTACACCCATCTTTTTTGTCAGCTTCCTGTCCATATTTATCCAGATTGTCAGTCCCTCGTTTAAAATCCTGTTCTGAACTGAAAGCTCATCAACCTTTATATCTACATATACGTTTTCGTTATCATTGGACAGGTAATAAAATAATTTCCCTTTATCAAAATAAGAATATTTTTCCGCAGGAATATTCATCTTATTATCAGAGGACTTGTGCCAGCTGTTCATATAAAACTTACCCTTTTGAGCGCTCAGGTTTGTGCTGATAATTACCGACAACAACACAACAAATGTCTTCATAATATTGTCAATATTTATTTAAGCATTATAACCTGCCAAGATAGATATTTATAATTAAATTCTTATAATAAAAAAAAGAAGCCAGGTCCTTCGCAAAATGAATTGTCGCGGACCTGGCTTTATATTATTAAATATTTGTCAGTTCTTCTGGATATCTTTCAACTGCTCTTTAAAATCGGAATTGTCAAAATCTCTCATATAACGATTAACACTTCTCCTTGCTCCGAATCCTGCCAGCATTATCAAAACAATAAGGGCAATCAAAACGTACATAACAATTTTTGTAGTCTCCTTTTTTGTTTTAAGAGCTTCAACAAGTCCATTGTATATAAGCCATAAGGAAAAAAGACTGACAGCCAGGTTTATGATGACTCCCAGATAGATATTAATTCCGCCTGCAAAAGCCAGCAATGCACTGATAGGCATGACTACCAGGGTAGCTGCAGTTACCCTTACATTGGCTTCGAAATCAGTGCTGCCTTTACATATCGAAGAAATGACCAGTAATATCACCGCTCCGATGAATAATCCAATTATGGCTGCAATAATTGACCATATAAATCCCATTATACCAATGGCGCCACCAAACATTCCGCCAGTTATTGCGCCTATTTTGATAAGACCCCAGAGGAAATGAAGGATACCGGCAATTGCGCCATATATCACAGCCTTGATTAAAGGTTCAGTCATCCCTCCCGAAGTTTTCATCGTGGAGAAATAAGATTTTGGATTTACAAGGACATCTTTTGATTCCTTAATAAATTCATTAAAATCGAAGGTTCCGTTGCTCATAATTCAAATAATTAATAGGGTTATTATTTAATTACCGTTAATTAAGAATTTAAGAACCCAAGTTAAAAAAATATTTTATTTAATTGTAAGAAAGATATATATATAATTATCCCAGCGACTTTATTTATTCAAGGTATGTATATCCATAAAGACCCGAACGGTAATTTGAGAGAAACTCTTTTCCCTCCTCAAGAGTTATAATACCGGCTTTGACAGAGGAAGTCACCCATGTTTCAACGGTTCGCACCATTTTTTTGGAGTTATACTGCACATAGTCAAGAACTTCAGCAACAGTCTCCCCATCAATTACCTGGTCAATCTTATAGCCATCACTGTCAACGGATACATGCACTGCATTTGTGTCACCAAACAGGTTGTGAAGGTCACCCAGTATCTCCTGGTATGCACCTACAAGGAATACACCCAGGTAATATGGTTCTTTCCCCTTCAGCGAATGAACCGGAAGGTGATAGGAAGAATTGGTGGTAGCAATAAAATTGTCAATTTTCCCGTCACTATCGCAGGTCATGTCCTGAATGGTTGCGGTGCGTAAAGGTTCCTCATTTAACCTGTGAATTGGCATTATAGGGAAAATCTGATCGATAGCCCAGGCATCAGGCAATGACTGAAAGAGTGAGAAATTGCAGAAATATTTGTCCGACAATATCCTGGATATTTGTCGCAGTTCCTCAGGAACATGCTTAGTGATGCTGGCCATCTGATAAACCTTACGGGCAATGGACCAGAAAAGGCGTTCGATCTGCGCACGTGTTTTGAGATCAATCAGTCCGAAACTGAAACGGTCAAGAGCTTCCTCTCTGATCTGTTGGGCATCGTGCCAGGTTTCAAGCATCCTGGGTTGTGTGAAATTATCCCATAAAACGAAAAGCTCCCTAACCAGTTCATGGTCCTGTTCATCTATGATTTTTTCCGGATCCCATGAAGGCAGTGTTGTAGTCTCAAGAACTTCAATTATCAGCACTGAATGATGTGCTGTAAGTGATCTGCCGGATTCTGTTATCACATTCGGGTGAGGGATGTTGTTCTTGTTACTTGCATCGACAAATGTACTTATGGAGTCATTTACATATTCCTGGATAGTATAATTCACGCTGCTTTCGCTGTTCGATGAACCCGTACCATCATAATCCACTCCCAGTCCGCCTCCGATATCAACAAACTCAACATCGAAGCCAAGTTTTCGCAGCTCAACATAAAACTGGGATGCCTCACGCAAAGCTATCTTTATACGTCGGATCTTAGTGACCTGGCTGCCAATATGAAAATGAATCAGCTTTACACAATCCCTCATCTTATTCCTTTCAAGAAAATCAATCGCTTCAAGTAATTCGCTCGAGGTCAGTCCGAATTTACTTATGTCACCTCCCGAATCCTCCCACTTTCCGCTTCCCACACTTGCAAGCTTAATCCGTATCCCAAGATTTGGTTTAACTTTAAGACGCTTGGCGATTGTTGTAATAAGCTTAAGTTCATTGAGCTTTTCGACTACAAGAAAAATCCTTTTACCCATTTTCTGAGCCAGCAGAGCCAGTTCGATATAATCTTCATCCTTGTATCCATTACAAATTATTAATGATTCGGGATCGGTATTGATGGCAATAACGGCATGCAATTCAGGCTTGGAACCGGCTTCAAGGCCAATGTTGAATTTTTTTCCATGACTGACAATTTCTTCAACCACCGGACGCATCTGATTGACTTTTATCGGATAGATTATAAAATTCTGTGCCTTATATCCATATTCTTCCGATGCTGATTTAAAGCAGTTGGATATGCTTATGATCCTGTCATCCAAAATGTCAGGAAAGCGCACAAGGACAGGGGTAGAAACATCCGAAAGGATGAGTTCATCCAGAAGTTCTTTCAGATCGACTGAAGCGCAGTTTTTCTGGGGAGTAACAATAACATTGCCTCTTTCGTTGATGGCAAAGTAATCAACACCCCATCCGTTAATGTTATATAATTCAGCTGAATCTTCAACTCTCCATTTTCTCATGATCGGTCATATTGCTGTATTCATTAAGCCCGCAAAGGTCAGAAAAAAATGTGTTTTTACAAAGTTATTACTCACCCCCTCTCCTTTTCACCCACTCACCCCCTCCTTTTCACCTGAGGTTCATAGTATTCAGGTCAACCTTTTTAATGACCTTATACACCGGATACGGATTATATCCCATACCCCACTGGGGTACAAGACTGCGGTCAAAAAGGTTCCATGTTACCATACCATCATTTGATTCCGGCTCAAGAAGGTAAGCTGCAACATTTGCCAGTGGCTGCGCTGTTCTTATTACAATTGTCCCGGCAGGGAATGAAATTGTGTCGTTAACATATTTCCCGGTTATGGTATTAGTATAATGGCCCTGGTTTGCCCTGGGAGAATCTTTTAAATCACTGACATCAAAGCGCTCCACAAATATGGTAGTATTGCTTGCAAGAATTTCGAGCCTGATGCCATGTATTTTTAGAAGGTCAACAATAGCAGGATCTTTAAGGGTGAGCAGATAAGCAAAAGGGAATTTAACATTTCTCGACGGATAGAAATCAATAAGATAAGGGACAACAACATCTTTCTGTCTGTCGCTTCGCTTATAGCTTTTTCTGCCATGTGCAGTTGCAACTATATCAGCCTCATATGTTCTTATCATTACCTTATCAGGAATTGGCTTTACCTTATATTCTACTGCAAAAGAGTCAGTTACTGCAGGACTTTCGCCGCGTGCAATAGTCTTTTTATCTACATCATTTAACAATCTTTTAATTTCCTGATTATTTGCAGAACAGTATTCAAGCAATGATTTTATAAGTGAATAACAACCGAGAACTCTTGATTTGTAATCGGCGTATACATAATTTTCATTAAGTATTCCAAGCCTGTTCCTGATACCAAAAAGGTTAACAATATAACGAGGCTCGGAAGCATCCTGTATCCACCCTTTGTCTGGATCCATCATATCAACAAATTCGCCATAGTAACAATTTTCAACTTTATACTTACCCGACAAAGTCTTCGATATTTCAGGCATCATCTTCGTACGCATGTAATCAATTAAGGAATTATCCCCATTGGGGTTCACCATCCACGTAAAGGTAACAGGTTCAACATGATATGAACCGTCGGTGGTATGACAATCCATGAACACAGAAGGATCCCAGCGGTTGAACCCATTTTTCAGGAGACCTTGTACCTCCGGAGATTCTGCCTTCATACCATCGCGGTTAAGATCAAGAAACTCTCCGTTATATCTTACGCCCACTCCGTTGACCGGGCCATTCTGATTTGTCCTGTTAAGAGTACTAATCTTTTCATTACCATCGGGATTAAAGAGCGGGCAGATAAGAATAACCACATTTTTAAGGAGATCCGGATTTTTATCTGCAAGGAGATCCCTTGCGAACATCAGTGAAGCTTCTTTCCCCTCAACTTCACCGGCATGAATATTTGCCTGTATATACACAACTATCCTTTTGTCGTTTACAAGATCCTCAGGAGATTTTGGAAGCGGGTTACCTATTACTAAAAGAGGGACATCTCTCCCTTCTACTGATGTCGCTAACTTTTCAACCCTGATAAATTTGGATGCATTCTTCAGCTGATCAATATAGGACATAACATCCGCATAATTTGCGGTAGACTTAAAATCAGATTTTTCTGCGACTGTCAGGAACTTTGGCTGGCTGAAAGCATTTGCAACTGATAAAAATAATATAGACAGAGAAAATAAATATTTTTTCATAACGTGATTCTCGTGGTTTTATGTGACTTGCAAAAGTAGGAATATTTTATATTATTCTAACAATTGGGATATTTGGTAAAAAAAAGTAGCGTCTAAAAGGTTCAAAAAGATATCATCTAAATATCAGATTATTATAAAATAATTTAGATTTTATCAAAATAATTGCTTACATTGCGCCATTAATTTAAAAACAGAATAAAATGAACAAAGGAACAGTGAAATTTTTTAATGTATCAAAAGGTTTTGGTTTCATTAAAGACGCAGATTCGGATAATGAATATTTTGTACACGTATCTGGCCTGAAAGATCAGATTAAAGAGAATGATGAAGTTACTTTCGAACTTCAGGAAGGTAAAAAAGGAATTAATGCAGTAGACGTAAGACTAGCTTAGTTATCTATACAAAGATTTATTATCAAAGGGACATGCCATGGCATGTCCCTTTTTGCTGGTTATCAATCTGTTCGCTTAAAACTTGAATAAAACATCCCATCTGTCTTAATAATCCGGTATATGCCAGTTACGAAGACTCAAGGACAATAAGACATTAAGATATTTTAATCACATTCTGTTTTTTTCTTCTTTTTTAGCTTTTTTTGCAGCCCTCTTTTCTTTCAGACTCTTGGTAGGTTCTTTTTTGTTCTTTGTCTGTTCTTTTGCTTTTTCGTGTGACATGGCTATATATTTAAAGTTAATAAAAGGTATTCCAAATATAAAAAAAATCAATCAAACGTCCATAGTTTTTAATGATTCATCTACCTTTTCAAGTTCATAATAAGCTAGCTGCCTCCTCATCAATATACCAGGTCAGATCTCCATAAACAGGAACAATATTATATGCCGGAAAGTTTATGGCAAAAGGATCTTTTTTAAAAATCTTCTTAACAATCTCTGCTTTCTTTTTCCCTGTCACAAGAAAAACTACAGCATTGGCATTATTAATAACCCTGCCCGTTATGGTTATCCTTTTTTGTCCTGTTTCCGGATGAACAACTTGTTCACATATACTGTCTGAAAAAAGTAAATTCATACTGGCAGGAAATATTGATGCAGTATGACCATCCTCCCCTACTCCCAGAATAACAAGGTCAAACATTGGCAAGCCGTCGCGCCTGACAGTACTAACAGAGATTTCTTCGGAATATCGTAAAGCTTCCTTTTCAGGATCATTTTCACCCTTTATCCTGTGAACATTGGAATAGGGAATGCTTAATCTGTCAAAAAGTTTTCTCCTGGCCATTCCATAGTTGCTTTCAGAACTTTCCTGGGGGACACATCTCTCATCGCCCCAGAAAAAATGAACATACTTCCATGAAACTGATTCTGAGAATTGTTCCCCCAGCAGGCTAAAGAGTATTTCCGGTGTGGATCCGCCTGATAAAGCAATAGTCACCGGCTTTTTCTTTTTTTCTGATTCTTTAAACATGTCAACAAGAAGACCGGCAAACTCCCGGGCCAGTTCATAAGGGGATGAAAATATTTTTAGTGATCTATCCAATTAAATATTATTATTTTTTATTATCCAAGGTTTTTTTAACTTCCATTCGCCCCCTCTCCTCTTCTCCCCCTCTGTCCACCGTAGCTTTAGAGTAGGTGGATTCTCCCCCTCTTAATTCACAGTTCACAATACAGTTCTTCATCAGCCAGGTTTTTACACGGGTATCGCCATGTAATACCATCACCTTCAATAAGATCATTGGCATGTTCAGGGCCCCATGTTCCTGCAGGATATCCAAATACCTTTATCGACGGATTTTTAGCCCAGGCCTTCTGAATAGGTTCAAGGAATTTCCATGCAGTCTCAACTTCATCATCACGTGAAAAAAGAGTTGAGTCACCCAGCATCACATCATGCAACAACCGCTCATAAGCCGATGGAACCCAGATATCGGCAAGGTCCTTGTAATGAAAATCCATATCTACATTCTTTACATTAAATCCTGCACCCGGTTCTTTCATATCAAATTTCAGAAGTATGCCTTCATCAGGCTGAATACGAATTATTAACTGGTTGCCGGATAATTTTACCATTGTACGCTGAAACAGGTGATGCGGTGTCTGCTTAAAATGTATAACTATTTCTGTTACCCGCGTGGGGAGTCTTTTCCCCGTACGCATATAAAACGGGACACCTCCCCATCTCCAGTTATTTATAAAGAACTTGATGGCAACATATGTCTCTGTGCGTGAATCGACTGCAACACCTTTCTCGTATCTGTATCCTGTTATACATTCTCCCCTTACAAGCGATCCGGTATACTGTCCTCTTATAACATATTTTGACACATCCTCTTCCTTAATAGGCTGTAATGACTGAAATACTTTAAGTACTTCATTACGTATAGCATTTGCATCAAGCGAAGAAGGAGGTTCCATAGCTGTAAGTCCCACCATCTGAAGCAGGTGGTTCTGAACCATATCGCGGAGAGCTCCGGCAGAATCATAATATCCTCCTCTTTCCTCAACACCTATGCTCTCCGATGATGTAATCTCGATTCGATCGATATAATTCCTGTTCCATAGTGGCTCAAATATTCCATTTGCAAACCTTGTAACAAGCAGGTTCTGAACAGTTTCCTTGCCCAGGTAATGATCTATCCTGAAAATCTGATCTTCAGAAATAAGTTCATGCAAGGTTTTATTAAGGTTCCTTCCCGATTCAAGATCATACCCGAAAGGTTTTTCGATAATTATACGTCTGAAACCATTTTCCGTAACAGTCAATCCTTCTTTTGACAGGTTAACTGCTATAATCTCGTACATACTCGGGGGAGTAGCCAGATAAAAAATATAATTTCCACCAATGCCATACCGCTCATCCAAATCAAGCAAAGCCTCCTTCAATTCTGAATATCCCCTACCTGAATAATCTTCAATTGAGTGATAGTAGAGATCTTTGGTGAAATCTGAAATCAGGATCTGATCCGAAGCTTTTTCCTCAGAGAATGTAACTATTGCTTCTTTCATCTTTGTTCTGAAGGCTTCATCGGATATTTTTGTCCTCCCTACTCCCACGATTGCATATTTCTCAGGCATAATTTTCTGGCTTTTGAGCGAAAATATTGCAGGAATAAGCTTTCTTGAAGTAAGATCACCTGAAGCACCAAAAA
>Ga0315542_1001553_pt1 | contig 14317 bp, 12 predicted proteins | sample SalMarSW160120MG_FD_202541 | JGI IMG/M metagenome (GOLD analysis project Ga0315542, IMG submission 202541) | Salt marsh sediment microbial communities from the Plum Island Ecosystem LTER, Massachusetts, United States - Salt Marsh Sediment SW1601-20 ...
AGGCAAGGCGCAATGCAGAACTTAAGAAACGGCAGGCAGAGGAAAGGCGTAAAGCAGAACTTAGAAAACGGCAAATCCAGGCAAGGCGCAATGCAGAACTTAAGAAACGCCAAGCAGAGGCACGAAGACAGGAGCAACTTCGACGTCAAAGGGAGCAGAGGAGGCAAGAGCAGCTGAGACGTCAAAGGGAGATAAGACGTCAGGAAGAACTACGACGTCGGAGGCAACAGCAACAAAGAAGGCGTTAGGGTTAATAAGGGATTTTGTCATCGTATCGGTGATAACTTTGGTAATTTCGAGTGCGATAAATGCTGCAAACAACCATTACAATTTCAAGCGATAATGACGAAACCGCCCGAATAGAAGCCGCTGAAAGACTCGGTGTTGAACCCGATGAAGTCGCTGTAGAATCGGCTGATGGAGAAACCTACACTGCTTCACTGCTCAATGCCCCCGGCCAGATGGATATTGTCGTTTTGGACCGTCATATGAATGCGACAATTCGGACAATAACACCACCTTTGGGAAATGGAAAGCCGGTAGAGGTCAAGGAAATTGAAGAAGCACTTGCCGCTCTAAATATAGTTTTTGGAATCAACAAGGAGATCATCGAGAATATTGTCTCCGAAGTTGCAGCTACAGGAATTTCGCAGAACAATGTCCAGATTGCAGCCGGGGAACCCGCAAAGGATGGTGTCGATGCTCGGATAGAATTCAAATTTAGGCTTAACGGTGAAGATCCTGAAACCGTCGATGCATCTCGACAAAGTGGCAAACTGGATCCAACAACCGTGATCAAGGAAATGGTTGCAGAGGGCGATGTCCTTGCCGTCAAAATTCCATCAAAGAAACCGGTCAACGGGAGTACTGTAACAGGTGAAACTCTTTTAGGTGCCGAATCTAAGGATAAACCACTGCTGGCAGGTGCAAATGTTACGATTCTTGAGGATAATGTAACCTACGTTGTTGCCGAAGGTGTCGCTGTAGGTTATGCGGATTATGTGGATGGCAGGCTGTGTGTTGAGGACCCCCTGCAGATTTCAACTGATAAGTTGAGTGTCCGGCTATCCGTCCATCCGCCGTCGCAGTCAGGTAAGACGCTCACAATGGACATTGTTGAAGAAATGCTAAAGAATTCAAGCATAACCCATGGCATCAATCAAGAGGCCATTGAGCAGGCATTGAAGGAGGCGATTGCCGGTGGAATACCGATACTCAATGCCGTTATTGCTAAGGGAAAGGCCCCTGAGCCAGGGAGAAGGGCCAGGATCGACCTCAAGTTTCAAACCGAGAAAACGATAGGGACAGTTGACCAGGAATCCGGAGTCATTGACTATAAAGAACGCCAAACCCTGCAAAACGTAAAAACCGGGGAGGTCCTGGCGGTTAAAGTGCCGCCGACCAAGGGGAAAGATGGGATTAACGTGTACGGTGACATCATTCCTGCTGAGCCGGACACCGATGAAATCCTTATCCCTGGTGAAAACGTGGAGGTATCGGACGATGGTCTTGTCTTAACTTCGGCAATCGATGGTGTAGTCGTCCTCACCCATGATAATAAGGTTGGGGTTTTAAAACAATTCCAAGTGCCCGGTCATGTCGATTATTCAACGGGCAATTTGTCAATGGACGGGACATTGGATATCAAAGGCTGGATCCGATCGGGGTTCCATGTGCAGGCAAAAGGTGAAATCCTGGTCGGCGAAGGTATTGAAGGTGCGAACGTCGAAGCTGGTGCCGATATCTCCATAAAGGGTGGCATTATCGGTTCAGGAGAGGGAACGGTCCATGCTGGTGGAGATCTCACAGTCCGTTTTATTGAAAATGCCCAGGTCCACGCGAACGGCAACATACACATACGGAATGATATCGTCCGCAGTAATGTATCTGCCGGTGGCAGCATTATCTGTACTGGCGGAAAGGGTCGTATAAGGGGCGGTAGCGTCAGTGCCGGCAAGGTTATCGAAATGAACGAAATTGGATCACCCGCCGGCGTCATAACTCATGTGAGTGTGGGTGTGGTTTCGGAATTCAGGGAAAGACTCGTTAATATTTCAAAAAAGTTGGCCGGGTACAGAAAAAGCAAGGCAAAAATGGACATGATTTTGGCAAAATCCGACAAATTCGGAAAAGATAAAGAGATTCCCGGTGAACTTTTACACAAAATTGAGACGCTCAGGAAAAACAGACTCAAGATAGTCATTGAGGAGAACAGGATTGTAAAAGAGAGGGATGCGCTATCAAAAAAACTGTCGGCTCCTGATGGCGAACTCTTGACAGTGAAGGTGAAAGGGGTCGTTTATTCGGGGACCACGGTATTCGTGAGCGGATATGCTTTTAAGGTCAAGGACGATATAAAGGGGAAAGTTACTTTTATTTTCGACAAGGAAGAACTGGCTGTAAAGATGATAAAGTAATCTATGATACAGGAGAAAATATCGATATGAATATAGAGAAATTGAGGGTCCAGGACCTTATGCAGACAGACGTTAAACTGGTTAATAAATCAACAACCATTTCCAAGGCCGCAAGAATGATGCGCGATTCAGGTGTATCGAGTCTCATTGTTGAACTTGATGACGATGGCGACGCATTCGGGATCATTACACGGAAAGATATCATTGAAGCGTTTCTATCGAACACAATTAGCGGGCCCGCACACCTGGTAGAGGACGTAATGACCAAACCGGCGATTACCGTCAATTTGGGCATGTCCATTTACAACTGCCAACTGTTGATGCGTATGGTAGGCGTAAGAAGATTGCCGGTCGTGGATGGAAATCAATTGGTTGGGGTTCTCAGTAACGCCGATATCTTCGGAAAACTGCTCGAGGACATCGCCTGACAACCGGGAAATCAGGAAAAGGTGAAACAGAAGCTTGCATCTTGCAGCCTTGACCAGCATCCCCGATAAAGTCGGGATCTTCGACAAGCATCTCCCGCTAAAGCAGGATTTTGCTAAGTCACGCCTCAGGCGTGATTTGACGCCAAGCTTCGCTAATATTCAATAAGGGAATCGCGGCCTATTTTCCCCGGAGAAGTAAAACCGGTCATGGACATGATCCGTTTTAACTCCCCCGTCATCTGTTGGACAACATCCTTGACACCCTCATTCTTGTTGGCGCCCAATCCGTAAAGGATCGGTCTTCCCAGACCTACCAGTGTGGCTCCGAATGCCAGACCCTTGAAAGCGTCACTCCCACGCCGGAATCCCCCGTCCACGAGGATTACTGTTTCATCCCTTGCAACCGAGACAATTTCATCCATGACCTGGAAGGGATGGGGAAGATAATCCAGGGTGTGTGCCCCATGATTGGACACGAAGATGGCATCAGCGCCCGCCTCCATCGATTTTTCTGCGTCCTCCTTGCTCAGTACACCCTTGAAGATCAACGGGATGGATATCTTCTTTCTAATCTCCTTAAGCTCTTCGAGAGAGAGCGGGGAGCAGTCAAAGGCCATCTGTTTATCATGTACTTTGGTCCCCTGTCCGGAATCGATTTCAATCCCTAACCAGTTGACACCGGCAGCCTGGATTTCATCGATAGCATTGAACATCATCAGGCGGTCTTTTAATGGTTTTACATTCGCAGCCAAAGGGACCCCTGTTTCTGCAATAGCCTTCAGGTCCTGGGGTATAGGGGTGCCGGTCCACATGAGGCTCCCCGCCGCTTTAAGACCGGCTGCCACTTCCATGAGACCGTCGTCAACGATTGCGGGAATCGGCATGGTCATGGAAGACATGATAATGGGCGTATTCAAGTTAACACCCAACACAGAGCAATCCGTTCCTACTTTGGCCCCGTCAATACAACGCTGCCTGATGGTGTATCGATCAAGGACACGTCGGTTGTTGGAGAGGACGAACTCAGTCTCCGCCCCATCCAGCAACCAACCAATGTCACGGTTTCTGATTTCAGCTTCTCCCTTTTCGTAAATTTCCGTTAATTCCATTTTTCCTGTCCTCCTTTAATGGTGTGTGGTGGCTTTGACACCCTTCTATAATCCACCGAGATAACTACTTCTCAAAAATCTTTTTATAGTCGCCGTAACCCTCCTTTTCCAGGTCTTCCCTCCGAATAAAGCGAAGGGAGGCAGAGTTGATGCAGTAACGGAGCCCTGTTGGTTCAGGCCCGTCAGGAAACAGATGCCCGAGATGAGAATCGGCATGTCTGCTTCGAACTTCTGTCCTCTTCATAAAAAGAGTTCTATCTTCTATTTCAACAATATTTCCCGGCTCAAGCGGTTTTGAAAAGCTCGGCCATCCTGTCCCGGAATCATACTTGTTAGTAGAGATAAAGAGAGGCTCCCCGGAAGCTATATCCACATAGATCCCCTCCTTTTTGTTATCCCAGTATTCATTAGCAAACGGCCTCTCCGTGGAATTTCCCCGGGTCACCTTGTACTGCAATGGGGTCAATTTTTTCTTCAGCTCCTCTTCAGACAGTTTCTTGTACCTCTTGTTATGATTTCCGGTCTCTTCAATTCGGGTTTTGGCCTTCCAAACCTTTGTCAAGTACTGATCGCGACCGGAACCGCGTCTGTACTGTTTATACCCCATGGGGTTTTTCCTGTGGTAATCCTGATGATAACCTTCTGCCTGATAAAATTTGGAGGCTTTTTTAATTTCTGTAACAATCGGCTTGTCATATATCCCGGAATTATCAAGATCTGCCTTGGATTTCTCTGCTAAAGCCTTTTGCTCTTCGTTATGATAGAAAATTGCCGTCCTGTACTGTGGACCCCTGTCCACAAACTGCCCGCCCGGATCTGTCGGGTCAACCTGCCTCCAGAACAGATCGAGAATCTCTGAATAGGTTATCCTGGAAGGATCAAAGATGACCTGGACGGCCTCCATATGCCCGGTCTGCCCACTTGAAACCTCCGCATATGAAGGGTCCTTTTCATCCCCGCCCGTATAACCTGATACAACGTCTAAAACCCCCTCCAGATCTTCAAAAGGATGCTCCATACACCAGAAACAACCTCCGGCAAAGGTCGCCTTATCGGGTTTAGTTTGCGCATCTGAATCGCTATGTATCAGTACCAGTGCAGGTAACAAAAAGACGAATTTACTGCTTATCCCAAACATATTGACCTCCATTAATCTCTAACCCGAACTCAGGTCTTTATTGCCCCACCTCATGTAAATCCTGTTCCGGCCGTACAGGTATAGCAGTGGTCGGCTACTGCAATAGGGCTACCTGATTCGGGGGAGGCAGCCATTTCAGTGATATGAATCTTCCGCCCTCCCATATAAAGCCCTCTTGCTACATTGAAATCGCAGTCATAAAGATATCCGTCCCAGGAGACTGAAACCATCGTCCGGCACATGACCCCTTCGACCGCACATGGATTAAAACCTGAAGAGAGTTTCTCGATATACTTGTTCATGTTTCCGGATTTCAGAAGCCAATCGCGAAACCTTCCCAAAGGGACGTTTGCGAAAGTAAAGAGATTATTAAAGGCGATCCCCCACTTTTTTAAGAGAACCTGGCGGAACCGCTTTTCAGTCTCAGACTGTGATGACGGCAGAAATGCACCGGTCGGGTTAGAGACCAGGTTGAGTTCAAGTCCGGGGCCGTCTACCCCGTATCCAAGCGCGTTAAGCTTCTCTAAGGCGGCAATACTCATGCTGAAGATTCCCCTGCCACGTTGCGACTCAGTCTGAGCCTGGTTCAGGGAAGGGAAAGAGGCCACAATTACCACCCCATATTCTTTGAACAGCTCAAACAGGTGGTTTCGCTTGCCGTCATTTAGGGCGGAGAGGTTTGAGCGGATCATGATTCTCGGGGCAAGGGGGGAGAGTCTTTCAATGAGATCAGGAAGGTTATGATTCAGTTCAGGCGCTCCCCCTGTGATGTCTATGACCTCAAAAGAACACCTTTTTGCATAATCTATAATATGGCCAACTGTTTCGGAATTCATGTTCTCCTTGCGGCCAGGCCCGGCGTCCAAATGACAGTGCCGGCATACCTGGTTGCACAATAATCCCATATTGATCTGTAACGTGGTTGTTTGATCACGCTCCAGTGTAAGACCATGCGTGGCTAAGGTCTGGCGAAAAGGCTCTATGGGCATGGCCCTTTTACCACAACCCTTATCTGTTACTTTTGATGATTTTGCGGGTTCCATTGTTAACCTGCTTTTGGTGTTCACATAGAAAGCTTCTCAGCAATATTTCTCATCTGAATACCATGGACAAGGGACGCACCACCTCTGATAGCCGTTACCACATGAATCGCCTCGGTCATCTCAGCCATATTAGATCCCTTTTCCAGACAGGATTGAGTAAAGGCATCAATGCAGTAAGGACACTGGATGGTGTGGGCCACGGCAAGGGCAATGAGAGACTTCTCCCGTTCTGTCAGTTCTCCTTCAGAAAACACGGCCCCGTAGTAATCAAAAAACTTGTCAGCTAAGTCTGGTACTTCCTTCCCGATCTCTTCAAACTTTGGAAGGTCTTCAGGTTTGTAATAGGTCTCCATTGAGAAATTCCTCCTTTTTATGGTTCGCCAAATAGTTGATTCCCGCCTGGGGCGGAATTGAGTTGGACAATAATTCCCTTATCCCATATTCTTCACAGCCTTTGGTCCCCATGTTCCTGAGTCGTATGGAAAAAGGATTTCAGCTCGATTGGCACAAGTTTCACATCCCTCCAGAATAGGTGACAGAAAGGCCCAGCACAACTCTACACCGTCCTGCCGCCAGAAGAGCATGTGATCCCCCAACATCACATCTAACAGTACTTTTTCATAGGCATCCAGCACGGGGCCGGTGTAGTTCTGGTGATAATTAAAATCCATTGTAACCGACCTTAAACAGACCCTGGCGCCGGGGTTCTTTGTCTGGAAGGTCAACGAAATTTTTTCATCCGGGTGAATCCCTAGAATGAGTCGATTGGGAGTGATCTGCTCCCCTAATGTCTGACGGAACATGGAATGGGGGATCTCTTTAAACTGGATAACAATTTCGGTGCGTTTTTCGGCTAATCTCTTCCCCGATGTGAGAAAAAAGGGCACGCCCTGCCAGCGCCAGTTGTCCATAAAGATCTTCATGGTAGCAAAGGTTGGCGTCAATGATTCAGTGTCGATCCCGGGTTCGTCGCGATAAGCCGGGACCCTCTTTCGATCAATGGCCCCTGCCCCGTATTGTCCCAGTACCAGGTAATTTTGAAGATCGCTAATGGGAAACGGCCTGATCGTTCTATATACCTTAACCTTTTCGTCACGGACCCGATCGGCCTCGAAAAGGGAAGGGGGGTCCATGGCCGTCAGGGCAAGGAGTTGCATCATATGGTTCTGGAACATGTCCCTTAAGACACCTGCCTGTTCGTAGTATCCTGCCCTGTGCTCTACGCCGAGGGTTTCAGCAGCAGTGATGCTCACACTGTCAATGTATCTCCTGTTCCAGAGAGGTTCAAATATGGCGTTGGCAAAACGAAACATGAGGATATTTTGAACGGTTTCCTTGGCCAAATAATGATCAATTCTAAAGATCTGATCTTCTTGAAAATGCTCATGAAGGGATCGGTCCAGATCGATGGCAGTGTCCAGATCGCGACCGAACGGTTTTTCTACGACAATCCTTGCCCAACTATTTCCCTTTTCGTTTTCTATTGATAAACCGGCTTTACCAAGCATTTGGGCGGTTGATTTATAAAGAGACGGTGGGATGGCCAGGTAAAAGACCCTGTTCCAGTTAGTGCCCCGTTCTTTGTCCAGCTTCCTGAGGGAGTCTGCCAAGGCCTTGAAAGAGGGGAGTTCACCGTAGTCAATTTCCTGATAGTAAAGCGATTTGGAAAAGTCTTGCCATTTTTGATCATCCAGGATGTTTGCGGTCTTCAAGGCATTTTTCATCTTATCTCTGAATTCCTGGTCACTCAGTCTTGTACGCGCGCATCCAACAACAAGGAAGGGATCGGACAAACCATGATTGATATATAAGTTAAAGAGGGCCGGGACGATCTTTCTCGCAGTCAGATCGCCCGAGGCGCCCACGATAACAATCATACAGGGGTCAGGATTTCCTTCGATGAGGCAGGACTCAAAAGGAATTTCCAGATCTGGCGCCGTAGTCCTGGCTATTGCAGGGTTGTTTCCATTTGGCATCTCGTCAGTGTTGTTCATAGCGATATCCTTTCATTAGAAAGCCATGCACGGGTGAACATCACAGGTGTTGGTAAACGATATCGTTCACTCCTTATCAAGCGGGGTAATGGAGTAGTGGAGTAATGGAAAAGCAAAATGACAAAACTCAAAAATTCCATTAGATTTCTTATTGCATACATTCTCCTTGATCCTAAGACCAATACTCCACCACTCCATCACTCCATAGGTCTTGATTTACACTCGCCTTGAACCCTTTAGTTCACCTTCGTATGAGGAGCCTATTCTTTATTTGCAACTACCGCATGGCCGCCAAACTCACGACGAAGGGCTGCCACAACCTTATCGGAGAATGAATCCTGTTTCTGGGAACGGAACCTGCGCATTAGAGATAATGCAATCACTGGCGCCGAAACACCGGTGTCTATGGCCTGTTGAACCGTCCATCGGCCTTCTCCCGAATCATCCACGTAGCCTCTGATATCAGAAAGATCTGCATCCTTGGCAAAGGCGGACTCCATTAGCTCTAAGAGCCATGAACGCACTACACTCCCCTGGTTCCAGAGATGTGAGATGGCGGCATAGTCCAATGATTCAGAGTAAGGAGATGCCTCTAAAATGTCAAACCCTTCACCGTAAGCCTGCATCATACCGTACTCAATGCCGTTGTGGACCATCTTCACAAAATGGCCGGAACCAACTCCTCCGCAGTGAAGATATCCCTCTTTGGGAGCCAGGGTCTTAAATATGGGCTCAAGGTATTGGTAGGTCTCTTTTTCCCCTCCAATCATTAAACAATAGCCTACCTTCAGACCCCATATACCACCACTGACACCTGCATCTATAAATTTGATCTCCTTTTCGGTTAACAGGTCAGCACGCCGGATGTCGTCCTTGTAATAGGTATTTCCGCCGTCAATGACAATGTCACCTGGAGATAGAATTTCTTTGAGCTGGACGATATGGTCATCCACGGTGGGGCCGGCAGGTAACATTACCCAGGTGACACGTGGTGGAGAGAGCTTTTCAACCACCTCACTAAGTGAATAGGCCCCAATGGCTCCTTCCTTTACAAGTTGATCCGTTTTGTTGGGTGTTCGATTATAGGCGATGACACTGTGGCCCCCCTGCAAGAGTCTTTTCGCCATATTCATGCCCATCCGGCCCAACCCGATCATGGCTAATTGCATATTCTGTTCTCCTTTCCGAGAAAGTATCGCTAATGGTTCAGATTCCAATCGTAAAACAGATGTTCCACCTCAATGGTGTCCATATGCTCGGCGAGATACTCTGCTTTTTCATCCTGGTCTAAGTAGGGGCGCAGGAAGCGGAAAATATCCCGCCTGTGACCAAAGTCCTTTTTATACCAGTTAAATATCTCTGAGAGGAGGATCTTATTTTTTTCAGGCAATATGACCACCTCTGAGCTGTTGATGAAGTTCCGGGTGGCGGTCTCAAGCTGGTCGTCAATGGCACCGGCTTCATAGAAGCGGATGGGGGCGCAGGATCGTGATCCGCACACCAGGGCAAAATGGATCCTGTTGTCCATGGGCTCAATCATGTAGGCTCGACGGGGGTCCCTCCCCTTAAAAACCGGGGACATCCGGTACGGGGGGTGGGCATTGGACCGCAGGATACCGTGCTCGATATCATCCGGTGCAAAGGTATAATCACCGATGTCATAGGCGATGTGGGTAAAAAAATTGCTGATTCCCCTTACAGACGAGTTCAACCCCAATTCTACAATACCCTGAACAACAATGGTATTATAAAGGTTGATCCAGAAGGCAAGTTTTTCTTCCCGGGTCACAAGACCTTTCAGATCAAACGCCTTAAGGTGTACTACCGACTCCAAATAAGAGCGGTATTCCTCCGATCTTTTCATGGCCGCATAATCCACCAGGCCACGATCCATACTGTAAAACATATCCTTAAGCTCGCCGATTGAAGACATCAGCTTTGGCGCCAGATCTGCGGCGGGCGATGGAATCACACCGGGAACCTCATTGAGGATCTTCACATCCTTCAATTTGCGGGATTTCCTGCGGCCTAACCAGTTCAGGGCCTGCCTGTCTTCATCATAGTACTCATAAACCAGGTCGATGAAAAGGGAGGAAGTCCAGCCGAAACTGTCCGAACCGTAACCCTTTCCTGTAATGGAGTCAAAATATTCATGAAATCCGAACCTTACCGGAAGCTGGATCATGTCCTTTTTCATGGCGTCTGACTTTTCCCGGTACCCGTAGCTCTTAAGCCCCTGAGAGAGCATCCAGTTAATGTTGATCCACACCGGTCCCCGCCAGTAGTTCTTAGGGTCAAATTCATTTCGGGCCATATCATAATTCGGGATAGTGAAACAGTTCCCCTGATGCAGGGCGCAGAAAGAAACTGAATTCAACCGTTCATACAACAGTTGGGCCTGCTTCTGACTGGCAGCGACTGCGAATAGAGGCATGAAGCTGGCCGCCGTAGCCGTGGGAAGTTGCTCACCCGTGATCAGATCAATGGGATCGAACTGCTTGCGTTCAGGAGACCACATCCTTTCCCTGATGGCCCGGGATGTCTGGGCCAGCCATTCCTCCACCTCACTGACGTCTTGATCAATGATCTTGCCCACCTCCGCCAAATCTCTGTTGGCCCTGCACAAAATGGAGTTAAACAACACATCCTGAACCAGGAAGGGGCACTGTCTGTAGATCTCGGTCTCATCGTAGTGGTTTTCCCTGAAGAGATCCACAAGATACACATAACGGTCGTAGTCTTCGTTGCTGGGGCGTTGTTCCACAGGCACCCCGTGCGCCAGGTCCTTACGTTTGTAAGCTGGCAATCCGGTCTTTTCAACCTGGATATTTTTCAGGGGACAGTCCCAACTCGGTGAGTTGTCTAAGCCCGACTCCCAGGGATGTCGGATATATACAAGTCCTGTTTTGACCGGATCACGGTGGCGGTAGAGGTAGCGGTGAGAGGCCATCAATTTTGGGTACATCTCTTTCAGAAAATCATGGGCGCTCCGTCTGTTTTTGGCATGCTGGTATATATGCAGGCATGCGATGGCATGGAGAGGTGGCATCGTAATCCCGCTTGTCAACCTGCCGCCGGGTACCTGCCAGAAGTCCGGTTCCGGAAAATAGTTGCCCAGGGCCTCAGGATTGAAAACGATCTGGGGAACCATGCCGTTCTCCCACTGGTGCCCGAAAAGAGAGTGGATCTCCTTTATGGCCCGGTCCTCATTATAGTGGGCATATCCGATGGCCATAAATGCCGAATCCCAGTTCCACTGGTGGGGATAGAGGGTTGGGGACGGCTTTGTGTAGCGGCCGGTCCAGTTCCCGTCTAATATCTTCCGGGCCTCTTTCACATAGCTTTTGAACCCTTTGGTGGAGAAAAATTCGAACATATCCTGATTTCTTACTCCCCTTTGAATTTCTTGATGATCTTGGGGATAAAGAATGAAAAGATAAAAAGTCCAATGGAAAAAAAGACCTTGAATGATATGAGTTCACCCCAATTGCCGGATGCCCACACCTCTTTCAGGGTCCCGATAAAAAAGGTGAAGATAAAGGTTCCTACAATAATACCGAGCCCCGTACCAAAAAAATAATCCTTGAAACGGACCTTGGTCAGGCCCATGCCGAAATTCATGGGCGTGAATGGGAAATAGACCAGGCGCAGGTAGAGAACCGTCGCGAAACCGTTTCGCGCGATGGCATCGTCATATTTTTTGAGCTTGTCTCCTATAAGCGAGGCGGCAAACTCCCTTCCCAAAGTCCGTCCGATAAAGAACGCAGCGCTCGCGCCAAGCATGGCCCCGATCCAGACATATAAGAAACCCCAGTAGGCCCCGAAAATGGCGGCCCCTAACCCGGTCAGCAATGTTCCCGGCAGGAAAAGGCACACCCCAACAGCGTAGATCAACATAAAGAGGACCGGGGCCCAGCGCCCAGCCGTTTCCAAAAAACGGCCCAGACTTTCCGCTGTCAGGTAATCCTTAATCGGTGTGAAACGGATGAGAACAATCGCCAGGACGACAAAGACAAACAGTATACCGGCCTTCACAAGGGCTTTACTACGGGTATTTGTGGGTTGTTTCGTTTCAGTCTCCATCTCTTTTTCTCCAGCACCTAATACCATCCACAGATTACGCAGATTAACGCAGATCATTCAAACAGACTATCCACCCATGCGCAGTTCCGTCCTCTGTCCTCTACCATCCATCCTGCATCGTCCATCATTCATCCAATCATCCGGCCATCCCAGTACCAAATACCCAATACCCAACTAACAGGCCCTCCCTTTGAGATTGAAAAAGAATTTCAGGCCTTTCTTGACCTTATCCGAAAATATCTTAGGAGAAAAGAACGTACCAGCCACACGCTTATTGATCTCGCCAAGCGTCGGGTATGGGTGGACAGCAGAGGCCAGGGTGGAAAGCTTTACCTTCCCGTTTAAAACGGCTACCCATTCGTTGAGCAGCTCTCCTGCCTTTGGTCCCACGATCTGGACACCGAGCGGCTTCTCCTTTTCATCTAAGATCATCTTTATCTTTCCGACCCTTTCACCCTCTGCGAGACTTCTGTCATTGTCCTTGAACGCTTCCGTCCATACCGAATACGCAATTCCTGCGGCCTTGGCTGCCTTCTCATTCATTCCGATGCTGGCAAGTTCAGGATCAGTATAGGTACACCACGGAAGAAATGTGTAGTCGGTCTTTCTGGGAAGATGAAGGATGGCGTTGCTGATCACAATTCCTCCTTCATATCCCGCAGCGTGTGTAAATTGATACGCGCCTGTTACATCCCCCGCGGCATATATGTGTCGTCGACTTGTCCGCAGTCTGTTATCTGCTTTCAGACCCTTTCTGTCAAATTCGACACCGATATCATTGAGACTTAGGCCCTTTAGATTTGGCGTTCTTCCCATGGCCACTAATATTTTCTCGGCCCTCAGGTTTACTTCTTTTCCATTCGCATCCTTTATCAGTACCTCTTTCTCGGAGCCCTTGTCGTTTGTACGGATTATGGATGTATTTAAATGGAATACGACGCCCTCGGAGCTTAAAACGTTCATGACCTCATCAGCCATGTCCTTGTCCTCTTTGCTCAGGATCTGGCCACTCCTCTGGATGACAAAAACTTGTGTTCCCAGGCGACTGAAAGACTGGGCCATCTCCATGGCGATGGGGCCGGCACCGAGAATAATCATGGACTTGGGCAGGTGATCCAGTGAGAAGATTTCTTTATTGGTAATATATGGGGTCTTATCCAGACCTTCAATGGGGGGTATGCCGGGCGACGAGCCTGTTGCAATAACCCAGTTTTTCGCCGAATAGCCATTCCCGTTTAACCGGATGGCGTGTTCGTCGGAGAATGTTGGGTTGCCAAATTCCACCTTTGCACCCAGAGAGCAAAATCTTTCTTCGGAATCGTGTTTCTGAATAGTCCTAATCACCGATTGTATTCTTTTTTTCACATCTTTGTAATCCACCGGCGGAAGCGCTACGGAGGGAAGTCCAAATGCCTTAGAGTTCCTCATAAAATGGCAGATATGGGCTGTCCTGATCAGGGTTTTACTGGGAACACAACCAAAGTGAAGACAGTCTCCTCCTAATTCATTCTCCTTTTCCACGAGAAGTGTTTTGGCGCCAAACTGTGCCGCCCCTGCCGCAACTGTCAGTCCTCCTGAGCCACCGCCTATAATACCGATATCAAAATCATAGCCTGCCATGAGTTCCCCCAAATTGTATTAATTAACGCTCTTGGACGCAGATGGACACGGACTTTCAATAAAGTATTACCACACAGACTTTATGGCCGAGGGAGCCAAATTCCACCTCCTGCCGTAAACGTGCACCCTGTTCACCGGCTTACCATCCTTTTGGACGATTCCCCCGGCATGGAGCCATGCCAGTATTCCTCCCCGCATGTTGATCATGTTGATACCCTTCTTCTTGAGCTTACGAGCCAGCTTACCGCTTCTTGAGCCTATGGTGCAGTAACCTATAACAATATAATCCCGGTATTCTGCGGGATTTCGCCTGAATTCCATTTCCGTAATTGCCTTTGGGATGATAGATACCGCCTGCTCTTTGGTTTTTCGGATATCCACAAAAACGACTTTTTCCTGATCCATCAGTTGAAGGGTCTGCCCCGCCGAAAGGTCCTTCACGTCAGGAAAATGTTTTTTGTAACCATCATACATCTGATCAATTT
>Ga0315542_1001554_pt1 | contig 14309 bp, 7 predicted proteins | sample SalMarSW160120MG_FD_202541 | JGI IMG/M metagenome (GOLD analysis project Ga0315542, IMG submission 202541) | Salt marsh sediment microbial communities from the Plum Island Ecosystem LTER, Massachusetts, United States - Salt Marsh Sediment SW1601-20 ...
GGTCGGCCTCCAGGATGTCCGCATACGCCAGGCGGACGTCCCGGCCGGCCGGACCGGCCGCCGGTTCCTCCGCCGGGGCACCGGCCGCCCCGGGCTCCGGCACGCGCACGGTGATGCCCTCGGCGTCGGCCGCGAGCAGCTCCCCGTGCACGCGCCGGGGATGGTCCACGGGCCCCCGGCGAACGTCCACCCGCTGGCCCACACAGGCCATGAAGTGGGCGGGCTCGCGCAGGGGTCGGCGGACGCCCGGCGAGGAGACCTCGATCACGTACGGTCCCGGGATGAGGTCGGACTCCTCGAGGAGCATGCCGACCGTGCGGGAAGCGCGGGCGCAGCCGTCCAAGTCGATGCCGTACGCCGTGTCGACGTAGATGCGCAGCTGAAGGCGACCACCGCCGCGAAAGACGCGGACGTCCAGCAGCTCGAAACCGATCGCGTCCAGCTCTCCCTCCAGAAGGCGCAGGACGTCGCGGGCCAGCGCATACTTGTCCACCGGAACATCCCCTGCACCCTGGCCGACACGAAAAGAAGTGGACTTTCGCCCACTTCGGAAGGGCCACCTCGCGGTGAGCCCTTCGTCTGGAGGAATATAGCCCGAAGCGGTTGTCGTAGCAAGCCAAAAGTGGGCACGGCGCCGGGAGGCTACTCTGCGTCCAGGGGACGGTAAGCGATGTCGGTCACCAGCCTGCCGACCTGCGCCAGGCTGGCCGCCGAGCAGACCGCGGGCACGTCGCCGGTGGTGTGCCACTGGGGGAAGTCGAAGTCGATGAGGTCCACGGCGCGGATGCCCGCCTGCAGGAAGGGGATGTGATCGTCGTAGACCGCCGGCCCGGCATGGGGCGCGAAGGCCCCCAGCCCCAGCTCGGCGGCCCGGCGGAAGACGCTCCGCGTCCATTCCGGGGCCTGCCCGAGGGAGTACAGCTCCTGCGGCACCGACAGCCCCTTCTCCCCCACCATGTCCAGCAGGATCAGGCCGGCGGGCTCGCCACGGGCGAGCGGGCTGCCGAACTCGCGCCAGTGATCGGCCAGGTGCCGCGAACCCAGGCAGTAGCCGGCCAGATCCCCCTCCCGGCCGTAGTCCTCGCCGTCGAAGAAGATCAAGTCGACGCCGCGGGGCGGCGGCGTCGCCGCCAGCAGCTCGGCCAGGTGCAGGAGCACGGCGACGCCGCTGGCCCCGTCGTTGGCCCCCGGCAGGGGCCGGTCCCGCAGGCTCGCGTCCGGATCGCGGTCGCAGCGGGGCCGCGTGTCGTAGTGGGCGGCCAGCCACAGACGGCGTCCCTGCGCCGGGCCGGCCGCGATGACGACGTTGCAGAGCTGCAGCGGCTGCGGCCCGTAAGGGTCCTGCCGGGTGAAGCACAGCTCGGCGCAGGACAGCCCCAGCGAATCCGCGTGCGCCACGAGCGCGCCGCGCAGCTGCCGGATGCCCGCCGTGCCGGGCACGCGCGGGCCCAGGTCGCACTGGTAGCGCAGCCAGTGCAGGGCGCGCTCGCCGCTGAAGGCCGGCGGCGCGGCCGGCGGCGCGGCCGCCGGCTCCGCCGCGGACGGGATCGCGAGCGGCAGCAGGCAGAGCAGCAGCGCCAGCGCCGGACCGATGCGACCCACCCTGCCCGGGCGCCGGCCGCTGGTCGGATCAGAAGACAAAGGTCACCTCCACTCCGAGTCCGAAGGTCTTGCGCACCAGATCCGTCTCGATGTTCTTCGTCTTGCTGAAGGTCAGGTGCAGCGTCCCGCTCAGGTTGCGGGTGATATTGTAGCTGAAGCGCGGATTGACCGAAAGCCGCGTCGTCCCGGTCGGCGCGTCCGGAAAGTCCGACCCGGCCCGGAAGCGCTGATTGGTGTCCTTGGCGTAGTTCACGTCCACGTTCATGTTGATCGTCGGGTTGGCCCCCGGCTTGTAGAGCCGCAGCTTCGCCAGCAGCCGCTCGGCCCGGAAGGAGTGGCGGACCTGCAGGCCGACGTTGAGGCGATCGCCCTCGGTGCGCGTGCCGTTGACGATGTTGGTGTCCTTGGTGATCCCGACGTTGAGGGTCATCGACAGGCCGTTCTGCAAGGTGACGTTCCAGCGTGGGCTGATGTTGGTGGTCGTGCGCGGGTTGAAGGAGGTGTCGGTGAAGTTGGAGACCGCGCGCGTCCGCTTGAAGCCGACATCGATGTTCGAGGCGCGGAACCAGCCCGGCCCCTCGCCGCCGCCGCCGAAGAAGCGCCAACGTTCCACCCCCGAGAGGGAGAAGCGCAGGTCCGGCCAGTCCTGCTGGTAGTCGTTCTTCTGCAGGCCCGCCGTCTCGGAGGTGCTGGTGGACTTGTTGAACTTGATGTCCGTGCTCAGGTTGGTGAGCAGCTTCAGGTCCGTGTCCAGGGTCAGACTGCGGCGGTCGGTCAAAGCGCTGCTGATGTACAGCGAATCGGGCGTATCGAGCGTCGGGTCCAGCCCCATGCGGTACCAGAAGGTGGTGCCGCCGAAGTAGCGCTGGTAGTTGCTGGACTTGCGGTCGGTCAGCGTCACCTGGATCGGGTTGATGTTCCGCAGCAGGGACATCACGGGCTTCAGCGGATTGGGGAACTTCAGCTTTCCCCCGCCCTTGCCGGCCTCCTGCACGTCCCACCCGGCCTCCGCGGCCGGCGCCGCTTCCCCCTCCGGCGGCGGCGCCTCGCCCTGGCCGCGCTGCCGCGCCTCGGCCTGCCGCGCCTCCTCCTCCTGGCGCGCCGCCTCCAGCAGGGCCTCCTGCTGGCGCCGGAGCTGCTCGTCCGGGGTCAGCGTCTCGGTCTCCTCCGGCTCGACGGGGGGCGGCGGGGCCTCGGGGCTCCCCTCCACGCCCTGCTCCGTTCCCGCGTCCGCGCCGCCTGCCGGCGGCGGCTGTGCCTCGTCCGGCGGGGGCTCTCCGGGCGGGGCCTCGCCCGGCGGCGGCTCCGCTTCCCGACCTCGCGCCCGGCTGCGCCGGTCCATGCGCCGCTGGCGCTCCAGGAGCTGCTCCCGCTCCTCCTGTGACTCCTGCCGGTGCTCGGGGAAGTAGGTGTTGAAGAATTCGTTGATGGGCACGCGGAAGCGGAACTCCCAGTCGGTGTTGTTGCGCACGTTGCCCACGCCTTCCGGATCCCCTGGCTGGCGGATGTTGGGATCGTGATTGTTGGCGTAGGAGCCGTTGAAGGTCGCCGTGGTCCGCATGGTATTGATCGCCTTCAGCCCCAGGCGCACGGGCGCCAGCAGCCAGGTCGGCGGCAGGGTGGTGGCCTTGGGGGGCGTGAAGTTGACGCGCACGTCCTGGCTGAACCTGATCTCCTCGCCCACGTTGATCCCCAGGGTGCGCAGCTCCCGCAGGGGATCGCGGTCCGAGCGCACCGTCAGGCTCACCGTGGCGATGGGCAGCGGCTTGTACTCCACCGAGCCGTTCAGCACGGCCGTGCGGTTGAGGTTGAGCGGGCGCGGCGTGCTCGTTCCGTCCAGGTTGATGGCCTCGCTCTCCCGCTGCGTGCGGTCGAAGTTGCTCGAGAGGGTGAGCTTGGTCGGCAGGATCGCCACGCCGCTCAGGAGGGGCAGCTTGCCCAGGAGACCGTAGTTGCCGAGCTGGTAGTTGCCGTTGATGCGCAGGTCGTAGGTGACCGAGCTGCGCACGTTCTCCTGCCGGGCCGTCTCCAGCGGGCTGTGCTTGCTGCTGCGGGAACCGCTCAGCGAGAAGGACCAGGGATCGATCACATAGCGGGGCAGCGCGGCCCGCGACGGCTGGTGGTTCAGGCGCACGGAGAAGCTCTCGCGCTCCTCGATGGTGGACTGCCGGTTCTTCTCGTCCGGGTCGAGCAGCTCGATGTCGCTGTTGGTGATGTACTTGGGCCGCTGGATGGTCTGGCGCCGGCTCACGTTGACCGGCAGCTGGAAGCCCAGGAGCGGCACGAAGTCGTCGACCTTGAAGGCCGTGGTCAGGTTCCAGTCCTCGTTGGTGAACCCCTGGCCCGTGCTCGCGTCGAGGCCGTGGAACTCGGCGTCGCGCTTGGACCAGTCGAAGTCGACCTTGATGACATCGGCCATGTTCAGGCCGAGGGCCACCCGTTCCGCAACTCCCCGTTCGCGCTTGACCCCCTCCAGCATGACCTCGTTCATGTAGCAGGAACCGCTGATGTAGTCGTAGGCGTCGTTGATCACGCCGAAGTAGTAGCGCTTGATCCGGCGCAGGTCGGGATTGCCCACCACCCGCACCCGGTACACGTCGCCGGTGCTGGCATCGGTGATCGTGGTGTTGATCCAGCCCGTGGCCGAGTCGGGCGCGACGGTCTTGGTGTTGCTCAGCTCGGCCAGATCGAGGTGCATCTGCTTCCAGCCCTCCCGCTGGTAGGCGGACTCGCTGAAGCGGTAGTTGATCTCGTAGTAGTTGAGGGTGTCGGCGCCGAGCCGGAAGAAGAGGTCCAGGTCGGCCTGCTGGTGGTCCGCGCTGTGCCAGTACCAGGAGAGGGTCTGGTACTGGGTGTAGTCGTCGCCGCGTGGCGAGACGAGCTTGCTGACCCGGATCATGTGATCCCGTTCCAGGTTCTGGAAGTCCAGGAGCAGCGACTGCTCCTTCTCGGGGATGCGGTTCTCCTCGTGCACCGGGAAGGGCGACCCGTAGTCGGAGTTCTCCTTGTTGTTGACCTCGCCGAGGGAAAAGACCTCGTCGGGGCCCCGCTCGCCGGCGCTCAGCAGCTCCTCGTTGACCCGCTTGCGAATGCCTTCTCGCTCCCAGCGGCTGCCCAGGAACTTGATCTCCGACAGCTCCAGGCGCGTGCCGGCGGGAGGGCTGAGCGAGTCGTCCTCGTACCAGATGCGCACGTGGGTGATGGAGCTGATCAGGGGCGAGGCGGCGCCCTCGCTCATTGGTATGAAGTCGCTCAGACGGATGCGGTACTTGCGCCAGGCGACGTTGTTGCTCCGCAGTTCGGCCACGTCGTCCCGCACCTCCGGCGGGTAGGCGTCGCTGGCGTAGTCGCGCACCACGTCCACGATGGGCAGGTTCGTGTCGGCCAGGTCCACGGCGAAGGAGAAGTAGTTGTTGGTCTTCTCGAAGGAGGTGTCGCCGTCCAGGTCCTCCGAGTCCTCGCGGTTGTTCCCCTCGGTGCCGTTGATCTGGGGGTAGGGATCGCCGCCGTTGTTGTAGTCGGCGCCGTAGACGTCGCCCCCCTCCACGCCGTCCAGGCCGATGTCCTCCTCGGAGGTGAAGATGCCGTCATTGTTGGCGTCCTCGTTCTGGTAGGTGCCCACGGCGAGCTGGCCGCCCGGGCCGACGGGCCAGAAGACATCCTCGCTGATGAAGCCGAAGTCGAAGTGCAGGGTGCCCCGCCGGTCGGCGACGTCGGGCCGCCCGTCGTTGATCCAGAACTCCGCGAACTGAGCCTTGCTCAGGTTCAGACCCACGCGGCCGAGGCCGCGCATGATGCCGCCCCAGGAGTTGGGCTCCCAGGTCTCGGTCTCCGGCGTGCTGGGGTCGTCGGCCCGCAGGAAGACCACCAGGGACTGCTGGGTCTCCTGCCGCTCCTGCTGGCGGAGCGTGGGATTCAGGTTCCAGCGCTGGGTCCGTTCCTTGGGAATGTACCAGCGGTTGACCTTGACCCGGTGCTCCGGATCGAAGGTGCGGCCGTCGATCTGCTGGATGGGCGCGCTGGCCCACCACCAGCCCAGCCGGGAGATCGTCACCAGGTCGGAGGCGTCGATGCCCTCGAAGTCCTCCAGGTAGACCTTGTCGCGGGTGTTGGGATCGGGAAAGCTGACCGCCACCTCGCCGTTCAGCTGCAGGGTGCTCTCCTTCTCCGAGTCGTGGCGGCTGAGGAAGTTGGCCACGTGGGTCAGGAAGTAGGGCTTGAAGGTGTGCTGCAGGCTGAGGTTGCCCACCAGGGTGCGGCTCGGCTCCTCGCCCAGCTTGGCCTTGTGGCCGACGATCTGGTTGCTCTCGAAGAGCCAGGTGGTGGACAGGCGGCTCTCCCGGCCCAGATCGTAGCCCAGGTTGAAGCCCAGCAGGCTGCTCTTGCCGCCGCCGAAGAACGGCGCGTACTGGTAGTTGACCGAGATCTGCGAATCGGCGGTCAGCCGGCCGGCCGCATCTCCCTTCAGGGTGATCTGCCCGAAGCTGTAGTCGATGTCGTAATCGACGTCCTTGACCAGGGTCACGCCGTCCAGCTTGACCGACTCCGAGCCCTCCTCGATGTTCGACGCGCCGAGGTTGAAGCTGCTGGAGGCGGCCGCGTGCGAGGCGATGATGCTGAACTTGTTCAGGTTGGCGTAGTCGGAGGGCTGGGTGGCCGGGTCGTAGATCTGCGGGATCAGGTTGCTGGGGAGGTCCGAGTCGTTCCAGTCGAAGTCCTCCGAGTTGGCGAGCGTCTCGTAGTAGGCCTGATCCGAGTTGAACGGCTCCGGCATGTCCAGCGGGAACTTGAGCAGGCCATTGGGCAGATCGAAGAGGAAGGGATCGCCCTTGTCCACCACGTCGTCGGGGGGACCGGTCCGCTGGGCATCGGTGCGGTCGAGGCCGAAGATGCGGATCCAGGGCAGGCCGTTCTTGTCCTGCTCGGGATGGGCCCCCTGCGAGTTCAGCTCGATGCGCAGGTCGAAGGACTCCATGTCGATGTTGGCGCCGCCCAGCGGGTAGATGTTGCGCAGCACGTACTGCCAGCTGTGGGGATCCGCGTTGGCCCACTTGGGCTTGAGCAGCTTCATGCGGTAGTAGCGCACGCCCTCCAGGCCGCCGGCGGACACCTCGATCCGGTTCGCGTCGTCGTACCCCGGGCGGTCGCCCACGTGGACTCTGTCGTCCGGGTTGTTCTTGTTGACCAGGTCGTAGATGACCGCCAGCTCGGCGTCGGACTCGTACTCCCGGCCCAGGTCGACCGCGACGAGGTTGTCGTTCTGGTCCTTGAGCATGCTCCAGTCGTTGATCTCGTGCCAGCGGTCGCCGATGGCCTGCGGCGTGTCGCCGGAGGTGTACTGCCGCCAGAGTCCCGTGGTGTCCAGGTAGGCCGCCACGTAGTTGATGTCCTCGGGCTGGGCCTGCCCGCCGCCCACGAACTGGTAGATGTGGACCGTGTTGGCGTCGATGACGTAGTTGGCGGGCCGGCCGGGGATGTCCGGGAGAGTGAAGCCCGGCTGGCCCGGCTGCAGGTCGAGCCGGAAGAAGCGGTTGTTCAGGTAGCGCGACGCCTGGATGACGTGCTCGGCCACCTCGCCGCCGCGGCTGTTGAAGGACTTGGCGGCGCTCTCGGCCTTCTGCTTGCTGGCCACCACCGTGAACTCGGCGCGCCCGACCTGGCCGGTGACCTTGATGCCGAACAGCCCCGACTTGTTGGAGCTGTAGCCCAGCAGCTGGCTGCCCGGCAGGGTCAGGCCCACGTCGCCGGTCTCGATGCTCTGGATGATCTCGTCTTCGTTGCCCTGGTAGCGCAGGCGGATCTTGGTGGCGTCGGGACCGATCACCTCGCTGTTGTGGTCCACGTCCACGTGGATCTTCTCGCCGATGGTCCCGGAGAGGTTGATCTGGAGCTGCTGCTCCATGTCCAGGGTCGGGAACAGGCTCTGGCTGCGGACCCGTTCGCTGGGCGTGAACTTGTTGCTGACCGTGCTCTCGCCGCTGATGCCCACGTGCTCGCGCCCGGTGATCTTGATGCTGGTCTTCTCGCCGCGGCCGATGATCTTCTCCAGGGTGTGGGGAAGCTTGATGGGGATGGTCAGGTTGAGCAGCCCCTCGCGCTCCCCCTCGCCGCCGGTCCGCCGCCGCACGTCGAGCTCCGCCAGGCGGGTCCGGGTGCGGGCCACGGCCAGGCGGCGTTCCTGGAAGGCGGCCACGTCGTCCACGAAGAGCTGGACCTCCGGGGCCTCGACCGGCCGGGGCGGATAGTAGATGAAACCGCCGGGCAGGGTCTGTTCCGCCTGGAACAGGAAGAAGTATTCGGGGTATTCGAAGGTGGTCGCCAGGCCGGTGAAGCCGTTGCGTTCACTGACCGTCACCTGGCGCTTCAGGTCGTCGGCGTGGGTCCCCGCCATGTGGGCCCGCATGAGGGTCTCGAGGCTGGGACCGCCGGCTTGGTGCAGCGGGTCCACCCCCTGGTCCAGCAACCGCTGCCGCAACAGGAGCCGCTGGACTCCCAGGAGACGTTCGTCCCGCACCGCGTGCAGGACCGGATCGAGGCCGGGCAGGATCAGGTCCCCGTGCTGGGGAACGGACGCGGACGCAGGTTCGGCCCGGGACGGCGCGGCGCAGAGCAGGGCCAGCAGAAGCAGGAGAAGGCCGGTGCGCGAGAGAACTCCAGGATGCCCTGTCCGTCCTGCCGACGAGCCAGCGATCGCGAGAGAGGCGGGGCGGGCTGTCAACTCTCGTCGCTCCTTGCCGGCCGGCGGCCGCGGTGGGGGGGCCGGGACGCGCCACGATCCATCGTTGTCCGAAAGCGGGGTCGGCCCTAAACTACGGGCGTCGCACAACTTGTTGGGACCGCGACGCACGTCCACGAAAAGGGTCAGGCTGACCCCCCTACAGGTCGTCCGCGGGACGCGCCGCGGTTCGCAGGATTCCTCGGCTGCGGTCCCGCGGGGTTCGCGGGATGCCGGCGGCCGCGCCGCCGGCCCCGGGGAACGGGGCGGGACCGGGGGGACGGGAAGACGGATGCTGCAGTCGACCGGGAGAGATGGATGTCCTTGATCTACAGGCACTTGCTGAAGTCCGTGGCCGGTCCCTTTTTGTTCGGACTCTTCGTGACCACCTTCGTCCTGATGATCCAGGTCCTCTACCGCTACATCGATCTGTTCGTCAGCAAGGGTGTGCCCTTCCCCATGGCCACCGAAGTCCTCACCCTCAGCCTTGGCCACACTTTTGCATTATCCGTGCCGATGGCCGTGCTGATCGGCGTACTGATGGGTGTGGGGCAACTGGCTGCGGATCAAGAGATTACGGCCCTGAAGGCCAGCGGGGTCGGTCTCTACAGCGTGCTCGTGCCGCTGCTGCTGGGCGCCGGGTTCATCGCCCTCTGCCTGACCGCCTACAACCACCTCGTCTTTCCGGAGTCGAACCACCGGCTGGCCAACCTGATCTACGATATCAACAGGAAGCGGCCGATGATCGAGATCCGGGCGCAGATGTTCACCGAGCTGAACGACCGGATCACCATCTTCGTGCGCAAGAAGGACGATCACACGAACCGGATCGAGGGGGTCACCATCTTCGAGAAGAAGGAGGCTACGGACCTGGCGCCGCGGCTGACCACCGCCGCCTGGGGGCGCATCATCCCCCGCCACGCGAGCGATTCCCTCATGCTCGAGCTGCACGACGGCGAGATCCACGACTTCCCCGAGGCCGCGGATCCCCGCAAGTACCAGGTCATCCGCTTCGCCCAGCACGATCTCCTGCTGCAGAACATCGAGCGGGACTTCCAGAATTCCCAGCGGACCGCCCGCAGCGACCGCGAGATGAACCTGATCGCCCTGCTGGCGGCCGCCCGGCAGGAGCACCAGCGCCAGCAAAGCGTGCTGGACAACACCGCCCAGCTGACCGACGACGTCCTGGCGCGGCAGTGGGGGCTGCTGGATCCGCAGGCGCGTCCGAAGCTGATCGGCCGTGACGACGGCTTCCAGGGAGCGCGCAGCCTGGCCTACCGCCAGGCCCGCCTGATCGCCACCCGGCAGAAGGTCGAGCTGGCGGCCAGCCAGTCGCGCTACCAGGAGAAGATCCGCCGCAGCTACGTCGCCAAGGAGAACCGCTACCTCGTGGAGTTCCACAAGAAGTTCGCCATTCCCTTCGCCTGCCTGGTCTTCGTGCTGCTCGGGCTGCCGATGGCGGTGACCACGGCCCGCAGCGGGCGCGGCGTCTCGGTGAGCCTGGCGATGGTGGTCTACCTGATCTACTACCTCTTCCTGGTGGGCGGGGAGAAGCTCTCGGACCGGGGAATGCTCTCCCCGTTCCTGGCCATGTGGATGGCCAACATCGTGCTCGTGGCCGTAGGCATTCCCATCTTCCTGCGCACGGTGCGGGAGTCGACGCTCTTCCACTTCACGTTGAAGCCGCGAGCGATCGCCGGCGGCGGGGAGAAAGGCAGTCCGTGAGCCTGGTTCATCGCAGCCTGCTGCAGACCTTCCTGCGGATCCTCGCCCTCACCCTGGTCGGGGCGCTGGTCCTCTTCACGCTGGTCGACCTGCTCGACAACATCGGCAGCTTCCTGGACAACCAGGCCACCCTCTCGATGGTCCTGCGCTACTACATGTACAAGATCGTCTGGATCGTCGATCTCGTGCTGCCCATCGCCATGCTCATGGCCACCCTGTTCACGGTGGGGAGCATGGCCCGCTACAACGAGCTGACGGCGCTCTTCGCGGCGGGACGCTCCCTGGTCCAGGTCACCCAGCCCCTGCTGGCCCTGGCGGTGGTGATGTCCATGTTCTCCTTCGCCTGGCGCGAGTACGTGCTCCCGGAGGCCAACATCGCCCGCACGCAGGTCTGGGAGGTCGAGATCCACAAGCGCGCCGAACGGATCCGCCCCACCACCAACATCGCCCTGACCGGCGCCGACGGCCGCATCTACTTCGCCCGCACCTTCAATCCGCAGACTCTCACCCTCACCGGCCTGCGGGTGGTGACCACGGAGTCCGCCCAGGTCGTCGAGAGGCTGGACGCCTCCCGGGCCGTCTGGGCCGGGCGCTACTGGCTGCTCTATGACGGTTCGCGGCGGGACTTCGCGCACGAGGAGGAGACCGTCACCCCCTTCACGGTGCTGCCGGCCACCTCGCTGGCCATCACCCCCGACAGCTTCGAGGCCGCCCGCGTGCGGCCCGAGGACATGAACATCGGCCAGCTCCAGCACCACATCGACCTGATGCGCAGGAGCGGCGGGGACGTGACCGACAGCATGGTGGACGTCCAGTTCCTGCTGGCCTGGCCGGTGGTCCACATCATCGTGGTCTTCCTGGGGATCCTGCTCGCCTCGGGGCCGCGCAAGACCACCATCGCCTCCGGCTTCGGCTGGACGGTCCTGATCAGCTTCGGCTACTACCTGAGCATGAACTTCGGCCGGGCGCTGGGACACAACGGGACCCTGCCGCCGGTGGTCGCCGGGTGGGCGGGCAACGGCCTCTACGGCCTCATCGGCTGGGGGCTCTGGATGCGGGCCCGCCGCTGAGCCCGGTCGCCCTTTTGACTGGACTCCTTGCCTCCCCCGGCCTAGCTTTATACTTTGATGGTGCTTTCGGCCATGGTCGGCGGATGCTGACGGGTCTGCACGGGCCAACCCCACCCCATGACACGCTGGAGTCAGGGCTCATCATGAAGAAAATCCCCGTGATCGTGCTGCTGGTCTTGCTGGCGGCGCTCGTCGTGGCCAGCTGCTCGGAGGAGAACAAGGTGCCCTACTTCACCCGCTTCGACACGAGCGGGAACTGCGGGGTCGCCCCCTTCCGGGTCGATTTCTACGCCATCGCCACCGGGGGCGACGAGAAGCCGGATCCCACCGGCGGCAATCTCTACCTCGATTTCGACTGGGACTTCGCCGACGGCTCTCATGCTTCCGGCAGCAGCATCGTGTACCACACCTACCATGATCCGGGCGAGTATCACGTACGGGTGAAGGTGACGGACAACGACGGCGACTCGGACACCGACACGGTGACCATCCACGTGCGGGCCGACACCCTGTCGATCTTTCCCACCTCCGTGCCAGCCGGGACGGCCACCACCGCGGACACGGTGCAATTCGACGTCAAGGCGAACGCCTGCGGCTTCGATCCGGACACCGGGGACTACAACCAGTTCCTCTACGAGTGGAAAATCGACAACGCGGCCCAGACCGTCTACCACGGCCGCCAGCCCAGGCATCGGTTCCTGACGGCCGACATCGGCACCCGGCACATCGCGGTCCGGGTGTCGAATCCCGCCATGGACATCGTCCGGCGCGACACCCTGGTCCTGGAGATCATCGCACCCTAGGCGCCGCGGGCCCCGGAACGGGCAGGACAACGAGAGCGGCGAGGTCCCGGGCCTCGCCGCTCGGCATTTTCCGGTCCAGCGGGGGATCGCGAGCCTATTCGGCCGCCTGCTGGAGCTTGTCGGCCAGCGTGGTCGCCTCCCAGGTGAAACCCGGCTCCTCGCGGCCGAAGTGGCCGTAGGCCGCGGTGCGCAGAAATACCGGCTTCTGCAGCTCGAGGCGCTGGATGATGCCGCCGGGCGTCAGGTCGAACACCTCGCGAACCGCCTCGGTGATGCGGTCGTCGGGCACACGGCCGGTCCCGTAGGTCTCGACGTTGATCGAGACCGGTTCCTTCACGCCGATGGCGTAGGCAACCTGGACCTGGCAGCGGTCGGCCAGTTCCGCCGCGACCACGGTCTTGGCCACCTGCCGCGCGGCGTAGCTGGCCGAGCGGTCCACTTTGGTGGGATCCTTGCCGGAGAAGCAGCCGCCGCCGTGGCAGGCGCTGCCCCCGTAGGTGTCGACGATGATCTTGCGGCCCGTCAGGCCGCAGTCGCCCTGCGGTCCGCCCGTCACGAACCGACCCGTGGGATTGATGTGGTGCTTCAGGCCGGTGGTCCGGACGGGGTAGCGGGCCAGCACGGGCTTGATGACCTCCTCGAGCACACCCTCGTGGACGGTCGTCGTGCCGGCCTCGGGGGCATGCTGGGTCGAGATGACCACCGTGTCGACGGCCACCGGCTGGTCGTCCTCGTACAGCACCGTCACCTGGGTCTTGCCGTCCGGCCGCACCCAGGGCAGGACTCCCTGCTTGCGCACCTCCGCCAGCCGCTCCGCCAGCCGGTGGGCCAGGATGATGGGCAGGGGCATGAGCACCTCGGTCTCCCGGCAGGCGTAGCCGAACATGAGGCCCTGGTCCCCAGCGCCCCCGGTGTCCACCCCCTGCGCGATGTCGGGGGACTGCCCGTCGATGGAGGTCAGCACCGAGCAGGTGTTGGCGTCGAAGCCGTACCCGCTCGAGGTGTACCCGATGTCGCGGATCGTGTTGCGCACCAGGCGGGGAATGTCGACGTAGGTCTTGGTGGTGATCTCGCCGGCCACGATGCAGACGCCGGTGGTGATCAGGGTCTCGCAGGCGATCCGGCCCCCGGGGTCCTCGGCCAGGATGGCGTCCACCACCGCGTCGGATACCTGATCGGCCACCTTGTCGGGATGACCCTCGGTCACGGATTCGCTCGTGAACAGATGGCGCTCGGCCATGGATGCTCCTTCCCCTGCGGCCGCCGGCACCTCGGTGGGCGGCGCTGTCGTTCCGGCCCCGGGCCGCGGCACACGCCGCCGCGGGCTCAGCGGCTGGTCAGCTGGAGTTCGCTGAAATCCCCCACGTTGATCTGGCCCCGGGCACCCTCCACCTGGCAGTGATCCCCCACGAGGCTTCCTTCCAGGTGGCAGTCCCGCAGCTGCGATCCCGAGCCTATCACGCAGCGGCTCAGGTTGCAGCCTTCCAGAACCGTCCCGGAGCCGACGCTCACGTAAGGCCCGATGCGGCAGTCGCGCAACACGGCGCTGGGCGCGATGGCGCAGGGCGGTTCCACTCCCGCCGGAGCCGGCGGAGCCTCCTGCTCGAGCAGGGCTTGGTTCGTGGCCAGCCAGGTCTCGGGCTTGCCGCAATCGTACCAGTCCCGGACCGGCACCACGCCGAAGGGGACGCCCTCGGCCACCATGAGCTGCAGGGCGTCGGTGAGCTGGTACTCGCCCTTCGTGCGGATGTCCTCGTCCACGATCCGGTCGAGGGCCCGCCAGAGGACCGCCGGCCGGCGGAACAGGTAGGCCCCCACGATGGCCAGGTTGCTGACCGGGGGATCCGGCTTCTCCGCGAAACGGATCACCCGGTCACCCTCCAGGACCACGACCCCGAAGCGCCGCGGATCCTCCACCTCGCGCACCGCGATCTGGTCGTGGTCCGCCCCCACCAGGGCCCGGTAGTCGGCCTTGAGGATCGTGTCGCCGAGGATGCAGAAGAACGGCTCCTCCCCCATGGCCCGGCGGGCCGTCCAGAGCGCATGACCCAGACCGAGCCTCTCCCGCTGCTCCACGAAGATCACGTCCAGCCCGGCGCGCTCGGCCGCGAACCACTCCCGCACCGCTGCGCCCTCGTAGCCCACGACCACCACGAAGCCGTCGATGCCGGCCCCGTGCAGGTCGTCCACGATGTGACCGATGATGGGTCTGCCGGCCACGGGCAGCAGGGCCTTGGGCTTGTTCAGGGTGTGGGGGCGGAGACGGGTGCCGACGCCGGCGGCGGGGATGAGGGCTTTCACGCTTGCGGTCCTTTCTGGAGGTGTTCCTTGAGGACATCGATGCGCGTGACCGGGAGGGGATCCCGGCCGCGAAGCTCGGCCACGTAGCAGCTC
>Ga0315542_1001555_pt1 | contig 14309 bp, 10 predicted proteins | sample SalMarSW160120MG_FD_202541 | JGI IMG/M metagenome (GOLD analysis project Ga0315542, IMG submission 202541) | Salt marsh sediment microbial communities from the Plum Island Ecosystem LTER, Massachusetts, United States - Salt Marsh Sediment SW1601-20 ...
TTGCGGGGTATAATTACATGATTCCGGCAAATCAAATTAATAATAAAGGCAGTTTGCAGGTAATTTTAAATACAACTTCAAACCTCCCGGTATCTTATATATCTCTTGATTTGTATCTATCTGATTTCCATTTCAAATCCATTTCCGGAATCATTCCTCCCAAATCTTTAGGAGTTAAAACCGAATCTTTTAATCTAGATCTTGGAGATGCCGCAGATTTTAGGAATAAAGTCTATCTTCAGAATGGAAAACTTAATTTAAACATAGATTATATGTCAAATGTCTCTAATCCTTTTGGGGTTGAAGTAAAAAATTTAAATATAATAGGTGTAAATGAAAACGGCACACAGTTTTATTTGAAAGACAGCACAGGCAACTCCAATTTCAATTTTAAATTTGTAGGATCGTATCAGGAACTATTTACACAAAAAAACAGCAACATAAATGACTTTATATCATTTTTCCCTAGCAAAGTATTATTAAGTGCGGAATATATTATGAATCCTGATGACAAAGAAGGTTCTGCAACTATAAATGACTCGGTAAAATTTAATACATTTTTCTCAACAACAAGTTATTTATCACTTAAAACATCAACAATAATTGACAGCTCAAAATTTTCAGGATTTTCTCAAGATGATAGAGATAATATAAGAAAAGCAAAATTTGTTAACCTCATTGTTTCCGCTGATAACGGAATTCCTCTAACCTCCTATCTGCAAATTACCTTGGCCGATTCTCTGCATCGTCGCTTATTTACCGTAACAAATAATTCCGATGGAAGTGATTCTATGTACATACCTGGGGCGGATGTTGATCAGAATGGAAATGTAAGCAGCAGAACGCCAAGTTCAATCATTGTTCAGCTTGATTCAACAGAAATTATAAAATTTTCTAAAGCTCACTATGCTATAATAAAAGTAAGTGTCAGAACTAAGAGTGCTTATTTAAATCCTCCGCCGGTTGTTTATATCAGACCGACAGATAATCTTATACTTCATATAAATGGACAAATTAAATACAGAGTTGATTTGAATTAAATGTAAAGACAAGGAAGAACAATTTGAAAAAAATATTTTTACATTTTTCAGCTATTATATTATTTACAAGCATCACGTGGGCTCAGTATGGTTCCATTGGTTCATCGGATGCAAGAAGTATGAGCTTAGGCAATACGTATAATATGATATCAAGAGGTGTTTATTCAATAGGAATTAATCCTTCTAATCTTATAGTCTCGCCGGATAATAGTCTGGAATTTAACACGGTACTTCCCATTCCATTTCTTTCACTTGGGACGGGAACAAATTTTATTAATCTTAAAAATGTAAATTATTACTTTGGTAAAGTTAATGATCAGCCCAGGATTCTTACCGAAAATGATAAACAAAACCTTAACTCTCTTTTTGCCAACGGCGGATTGGTTTTCATAAATACGTCACTTAATCTTTTATCAGTTACTTACAAAGCTGATAATAATATCGGCGCATTTGGTTTTGCTATGAAAGATGTTCTCGAAGGTGAATTTCATTTCCCTCACGAAGTTACAAATTTACTGACAGACGGTAATCTGATTAATCATACTTACAATACAAACGATGCGAAAGTAAATGCGTGGTGGATAAGAGAATATTCATTATCATATGCGAGACAACTTCCGGATTTAGGCTTAAAACCAATAGGTAAAATTAATGTCGGTATTTCATTAAAACTTGTTAACGGATTTTTTTATTTAAAAAATGAAAGTATAAATTCATACCTGCAAACAACAAATGATTACCGGATAAATTTATATGCTAATAATCAAATTCTAGGCGCCTTCTCAAATAACTTCGGATTTAAATACAGCAATGATACAACTGAAAGCCACGGGAATGGAACACCATTCCCAAGCCCGGCAGGGACCGGATTTGGAATGGATATCGGATTTAATTCTACAATATTTAAAGTATGGAATGTTTCTTTAGCACTGACCGATATCGGCGGAATACATTGGAATGAAAATACTACAATGATTACAGATACGGGCAGTTATACTATTAATGATATTTCTCAAAGCAACTTTTTAGATACCCTTAAAAATAAATTCAACGGTGAAAAAATTAAGACAGGCAGTTTCAGCAGCGGTTTACCAACAGCGCTGAGGCTTGGTGTTTCTTACAATTTGGATATTAACCATAATAGCTGGCCCGGTCGCTTCCTTTTTGCCTTTGATTATAACCAGGGACTTAATAATGAGCCTGGTAATAGTTTAACTCCAAGGTTTTCTGTTGGTGCGGAATGGAAACCAATGGACTGGATTCCTTTTGTGAGAAGCGGATTTTCATTCGGCGGCTTACTAGGATTTCACTGGGGATTCGGATTGGGAATAGAGACTTCATTCTTGGAATTTAATATAGGAACGCTGGATCTTCAATCTCTGCTTGCACCTAATTCGGGAAAGTACTTTTCTGTAGCAATTGACTCGCGCTGGATGTTTTAAGATAAAATATAATAAGCACCAGAGCGCGTATCTATATAAAATTTCAGTTATTGATTCTATAGATATAACAAAACCGCAATCCTTCCAGCTTGAGCAATATTACCCTAATCCGTTTTATCCGCGTACAACAATTACTTATTTGATACCCATCAAAGACGCGGTTGCGTACTGTTTAATTAGTCGTTTACCATATATTAAGATGAAAAGTTGCAGTACTTGCATACACTTAACAGTCATCGGGAATATATCAAGTTTCATTCCCTAATGCATATCTATCAGGCAAACTTAAAAGCGGTGTTAATTTTTATACTTTAACTGCCGGTAATTTTTAAAGTACTAAAAAATGTTTTTTGGATAAAAAATAAGTCAAACCTAAGATAAAATTTTAACCTACATCATAAAAAAATTGTTTACTCATCCGGCTAAAGTGCGTTAAAATATCTTCGATAATGAACCATAAACCTCCGTAAGGAAACCTTATTTAATATAAGATTAGAAAAGATTTTTTAAGACAAATTGCCGGGTTTTATTTATGAGAAGGATTTTCAAACAAATATTTTTTTCGATTTTTATTTTTACTATTCTGCTTAAGTTAGGCTGCGTAGATTTGCCAAAGGATCTTGTAGCTCCCAAATGGGATGTAAATTTAAATGTTCCGATTATCAATCATTCATACACTTTAAATAATTTAATTAAATCAAATAATTATATTTCAAGTGTCGGCACATCAAGCGGTGACAGCGTTTATTTACTGCAATCGGACACATACTCACAGGAAGTTAATGTTGCTAATTTTTTACAGCTTACTAAACCCACAACATTAAGTAATTTATTACTGCCGGCAAATAATTCCGGTGAAGATACTGTTTATATTCCATTCCCCGAAAACGCCGAAATTGACAGCGCTTCTTTTTCTAACGGTAAATTTTCTCTCTATATAAATAATCCGACATCATATAGTGTTAACCTGGATATATTATGTCCTGGTGTTTTTAGTCCTAACGGCACACAATTACGAATCCTAAGAATTGCTCCTCCAAATCAGCAGGATTCCGTAATATGTGACCTTAAAGGATACAACTATAATATTCCCGCAAATCAAATAAATGCTAATAAAAATAATTTACAGATAATTTTAAAAGCTACCTCAAATTCGAGTTCAGCATATGTAAATATAAATCTTAAGCTTTCCGAATTCAGTTTTAATTCCGTATCAGGACTGATTCCGTCAAAATCCCTGGGAGATAGTTCCGATTCTTTCAGTTTAAATTTAGGTGATGCTGAAAATTTCAGGGATAAAGTATTTTTACAAAATGCAGATTTATACTTAAAGATTGATTACTTATCAGGTGTGTCCGATCCATTCGGCTTTGAAGTTAAGAATTTAAATATTATCGGAGAAAGAGAAGACGGGACAAAAATTTTCTTAAAAGACAGCACCGGTAATTTAAACCTAGAATTTGTTATTAATAGTAAAACTTATCAAAAAGTCTTTACGCAAAAAAACAGTAATATTAATGACTTCATTGCTTTTTTACCGAGCAAAGTTTTATTGAATGCCGAATATATAATGAATCCTAATTATAAAACCGGAAAAGCAACAGCTCAGGATTCGGTTAAATTTAGTACTTACTTTTCAACTAAAAGTTATTTATCTCTAAAGACCTTAACAATTACCGATACAACGAATATTAATTCTATTTCCGCAGATGAAAGAAATGATATACGAAATGCCAAATCAGTAAATCTTACTATTTCGTCAGAAAATGGCATTCCATTAACATCTTATCTGCGGGTAACAATGGCCGACAAAAATTATCATCCTCTTTTCACTATAAAAAACAATACAGACGGCAGTGATTCCATATATTTTCCCGGGGCCCCGATAGATCAAAACGGAACGGCATATAAAACATCGTCTACCGCTGCAATTGTCCAGTTGGATTCAGCCAACATAAATAATTTTGCGGACGCATATTATGCAATTTTTAATGTAAGTGTTAATACCAAGAATGCATTTCAAAATCCGCCGCCGGTTGTTGCTATCAGACCGACAGATAAAATTAAAATAATAGTAACCGGACAGGTAAAGTACAGGATTAATAATTAATCTTTAGAATAGGTGAATAAATTTTGAAAAAAATATTTTTAACGGCGGTATTAGTAATTCAAATTTGCGGGATTTCCCTGGCGCAGATGGGATCGATAGGATCTGCCGATGCAAGAAGCATGGCAATGGGCAAGACTTATAATGCTATATCAACTAATGTATTCTCAATCGGGATAAATCCGTCTAATCTTGCAATTGCTTCTGATAATTCTTTATCGTTTAATACCATTCTACCCATACCTTATCTATCTTTAGGGGCCGGAACAAATTTTTTGGATCTTCAAAACTTAAATTACTATTCCGGAAGAGATTTAAGCGATAATGACAAACAAAATTTAAATTCGCTTTTTAAAAACGGCGGATTGGTTTGCACGAACGCCTCCATCAATCTTTTTTCTATTTCTTATAACGTAAATAAAAATATCGGAGCTTTTGCAGTTTCAATGAAAGATATTGTAGAAGGTGAATTCAAATTTCCTCATGGAATTACCGATTTATTATTTAACGGTAATCAAGTAAATCAAGAATATAATATTAATGATGCTTCGGTTAAATCCTCGTGGTTAAGGGAATATTCGATATCCTATGCAAGAGAAATTCTAAATTGGGATTTAAAAGGGCAAGATAAATTATATGCAGGCGTTTCTTTAAAACTTGTTAACGGTTTTTATTATGTGAGAAACCGTAAAATTAATTCTTACATACAAACAGGTAATTATGACCAGATAAATTTATATGCAAACAACAATATTATCGGTGCTTGTTCCAATGATCTGGTACAAAAAAACAGTTCAGACAGCGTAAATCGATCGGTAAACGCAGGTCCGTTCCCGAGTCCAGCCGGTACCGGGTACGGAGTAGATCTGGGAGTTAATACTTCATTAAATAAAGTCTGGAATATTTCACTAGCAGTAACCGACATAGGCAAAGTAAACTGGAAAGAAAATACGGTATTCATTAATTATACCGGTCAATATGCCGTTACCGATCTTTCACAGTCGAACCTGCAGGATTCTTTATCAAATAAATTTAAGGAAACTAAAGATAGTACCGGAAGTTTTTCAACCGGCTTACCTACGGCTGTAAGAGTAGGTGCTTCATATTTCCTAAACCTAAATAGAAATAAATTTCCAGGTACATTTCTTTTTGCATTTGATTACAACCAGGGATTAAACGATGAGCCCGGGAATAGTTTAAATCCCAGATTTTCATTCGGTACCGAATGGAAACCGATGGATTGGATTCCGTATGTAAGAACCGGCTTTTCTTTCGGCGGACTTCTTGGTTTTCATTGGGGATTCGGATTAGGAATTGATACAGGCTTACTGGAATTTAACATAGGAACTCTGGATCTTCAATCTCTTGTAGCACCGCAGAAAGGAAAATACTTTTCAATTGCCTTTGATTCGGTTTGGAAATTTTAATTTACTGTTTTATCCTGGGAATATTTATTAAAGCGGCTGCCAAGAAAATTAAATTTGCAAACCATGCAGTCAGCAAAGGACTTAAAGCCCCGTTCTTTCCGAAGGCAAGACTTATTTGCATAAATACCAGGTAAATAAAAGTTACAAGGATATTAACTCCTACTTGAACAGCCAGTCCGCCTCTTCTTTTATTTGCAGAAATGGGCAGCCCGAAAAGTACTACTATTATGCTTGCCATAGGCAATGAAAATCTTGAATAATATTCTATTAACGTACTCGTTGGATCATTGCCGGCAAGCTTTTGTGATTCCACTAATTTTTTTAATTCCGTTAAGTTCATTTCATCAGGTTTTTCCTGTTTTGATGCCAAATCGCTCGGAGTAAAATGTAAGTAATTTATTTTAAGAGTTTTAAAATACTTAACTGTCTGTTTATTTTTTTCAAAAAATCTTTCTGTTCCGTTCCTGGCAATCCAATCATGACTAAGAGTATCATATACCATATTTGAAGCATCGATTCTTGAAGTCATTTTAATTAGATCATTCTTATCGAATTGTTCTATACTTACTCTTATTGCTTCATTTCTATTATTATCAAAAAACGAAATACTGACTATTCTTGTTTTGGTATCCTGGAAAATTAAGTTGCTCCCGAAGTAACTAGAACCTTTATTCAGATATTCCCTTTCGATATTTTCTTTGGTCTTATTTGCCATAGGAACAACATATCCTGCAAAATAAATTGAAATAATGCTGATAAAAAAAGTAGTAATAATAAACGGCAGCATAAATCTATATAAACTTACTCCGCTGGCTTTTATCGCTGTAAGTTCACTTAAGTTTGATGCTTTGCCTGCTGTAAATAAAGCCGCAAATAAAACCGCAACGGGAGTCATCAGCTTTATTATATCCGGGCTGAAAACAGTATAGTAGTGAAGAATAATCAGGAAGGGTACATCTTGGTCGAGAAATCCGCCTATATTCTCTACCATATTAATAATGACAAAAATTAGCGTAAAGGCAACCAGACTAAATAAAATAGTTTGTAAAAATTGTTTTATGAGGTATTTGTCGAGAATTTTCATTTATTCTTCATTGGTTTCCTGGCTGAAGTTTCGCCATTGCTTTGGCAGCAGTTTTTTCAGAAAGTTGAAGTTAAGCAAGACAGTTTCCTGAACTGTTTTAGTAGTAAGTAAAATTCCTGCAATAACTAATATTATATTAGCCGACCACATTCCCCAGAAAGGAGTAATAACATTTCTATCGGCTAATTTTTCTCCTGCTATAAGAAACGCCCAATAAATAACAAAGAAAAATAAACTTATGCTTGCAGCTACACCAAAGCCTCCTTTCCTAACCATAACCCCCAGCGGTGCCCCTATTAATATAAATACTATACATGCAACCGGTATCGCATATTTTTTATGTACTTCAACCATATATGAGTTTATTTCATCCTGAATTGATTCTTCCATTCTATAGTTGGACATAATTATATTCTTTGCAGTGTTAATTTTGTCTAATGCCTGTGCATAATTGTAACTCGAACTTTTTGATTTTAATGACGGTATATTTCCAAAAGGATTCTCATTATCCGAGAGAAGATATTTTTTAGTTTCCTTGTCTAAATTTGTTAAGGAAGAACTCTTAATTTTATCAAGGCTGTCTACAATAGCAATCATAGCCTGGGTGCTCAATTCACGGTCTCCTCTCTGCCCTCCGGGTGCCGACTGCTGGAAAGTAAACTGGTCCGCATTAATTATAATACGGTGTTTTTTAAATAACATCTTTCTATATAAATCTGATTGTGAATTACTGGATTCATGAATTTCACCGTTCCATAAATCCATAATCAATTTATTCTGGTTCTTAGAAAAATATATTTTCCCTTTCTTTGCAGTTACGATATCAATTTTAGACGGATCGGTATAATTATAAATAACAACATTTTCCAATTCATTTGTCTTTTTGTTAATAGCCCTTACTAGTATTGCATAATTTGAAACTTCCTGAGAAAACACACCCGGTTCCAGAGACAGGGTAGGCTTTTGTCTTGAAATATCTTCCATTAAAAGTTTTGCAGAATGATTCGCATCGGGAAGAACATCATTATTAAATAAAAAAAGAAGATATCCGACTACAATACTTGCTAGGAAAGGAGCCAGCATCATTTTGTATAGGCTAACACCGGATGATTTCATAATTGTAACCTCATTATTCTGCGACATATTGCCGAAAGCCATGAGAGTTGCTACAAGGGTTGCCATAGGAACAACCAGCACGACCATCCATGCTAAATTAAAAGCAATAAGTTTAAAGATTACCCACGCATCAAGTCCTTTCCCTACCAGCCTATCGGCGAACTTCATTAAAAACTGAAGCAAAAAAATGCACATTAAGGTTATAATTGAAAAGATAAATGGTACTATGTGACTTTTAAGTATATATCTTGATAAAATCATAAAGTTAATATATAAAAGGGGCTAAAGTATAACAAGCATAACTCTTTAAGGAATAAAAAAGAAATTAAATATTTTTAAAAATGATAAATTCTTTTGGCGAATTTGCCACTTAGATTATTTTTTATTATCGATTAGAGTGATATGCCTAATATTTATTATCAAATAAAATTGTTATATAATAAATTAAAATTTAGCTGGAATAAATATGTTATATTATGCATCATTTTGTTATGTTTATGAAGCAGTTTTAATGTTTTTCTAAGAACATTTTGCACCCAATTGAAAGTAATGGTTCCTTCTAATGATAAGTAAAGTTTTCTTGGTAATAAATCAAACCTTAATTAAAGAATTTATTTACAGTATTTTCTGTGCTAAATTAATAAAGGAGATATCTCTTGCAAGATATAATTGAATACATTAAAAATAATCAAAACAACTATATTGAAGAACTTAAGGAATTATTAAGAATTCCCAGCATAAGCACATCGCCTGAACATAAAACTGATATTGAAAAGGCGGCGGAATTCATAAAAGAAAAATTGAAAACAGCCGGGATGAGCCATGTAGAAATATTTAAAACCGAAGGACATCCTCTTATTTACGGCGAATGGTTGGGTGCTCCCGGAAAACCTACCGTACTTTTTTACGGACATTATGATGTTCAGCCGGTTGATCCTGTTGAACTCTGGAACAGTCCTCCTTTTGAACCTGTTGTAAAAAACGGAAAAATTTATGCCCGGGGAGCAACGGACGACAAAGGACAGTTGTATATGCATATTAAAAGTGTGGAAGCGTTCTTCAAAATGGAAGGAAGTTTGCCTTTAAATGTAAAGTTTTTAATTGAAGGCGAAGAGGAAATAGGAAGCTCAAATCTGGAGATATTTATAAACAACAATGCTGAACTATTAAAATGTGATGCGGTTTTAATTTCCGATACCGCTTTGTATGCCGAAGGAGTTCCCACATTAACTTATGGATTACGCGGATTAACATATATGGAAGTTGAACTAACCGGCCCTAAACGGGATTTGCACTCTGGTTCTTTCGGCGGAGCCGTGGGGAATCCGGTTAATATACTCACAAACCTTATTTCCAAAATGCATGATAAGAACGGCAGGATTACAATTCCGCATTTTTACGACGATGTATTAAAACCAACAAAAAAAGAAAGAACTAATTTCAACAAATTAAAATTTTCCGACAAAAAGTTTGCAAATGAAATAGGCGTCGCTGCTCTGGAAGGTGAAAAAGGATATTCAACTTTGGAAAGACTTTGGATTAGACCGACTTTGGATTGCAACGGTATAATCGGAGGATTCACGGAAAAGGGCGCTAAAACTATAATTCCCGCAAAAGCTACGGCAAAAATTAGTATGAGGCTTGTTGCAAATCAGGATACAAAAAAGATAGCCAAACTTTTTACAAAATACTTTAAATCTATTACTCCTAAATCCGTTAAGGTAAAAATTACAAATCTGCATGGCGGGCAGCCTATATTAATGCCTTTGGATAATCCCGCTACTATGGCTGCTGCAAAATCTATGGAGAAAGCATTCGGCAGAAAAATAGTTTTTATTAGAGAAGGCGGTTCCATACCTATTGTTAGCGTATTTTCCAAGAAGCTTAGGGCTCCGGCAATCTTGATGGGTTTAGGATTGGACAGTGAAAATCTTCATTCGCCGAATGAACATTTTAATTTAAAACATTTTCAGCTTGGTATTATGAGTTCGGCTTATTTTATTAAGGAATTTTCAATTTAGCTGTGTCTTAATCTTAGATTGGTTAATCGAATATAAGATTTTGGCTATTTATTTAAGAGACCTTTTTTTGATCATTATGTGATAAATTGAGACTCTTATAATATTCTGATAGCTATCTTAGGCGGCATAATTATTGGGGAGTTCAGTATTTGAAGAAGTTTCTAAATAAATATTCTTATGTCGGAAAATTTATAAAATGAAAAGGCATATACCTTTTTTAATATTGCTGCTGATCCCGGTGTTATTTTCTTCATGCAGTAAAAATGAACAAAAGCAAACCATAACACGCGGAAATGAAGCTGCTTACTCGAGTGATAAGGAATTTGACATCCGGATTTATAATCTCCAAGTTAAAGAAAATCAGACGAAGTACAGAACTCCTTACGACACTTTGTCGCTTCTTGCTTTTGTACTTCATAATTACCCGCATGGCACTTACTTAGTCGATTTTGATGAGACGCTTACTTTTAATGTTCCTAAACCTGCTGTAATTTATTTAACAAGAGATAATCATTTGTATGTTTTCGCTGTTATAGTTAGATCAAAACCCGGTGAAAGATTAATTGAGCCCAAAAATGTTGTGGGTTATAAGGAAAGTTTTATAAATCTCGACAGTACAAAACTGGGTACAGCATTTTTTTACTTGACGTTATTCAAATGTGAAAACGGTACCTTTACAAAAATATGGGAAGACCCGATACCGTCGCATGGAGGATTTAATAACCTGGAATTGAAAAAATGGGGCTGCAACAATACTCCTTACGTAAAGGTTGATTTTCATGATGCGCAAGGAATAGGTCATATCGATTATAACTACTTTATGATAAACGGACTTACCAGAATTCCGCACTTGTTAATGACGTACAAGGGAATAGATTTTAAGCGGACTATGGCAAATGTAAATAATGATAAGTATCCCGATTATTATGAATTTGTTTATTATAACTTAGCCGATAGAATCTATGAACAAGATTCGGTAGCATTTGTTTGGAATGAAAAAGACTCGCTTTATGTAAATACCAGAAATCACCTGCAGACTCGTCCTTATTGATTTTTTTCTTATCTTTAGTGCGTCATTTTTTAAAATTATTTTTAGCGGAAATTTTTTAATTTTAATTACGAATATCTTTTAGAGTTTAAAATTGTATTGTTAAGGTAGTACTTGTTTTTTAAATTTGTAAGATAGACTGAGGATTTTTTTGAATTTATCTATAATACATGAAGGAGAAGGATGGCTGGGATTGAATTTACAGCAACCCCGTTGATGCAATATTTCGAGAGTCTGGGTTATAATTATGATTCTGTTGAAGAAAGGCGAATAATAAAATCTTTCGGCTCAATGGAGTCCGAAATTAATTCATTATATAAAGGCGTGGCTTTAAGAGATATTTCCGACTCGGGAATATTAATATTGAGCGGAAAGGATGTTCTGGATTATCTGCATAGAATTTCAACAAATGTTTTAAAAGATACTCCCGAAGGAGCAGTAGCACATACTATCTTTACAAATGAAAAGGGAAAGATTATAGATTCAAGTTTACTAATGAATTTCGGAGATTACCAGCTTCTTATTGGAAGTAATAAGCATGAATATAAGGTTATGAAATGGATTGAAAAATATGTTATAACCGATGACGTTAAAGTTAACAGCTCGGAAAATAAATATGTTCTACTCGAACTGCTGGGTCCCCAAACAGATTCCTTTATAACATTAATATGCGGAAACGTGGTTAACGAAATCGGAATCAACAGGTTTAAATCAATTCGGACCGAAGGAGTTATATTCTTTCTGATAAAAATGAAAGACAATAACGGGCAGCTGAAATACTGGATACTAGCGGATCAAAACAACGGTGTTGAGCTTGTTAAACTTATGCTGGGCAATAAAAATATTTTCGATTTTAATCTTGTCGGGGAAGATGCCTATAATTATTACCGCGTAGTTCAGGGAATTCCTTCTGCACCTAATGAAGTTAACGATCAATTTAATCCTCATGAAGCTGGACTGCTGAATTTTGTAAGCTTTACAAAAGGCTGCTACATCGGGCAGGAAGTAATAGCAAGACTGGATACATATGATAAAGTTCAGAGAAATTTAAAAGGACTTACCTTTGAAGATTCTTTTGAACCGAACGGCCGGTTATTTTTATATGATAATGAAGGAAGGGAAGCAGGCACGGTAACTTCCATAGTATTTTCACCTAGATGTAAAAAGTATGTCGGTTTGGCTTATGTTAGAAAACCTTATATGGAGCAGGGCACCGAATTAGTTGCTAAAAACGGAAATGAAAGGAAATTAAAAGTTACCGTTGAAAACCTTCCTTTAAAAAAATGAAAATATACACTAAAACCGGAGATAAAGGAGATACCGGCTTATTCGGCGGAGAGAGGGTATCTAAAAGTTCCGATAGAATCGAAGCCTACGGAACTGTAGACGAATTGAATTCTTTTATAGGTTTGGCTGTTGCAGAGGTAAAGGATAAAAAAGTTAAGGAATTATTGCAAAAGATTCAGAACGAATTGTTTACCGTCGGATCCGATCTTGCTGCACCTGAAACGGAGAAGAATACAAAATTAAAAATTGTTCGCGTACCGGAAAAATTTTTTACTGATGCCGAAAAGTCAATTGATTATTTTGAAGAAAAGCTTGATTTATTAAAAAACTTCGTACTGCCCGGCGGATCGAAATCGAGTGCACTGCTTCACGTATGCAGATCGGTCTGCAGACGTGCGGAAAGAAGAGTTGTTAAATTAAGCTCATGTGATAAGGTAAACAAAAATATTTTAATATATCTTAACCGGCTTGCGGATTTGTTTTTTGTACTGGCTCGTTACGAAAATAAAGCAGCCGGAGTTACTGATACAAAATGGAACATTTGAACTGTTATTTAGTTTAAATTAAAATCTGCGGGGAAATTTAGTTTATAAATTTTAATCTTATATTGTAAATTGTTCTTTTATTTTTGTTTAGTCAGCGTATTATTTGCCCACTGCCGATTAAAAACAGCCTACTTTTTTAGGGGGTGAATTTTGGTTTCGACGGGGTTGAAGAGACGTAGAACTGCGCATCGTGTTCCCCGAGTACACGTTAAAGAATTGGGAACAAAATAATAACTGGCGAATCTAATTACGCCTTAGCTGCCTAATTAAACGGTAGCCGTTCACTGACTTCTCTCATGCCGGATTTCAGATGAGCGTCGTTTAGGTATGATAGCCGATTCTATCGCTCTTATAGATGAAGCGAATTAAATTATGAGCAGGCTTAATGTGATCCTTGTCTGTCTGGTAGCATTAAGTTAAAACAAAAACAGACTATGTGTGTAGACGTTCTATGGTGCTTAACTTCGGACGCGGGTTCGACTCCCGCCACCTCCACAATGCCCCTTATATTACAGTAACTTATGGGGCTTTCTTGCAATATTCTTACGGTAAAACTAGATAATATTATATTATTTAATGATAGAACAGTAAAATTTATTTTTTGTTTTATTGAAAATGTGAAATGTAAGCTTAAATAATTTCCCCTTTTTAATTATTTAAGCTTGGAGAAGATTGAGTTCTTTAAGCTTAGAATAGTTTGAATCCTTTAATGACTCAAGTACATCCTTTTTATTAAAAAATATTCTTTTACCCAATCTTTTATATGGAATTCTCCCTTGTGCTTTCCACTGGTTTAGGCAGCTGGCTGATATATTTAGCAGATCGCATGTCTCTTTGAAGGTCATTAATTCTTTTTCTTTTTTACGATTTAATTCCTCACGTATCGAATCCTTGATTAAGTTTTTCAAGTCTTCTTTTGATAAGGAAATTAATACTAGTTGTTCGTTCATAGGAATCTTATATTTTTATCTAACATTTAGTTTTGATCTTAACTTTGCTGATGTAAGTAAGTGATTTATTTTGTCCCAGAAATAATTTATTAAACTGACCGGATCCAATATCTTTTTTCTTATACCATATTCTGGAGATGTATTAATATCTGTTACTATCTCCCAGTTACTGTAAGTGCTGGAATTCTTAACTGCTATTTGATAAATCTTTTTTGACCGTTTTATAAGTCTTTTTAAGGTAG
>Ga0315542_1001556_pt1 | contig 14299 bp, 10 predicted proteins | sample SalMarSW160120MG_FD_202541 | JGI IMG/M metagenome (GOLD analysis project Ga0315542, IMG submission 202541) | Salt marsh sediment microbial communities from the Plum Island Ecosystem LTER, Massachusetts, United States - Salt Marsh Sediment SW1601-20 ...
GAGTTTTTGGAATAGTTCGATAACATAGGGATTATACCGTTGGAACTGCTCTACGGCGATGCCGCTTATGGAAAAGGCCACCTTGAACCTGCCCTGATATCTGTCTATGAGCTCAAGCAGCAGGTGGTTCATGGGAATATAGCATTTTTCACTCACCTTGTTTAAAATGTTTCTGTTGTTCTCTTCGTCCTCATAGAAGTGATTCACCCCGATATCAAAAAAGGAGTAGTCTTTTCTCAAGCGATATGGCTGGTGCACCTGAAAGTAAAAACAGACAGAGATCATATGGGTCGCCCTTTCTTAAGCATAGGAAAATGATATTGCGTGATAAAGGTTTTTTATTTTATGTCCCGCGTTGTTCCAGTGGATATTTTTTAATTCATAGGTACATTTTTCCACTATCTGTTTGGCAAGATGTTCATCCTGCAGCACATTGACAATGACGGAAGCCAGCTTTTCCACGTCCCAGAAATCAACCTTGATGGCGTCCTTTAATACCTCGGATACACCGGACTGCTTGGAGAGGATTATGGGCACATCATACAGCAGGGCCTCGAACGCGGTTATGCCGAAGGGTTCGGAAACCGACGGCATGACGTAGAGGTCGCTCATGGCATACATCTTTTCAACCTCAACCCGGTTTAAAAATCCGGTAAAATGAAAGCGGTCCGTGATCTTCAGGCTTGCCGCCCGGGAAATAAGCTTCGGCATCATGTCCCCGCTGCCGGCCATGATAAAGCGTACGTTCTTCATTTTTTTGAGTACCAGGTTGGCCGCTTCGATAAAATAATCCGGACCCTTCTGCATAGTAACGCGACCTAAAAACAGGACGTATTTGTCCGGCAGGTTTTTCTGGATACCGAAGCGTTCAATCTGTTTTTGTTTTTCCACGGCATTGTGTACGACCGCAATCTTGTGCGGATCAATTCCGTAATGGGTTGCGATGGTATTTTTTGTGTAGTAACTGACGGCGATTATTTTGTCCGCCTGCTCCATGCCGTATTTTTCTATATTATACACATTTTGATTCATATTTTCCCCGCTGCGGTCATATTCCGTCGCGTGAATATGGACAATCAGGGGTTTGCCGCCGGCCTTCTTGGCCGCCACGCCGGCAAGTATTGTTACCCAGTCATGCGCGTGAATGATATCAAAGTCTTTCATACTGCCCAGGTACTCACCGATAATGCTGTAGCGGAATACCTCGGTCATCAGGTCCTTGCCGTAATTCCCGCTGAAGGCCATCACCGAGTTCGGTATGCTTCCGGCCTTACCGGCGGCAAGGTTCTGGTATTTATTGAAGAATTCTACAGTGTTGCTTTGTGTATAATACGGCGAAATTGAACCGTCAACCATCTGTTTTGCCGTTTTAAACGCGGAACCGGCTTCCATCAATGCCCTATAGTGCTCGCTGAGTTGTATTTCGTCGGCGGCCAGAATCTCTATCTGGTTTTCACTATAGATACCCCTTTTGGTCGGGAGCACAAGCCGTATGTTTACATCATTATTAATAAGACCCCTGGTAATTCCATAGCAGGCCATGCCCAGTCCCCCGCTGATAAAAGGAGGGAACTCCCATCCAAACATTAATACTTTCATAAATAATGAACCTCCTCTTCCCCGTATTTCCTGCCCTTCAAATCCCTAAAAAAACGCGATATATTTAAGTATATTTATACGATTTGCATAAAGCAAATTTATTCTTTTATTTCCAGGGAATTTAATACGCGAAGGGCCTCCGCCATGCTCCAGGCCTGGGCGACCGCGCCGTTCGGCATGAAGGGAGGGTTGGGATTGAATATTTCAGAGATATGGAACAGTCCGCTTTCCGCGAGATGCGTACTCCAAAGCTCCTTGAAGGTATTTTGGAAATAAGTCCGGGTTTTTCCCCGGTCACTCCCGTACTTGATACAGGCATCGTAGAAAATTCCGATCAGCCACGGCCATACCATGCCCTGGTGATAGGCCGAGTCACGTTTGTCCTGATCCCCGGAGTAGTCGGATAGGTAAAGCGGGTCCTGGGGAGAAAGCGTGCGCAGACCGTAGGGAGTAACCAGATGCTGCTTTACCACGGCTATGATTTTCTGCGCCTTCTCCGGTTGGATGCAGGTGTAGTCCAGGCCGACGGCAAACAGCTGGTTGGGTCTGATATGGGTCTCCTTATCCTGATCGTTCCGGTAAACGTCAATCAGGCATTCTGTCTGCGGATTCCAGAACAGAGTCTCAAAAGAGGCTTCAAACTTTTGTTTTATTTCACCGTATAATTGTTTTTGGGGCGCAGTCAGCAACGCTGCAAAATCCGAGAGAAAAAAGCAAAGGGCATTATAGAAAAGTGCATTGATCTCAACCGCGGCGCCGTGGCGGGGAGTAACGGGCGCGCCGTAGGCATTGGCATCCATCCAGGTAAGCTGTGTCCGGGCCGTCCCCGCAAAAACAAGCCCGGTTTCCGCTGTATGAGAAATCTGGGTTTTATTATTGATAACCGCGTCTAAAATGGCAGCCATACACTTGCCCAAGCGCTCTTTTACCCCCGCCTTATCGCCGGTATATTCTATATATTTTTGAATACTGCGGAAGAAGAGCAACGAGGTGTCGATGGAATTGTAGGCATGGTTATTATCGGTTGAAGTGACATTAGGGAGAAGTCCGTTTTTCACATAACGGGCATATTTACTCAGGATATTTAACGCCGTTTCCTTCTCTCCCCGGCACAGGGTTATACCGGGCAGTGAGATCATGGTATCACGGCCCCATTCACCAAACCAATGATACCCGGCAATTATCCCGGTATGATTATCGGTCAGATAATGTTCGGCGTGGAGTTTTAAGGTCGAAAGCGGTTCCGGTTCTCCCGCAAAACGGGATGTTTCCTTTTTAATTCGTGCCAGTTCGGTATCCCATTCTTCTTTAATGGGAGCGCTTTGTTTTTTAATTGAGGCGCGGATGATCACCTCCTGGCCCGGTTTCAGTTTCACCTCAAACACACCCGGAGTAAACAGGTCCTCTTTATAATTATATCCCCTGTTCTGTTCTTCTATATATTCAAAATCTTTCCACCAACCCGGCGCCGGATAAAATACACTGCGATGAGAGGTTTGCAAATACAGGGCGGGAAGGCCCTCATAGGGATCGATCTTAAATCCATTCTCCTCAAAATAGGTACGTGGGCGAACGAAGGTGTTCTCGAAAATCAATTCGTGAATGTTTCGGTAGGCAAGAAACGGCATGATTTTTAAAAGCACCGGCTGTTTGGCGGCGGTCAGCCTGAAGCGGACAAGAACGGTCGGCATAAAACGAGGCATACAGCTGGTCTTTTTTATCTCAACCTCTCCCAGTTTATAGGTTGTCTCAGGCAGGTATTCCGACTCAAACTTTGTAATATACTGGTGACCGGTGGGCGAAAAAACGCCGGGGAATTTATTGGTAGAGAGTTTGTGTTCGTGTTTGTTAAAGGATACCGCGCATTCCAGTTTGGACAACAACATAACGGTGGCCCCACGGTCTTTTAGGGGAACGGCAAGCAGGCCGTGATATTTTCTTGTATGACAGTCTATGACGGTACTTGATGCAAAGGCACCGTTCCCATTGGTCAGCAGGTACTCTTTTTTTAATGATTCGTTCAGGTTTAAAAGCTGTTCGCGCCTTAAAGTAATTTTCACGCTTTTCTCCTTTTATTCCGAAAGCGCATCAGCGCAATCTGTGTTTGGCCCCTACAGCCGAATATCAGCTTAGAACACCTCCTCCAATACATAAAAATAATATGCATCGGTGCCGAATACCAGCCATCTGCCTGCACTGACCGGCGCGCTGAGGATTGCTCCCTGGATATCCATCTGCCACATTATGCTGCCGTCCGCCCCGGAAAGGCAGACAAGACGAGGGGGGATGCCCTTTTTTTCATCGCCCAGTACCCCAAAATAGATCCTGTCTCCAGCCACCAGCGGTGCGCTGCTGGTGGGTTGGTCAAGGGTGGTCTGCCAGGCGACCTCGCCGGAATCCGCGTAGAAGGCCCTGACAAGGGTATCGCCGCTGGTGTAGATGACCAGGTTGTTCCATACTGCGGGTGCCATATAATCAAGGAGCTCAATGCTCCGGTAAAAAACATCAAACGCATAGAGGTCTTTGCTTTTTTTCAGGCGTGATTTGTCCTCATAACGCCAGATCACCTTCCCCGTATACTTGTTCAGGGCATAGTATTGGTAGGTCAATTCATAGAAGCCGTAGGTGCAGATGGCATAATGCAGCCGGTCTCCCTCTATCGCGGGGAAGGAAAACCATAAAGGATCGCTTCCGCCGGTCTCGACAAGCCAAAGGTACTGCCGTTTTTTTATGTCAAAAGCTCCAAAACTCTGCGAGTGTTCGGGTGGGCCGGGGGCAAAGTACATGATGTCATTGTCGATCTGGAAACTGTAATAGATCCACACCGGGTTGGGCATGGAAAACCGCAGCTTGCCGTCCAGGGACAGAAAAAAGGTTGAGCCGCCGTGACTGCAAAATACGATATAATCTTTATACCTGGTCACCGTGGACAAGACCTTGGCGCCGCAGTCAAAGGACCATTTTTCATGTCCGTCCTTTATGGAAACCGCGTAGACTTTGCCGTCGTTTGAACCGAAGTACACGGTATCTTCGTCCACATACGGGGTAGAGTTGATTTCTCCCTTGGTTTTAAAAATCCAGCGCATATAACCGGTTGCCAGATCAAAAGCGTAAAAATTCCCGTCTGTGGCCCCGAAATATATCGTGTCGTCTTTCAGCAGGGGCGAGTTGAAAGAGGTCGCCTTGTCTTGCTGGGACTGAAGCCGGATTTTCCATCGCACCGCAAGCGGCGGGTTAAGACCGTTCGGTGTACTGCCCCTTCCCTGGGTATTGCGAAACATGATCCAGTCGGACTGCTGTTCACAGCCGCTTACCAATCCCAGGATGAGCACGCAGGATATCCATATAAGCGGAAGAATGCCTGAAATCCTTGTTTTTCCTACCATCGATAAAAAAGCCCCCGTAAACTAAACCAGCTCCTGAGACTGTTCGATACACCCTTGCCGCGCATACCGCTGACAAGCGTACGATACTCCTGCCTCAGTCCGTTCCAGAGACGCTCCCGCATTTGCGGGGCGATGTTCTGTTTATAGCGGAGTGTTGTATAATATTCGGCAAAACCAGCCAGTTCGGGGTATTCTGTTGCGTATTCATTGATTGTCTGGTGGGGTTTTTTTATGATATACCCCCTGAATGCCATACGCATGAGCAGCAGACCATACAATGCCCGCAGACCCTTCGCGGTGTTTCTTCTGCCGAGGAGTGAATAATATACAAGTAGACTGTAGCGGTAGATATATACACCGACAATCATGGCCGCGAAAAGCGCGCCTAATATGATCCCAATCAAAAGCGCGATATAGGCGGCGTTCCCCCGTAACGCATCCTGTTCCCGCCCGATTCTTTCATCATAAGGAATTACCACCTTCCAATCATTCGGGTCCCCGCCCTGCCGGGGGGGCATGGCGAACTGGGTTGATTCCACATCGATCCAGCCGTACACCGGCATGTACACCTGTGTCCAGGAATGCCGGTGCGAAGAGGTGACAAGGAATATGTCCTGTTCGGGGTATTTTTTCAGCACATCAAGCTGCTGCCGTAATAAGTGAACACCGCGTTTGTGGGCCGGGGTCTGCAGTTTGGAAGCAACCAGGTAGCCGGTGACAACCCGCGCCGGAATACCCACAAAGCGGGCAAGCAGCGCCATGGCATTGGAAAACTCGGTACAGTCCCCGCTCCTGGTTTCAAACAGGAATTTTGAGATTGCTGCCACGGAGGTGTCATCACTAAAACCCGCTTTATATTGATAGGCGCGGAAAAGCTGAAGCAGCACGAATATTTTACCATACGGTGTCAATTTGCTGTTGCGTACATCCTCGGTCATATCCGCCAGTTTCTGCTTCAGGGCAGGGGACAGTTGTAATTCGAGATAGGGTTTCAGGGTTTGTTTCTGCTGCGGGCTTAAGTCTTCCAGCTTGATCAGCGCCGGAGCCGAAGCCAGGCTTAACCCCGAAACCGCGTCATAGCTGTAACGAAACGGGACCGCATTCTCCTCCAGTGAGATCGGTTCAACCGAGAACGGCATATAGGCCAGGTAGCGCTCCGGAGCGATTGAAAAAATATGTACGTCATAAGCCTGACGGGTTTGCTTATATTGATCGCGTCCGGGCCATTTCCACGTCTGCAGCAGATGACGGGTTTTAAAGGTGTTCAGCTCGTTGTCTTCAAGCGAGGTGTCGTTGTTCTCGGTAAATCCTTTTTTCGGGTCAAAAAGGCTTCTATATGTTCCGGCCGCGTATAAGGTGTCGACTTTGGTAATCACCAGCATGGCCGCGTACTGCTTGTTGTTTTTGCGGGAAAGGGACTGCCACCGGTCCCGGGGCACCCCTTCCAGCTTCCCGCTGCCCCGTCCGTTCTGTCCACCGTACTGTGGAGTCCCGTTTTCCGAGTTGCTGTCGGTACTGAGAGGTTTTGATTCCGGGGGCTGCCCCAGTTCATTCAGGACAATAGAATGCTTAATGAAATCCGGGGGCAGAACCAGTGCGATCAGGAGTATCAGCGGGACACTCAGGCTGACGAAGAAAGCCAGCTCCCGGCGGCTTTTTTTATGCAGCCGTTCCTCAAACGCGGCCAGGTAGATAACCAGTGCGTGCAGACAAAAGGCGCAGATGGCCACAATCAGAACCACCTGGGTAAAGCCGTGGCTTTTCAGGGCAATCTCCTCGGAGGCCCGGGAAAAGCTCAATAATCTGAAATACACGATACCGAAATAAAACAGTTCAAGAACGGCGAATATCCTTCCCCGGCCGCGGGTCCGGAAAATCAATGCGGTCAGCATAAAAGCCAGCATCCCGCCCCCGATATAAATAAGAGTGGAGAGTCTGAAGCCGGAAATGATGACGGCGGTAAGCGCCGCAAATCCGAGACCGGCCGATATCCACCGTTTAAAGGTCAGGCGCGGTGGGGCCGGGAAAAAGGCCAGAAACATTTCCACCGGTATCAGGAAAAACCAGAAGATCCAGCCCTCTTTATCATAAGGCACCACAATGGCCGGATGGAACAAGGGCAGAACAATGACCGTAAAATAAAGCAGTAAGCGGGTAAAAAAAAGCGATGTCAACCGAACATGTCTTTTCATAGCAGTTTGGCGTCTACAAGTATTTCTTCTATATTAATTGAATTTACATTGGGAAGGCGGTGTTGGTAAAGCTCCTTTTCCCTGCGCAGAACCCACCATCCCGGAAATGAAAAATGCGGTAACGGCTTTAACAGGGAGAAGGTTGCCTGTTTTTGCTTTTTTGCCGAATGAGCGGAGGGGGTGGAGTGTATACTGCGGAAAAGGTGAATTCGGGACTGATCCAGCCCGGAGATCAATCGCGACAATTGTGTATCGAACGGAGTGGTGAAAATGAACACCTCACCCGGATGGGGGATATAGGTGTTGTTGACCAGGCTGTGGTAATGGATGGTCCCCAGTACCAGTCCAAGGTGATCGATATCGTCCGGTGTCTCGATGGTGAACTTGTCCTGGTTGGTAATCACCTCAAAGTTATAGTCCGGATAGGCCTCCTTCATGACCTTAATAAACGAGAGCATCCATCCCTTGACCACGTTCAGGTGTACAATGGAGTCCAGGGACTCCGGCCCCGGTTTCCGGTAATTTTGAAAAAAAATGGTGAGCAGCCGGGTTTTCTCCTGGGTGATATGTGAAACCTTGGTGATCAATGTAGAAAGCCTGCCGGACACCTTCCAGTTTATGTCGCGCAGTTTGTCGCCTGCCATATACTCTCTCTGGTAATACCGCTCCTCGTTGGTGTCTTTTTTTCTGGCGGTGTCCTCCATACCGTCCATGGTAACGGCGGGGGCCTGTTCTTCATGCAGGATCACGGGAGGACGTATGGTCAGGGTCCTTGGGATCGCGGGGGTAAAACGGGCCCGGGTAAGCCCGAAGATGTCCTTTATACACAGGAATCCCGAGGTTTTAAGGCTGCCGCAGAGCGGGAAGTAAAGCGGAAACTCAAACCTTTCCGGTTCCGGTGAGGAAAACTCCCGTATAAAAAGGAACGACTCCTTTTCCGCGACAAAGAGACGTCCCGAGAGCAGGAAATGCAGGCGAAAAAAGGGCAGGATGCGAAAACCCTCACAGTAAATACGCTGGTGGTATTCCTTGCCCGCATACAGGGCTTCGGCACTGTCCCATTCGTATGTCATTTCCTGCGGATGCAATACCTGGATGCGGTTAAGAATACCAAGCACAAACAGTACCGTGAGAGCGAAGATCGCTAGAATAAAACTAAAGGGATTCAGACTGAGCAGGGCATCATAGAGCAGTAACAGGGCAAAAACAAACAGAATACTGCCGGTAAGGGTCAGTGGATAATAATACAGCATACGCTGCAGAATCTGGACAAAAGTGTTCCGTGTTTGCATTCAGGTTTTGTTTTTCTCCGGAAAATGTTTACGAAACTCATCCACGGGGACGGTCTTAATGATCTCTTTCAATATTTTCTCGGCCGGAAGGGACGAGTCCTTCATTACCAGTCGGTGCGCAACCGCGTTGATAAAGAGTTCCTGGATGTGGTCGATGGTAACAAAACTTTCACCCCTGATCAGGGCCAGGGATCTTGCCAGACGGGACAGTTTTACCCCGGTACGGGGGCTTGCGCCCATGATAATTTCCGGATGTATACGGGTTTTTTTGACACAGGCCACGATATAATCGATGATATCGGGATGAATATCGATACTGTCCACCAGTGTCTGCCACTCAAGCAGCTCGTCGGAATCCATGATGGGGGCGAAATTCTTCCAGCCGTCGAGCCTGCCGTGTTGTTTGATTATCTCAGCCTCGTCTTGTGCTCCCGGCAGCCCGATGGAAAGCTGCAGCATAAAACGGTCAAGCTGCGGCGCGGGCAGCGGAAAGAGGTGCGCGCCCTTCAGGTTCATGGTGGCAATAATAAAGAAAGGATCGGGCAGGGTGTAGGTTTTGCCTTCTATGGTTATGGTATTTTCCTCCATGGCCTGAAAAAAACTTCCCTGGGTTTTTGGGGTCAACAGGTTTATCTCATCGCAGAGTACAAAATGGGCGAAAATTGGTCCGCGCATGAAGATGAACTCCCTGCCCGTGCTGTCCGGGCGGTTATAGCCCAGGATATCCTGCGGCAGCAGATCAACCGTACACTGGATACGGTTAAAGGGATCCACCTTCACCTCCTGCCCCCGGGTCTGTTTGGCCTTCCAGGTGATAGACCCGGCCAGGGCCCGCGCCAGGGAGGTTTTACCCACCCCATGAGAATCCGCCAGCAGGACGTGCCCTCCGGCAATTTTAGCGGCCAGTAAATACTCAAGTTTCACGGTATCAATATAAATGACCGATTTTATATTTTCGATCAGCCGGGAAATGCCGGCCTTTACCGATGCGTGTTTTTGGGATTTTGGCGTATTCATAGTAACTAATATAGAGGGAAATAAAGAAAAGGGCAAAAGAATTTTCCTTTTATCTACTTGCATATCAGTGGGGAATTGCCCACAATAGAGGATGAAATAACGCGTATACGGAGAAATGTATGCATATATTGAGATTTATCATATTTTTAAGCCTTATACTGGCGGTTTTTTCCTGTCAAAAACAGGAACAGCCCGTTAAAACCAAAGAAGCGACCATCTATACCGGCAAGGCACAGCCGCGCTGGGTGAACGCCACCGCGGGCTTGCGCATACGGGACAAGGCCGGACTTGACGGAAATGTTATCGGTGCCATACCATACGGTGAAAAAGTAATTCTTCTGGATGAAGAAGACAAGGTCGAGGAGATCGACGGCACCAAGGGTAGTTGGAGTAGAATACGCTGGCAGGACAAGGAAGGTTGGGTGTTCGGAGGGTTTTTACAGAAAGAAGAGATTATGCAAGACCGGTCCGACGAACCGAAGATAAAGCTTTTGGGCAGGTATGATCTTGTTGATGATGAATACCGCTCTCAATATATTGATTTTAAAAATAATAATACCTGTATTTTCATCTATAATTTCTGCCAGGGATTCGGAGAGGTGGCCGGCACCTATAAAATCAAGGATGCGTATATTTCCATCAATCTTACCGATGATGTGGTGATGAAGCTGAAAATACTCTCGCCCTATGAATTGGAGATCGTGGAGAACGCGGAACTGTTTACCTGTTATAATTTGCAGAACGGGACCCGATTGGTAAAAAACAAGTAATGAAGAAAAAGATATATAAGAATTATTTGCTTGAGGTGGCCTGGGAGGTTTGTAACCAGATCGGCGGCATTTATACCGTCATCCGCTCTAAAATACCCGCGGTCATAGAACACTGGCATGACAACTACTGCCTTATCGGACCATATTTCCCCGAAACAATCGGCGGGGAATTTGAGGAGAACGAGGAACCGGATTCCCCGTTTTATCAGAGTATTGCCGACCTGAAAAAAATGGGATTCGACGTGCATTTCGGTAGGTGGCTGGTGACGGGAAGGCCCCAGGTTATTCTCATCAATCCTGTTTCCCTTTTTCATCAACTCGCGGAATTAAAACAGCTGATCTGGAAGAAGCAGCAGATTGATTGTTCCGCGGCGGATGAACTGCTGGACCAGGCACTTACCTTTGGTTTTATCTTAAAATCACTGATTAATGTTTTTTGTAAAAAAAAGACGGGCACATCCGCTCCCATTGTTCACTTTCATGAATGGTTGACCGCCGTCTGCCTGTACGACCTGCGCCGTGAACTGCCGGCGGTGGCCACGGTTTTTACTACTCATGCCACAATGCTGGGGAGGTACTTCGCTTCGCATGAGCCGGATTTCTATGGAAGGCTGCCGGATATTGACTGGCTGGCGGAGGCGCGGAAGTACAATATCGAAGCGCAGGTGCGGATAGAACGCGCCGCTGCGCGGGAATCCCAGTGCTTTACCACTATCAGCCAAATTACCACGCCCGAATGTGTGCTTTTTTTGGGCAGAAAACCGGATTTCCTGTTGCCCAATGGATTGAATATAGAGCGGTTTGTGGCGCTCCATGAGTTTCAGAACCTGCATCAACAGTATAAACAGATGATCCATCAGTTTGTGGTGGGCCATTTCTTTCCCAGCTACAGCTTTGACCTTGACAATACCCTGTATTTTTTTATTTCCGGCCGCTTTGAGTACCGCAACAAGGGATTTGACCTGACGCTGGAGGCATTGCGTCGCTTAAATTCACGACTGAAGGCCGAATCGTTACCCGTCACCGTAGTGATGTTCTTTATCAGCAAGCGCCCCTATAACACGATAAACCCCGATGTACTGCATTCGCGGATCTTGACCGAGGAGATTCAAAACACCTGTGAAGCCATTCTGGACCAGATAGACAAACGCCTGTTTTTCGCTGTTACCCAGAGTACGGATACGCGGCTTCCGCCGTTGAATGATTTTGTTGACGACTACTGGAAACTGCGCCTGCGCCGCACGCTGTACTCGTGGAAAACGAAACGGCTTCCGATCATCGTTACCCATAATCTACGGGATGATGCCAACGACGAGATTCTCCGCTTTTTACGGGCCGCCAATCTGGTAAATAATGTTTCCGACAGGGTAAAAATAGTATATCATCCGGATTTTATTTCAGCGGTGAGCCCGCTTTTTGGGATGGATTACAGCCAGTTTGTGCGCGGCTGCCATTTGGGGATTTTCCCCAGCTTTTATGAACCCTGGGGGTACACTCCCATGGAGTGTGTGGCCAATGGGATTCCCACCATTACCTCGGACTTATCCGGATTCGGAGATTATGTACAGCGCAGTATTTCCGGACATGAGTCAGATGGAATATTAGTCATAAAACGGCGCGGTAAAAGTTTTGAAGAGGCCGCGGACCAGCTTGCCTCCTCTCTGTATGCCTTTTGCGCTTATTCACGCAGGGAGAGGATCGCCTTACGCAATGCGGTCGAAAGCCGCTCGGCACATTTTGACTGGCATAACCTGATCGGTAATTATCTGAAAGCCTACGAGTACGCCCGGAAAGCGGTGTGAGGAGGTATTACAACCTGTTCCCCCGTTTGATCTGTGCGTTTATTTTTTCTCAAACGTCTTAAAGCGTATGGTTTTCAGGATCTCCTCAACAACAGGGCGAAAATCCGCCTCTGCCGCGGACGGATGGTAGACACAGCCGACAAAATACACAAGATCGTTGTCCATCAGGATATAAAAGACCGCGTTACTGTCGTCGTTCTTTTCATGGAACTCGGTCACCAGCCAAACCTTTCCCAGCCATTGGATATCTTTTGCGGATTTTTCCTCGAATGCAGGATTACTCTTTTTCATTTCCTCCCAGATGTCCCGGTTGGTCTGCGGTGTATTTTCCATAGACATATCTTCTATGTTCTGAATGAAAAGAAAAACTCCCGCCCCCTTTTCCTTGAGATCAAAAAAACCAGGGACCGAAGACAGGACAATCCCCAGATCGATCTCCTCAATCTGCCAATCCTCCGGGTATGAGAGCGTAAATCCTTTTTCGCTATTTTCATATGATTTAAGCTCGATTGCACCCAGGGAAGTAACCCCGAAGATAAGAACCAGTATCAATAAATATTTCATACCGCCGCCTTTCTCGGAAACGTATATATTGTATGCAAAAAAATTAGCAAAATAATCTTACTTCCTACAAACGTTTATCCGGCACGCGGCGGGACGGGTGCTGGACAAACGGCGCGGTCGTTATTTCGAGACCATAAATTCCATGCTGTCCAATATCTGTTTTATGTTTTCTTCGTATTGGGCTTGTGCCTGCTGCGGATGAAACACCACCCCCACCATATAGATGGTCTCGTCATGCACGTACATGTAGAAGTGCGCCAGTATCTTACTGTGCGGGTCCTCAAACTCAACGTACAACCATTCCACCCCCTGCCAGTTCTTGGTTGATCTGCTGATTTCCTTGAATTCGGATTGCTGCTCTTTCAGTTTATTCCACAGCTCTTCCTTGGTTTTCGGGACGGCCTTAAGGTCAACCGTCGTGGCCCCGCCTCTATAAATGGCCACTCCGGCACCGGGATTGTCCGATTGAAACAGGTCCTTATCGGATCCTACAAATATATGTGTTTTTTCCTCATCAATGGTCCATGCGGACGGATAAGAAAAAGCCACTCCCATGCCCTTGTTATTATATTGACTCAAGGATCCGCTGCTTTTTTCAACGCTGCCGGTAAAGGCAAATGATTGCAGCATCAGATCGATGTCTTTGGAAAACTGCTTTCTTGCCTCCGCGGGCGTATACCCGCAGGCAATCACATAGATGTTCTTTCCCCGTGTACATACATAAAACTCGGCCCGGATGTCCCGCTTGCTGTTTACCGCCGTGGTGTACGACCAGCTTTGTTTCGCCATGTCCTTCCGGGTGAACTCCGCCAGCTCAAACTCCTTTTCCACATCAAGCAGTTCACGCAGCACCTGTTCGGCCGAAATGTCTCCCTTGTCCGGGTAGTAATATATACCGAACATTACTCCGTTCTTGTAGTTTGACGAAAACTCCTTGGAAGAATAAAACTCCAGCTTCTCCCCGTGCTCGGTCTTTACCCAGTTTGCGGGATACGACAGGGAAAAGCCTTTTTGGCTGTTTTCGTATGCTTGTGTCTCCTGGGCAAAAAGGGGAGAAAACAGTATTACAAAAATTATTGAGGGTATGATGTATTTAAGTTTTTGCTTCATAATGTTCCTTCCTTTTATGCATAATTATAGCACAGCCTAATGCGTTTTGCTAATAATGTCATTAATACTTTAGTCTGACCCCCCCTGCTTTGGTGAGGGCCGAATCAAATGCAAGCGCCGGAGCGGGTTTTGTTCTCTCCAAAATCCCGTCTAACCCAGGCGCACCCGCACTTCGTAGTGCTTCCCGCTTTCCGGAGCGGGAAGGATGTTTCCGGATATCGCTTTACCGTCCAGCAGAATTTCTGCGGCGCCGCTGCCGACGCTTTTGGGATTTTCAACGGTGATGTTATACACCGCACCTCGGAAATTCCTTTTTACCCTAAATCCCCGCCAGGTTTTCGGAATACACGGATCGATTTTCAGACCTGAACATTCCGGGCGGATACCCAGAATAAACTTGGTGGCGGCCTGAAAACACCATGAGGCGGTTCCCGAAAGCCAGCTATTTCTTCCCAGGCCGAATTGGGGATGCTCGTCCCCCAGAATGTTCTGGGCATAGCAGTAGGGTTCAACCTCGTATTCGTCGATTATATCGTTTTTGGCCGCGGGATTTATCTGGTTGTAGTA
>Ga0315542_1001557_pt1 | contig 14296 bp, 13 predicted proteins | sample SalMarSW160120MG_FD_202541 | JGI IMG/M metagenome (GOLD analysis project Ga0315542, IMG submission 202541) | Salt marsh sediment microbial communities from the Plum Island Ecosystem LTER, Massachusetts, United States - Salt Marsh Sediment SW1601-20 ...
AACCACCAGGAAGACAGGAAGGAATACAATATACGGGAAGGGGAGGGCAATCAGCAGTCCGGTACCGGCATGGGGCCAGTGCATTATCTTAAACAACATTGCAGTGAATACTACAAAACAAGTAATCCAGGTTACTACATAGAGTATCCGGTTCTGACTATTGCCTTCTGCCCTGTAATTATTTATCAAGGCTGCCGGCAAAAAAAGCAGGACAAGCATTATTATTCCAGCAATCAGTAATATCGCTGCTCCAGGCAAGTGGTTAACTTTAAATATTGCCCCAGTCGATATTATCATGGCTGTGACCACTCCCAGAATATATAACTTTTGTTTCATGGTTTTCTATATTAAAGTGATAATTAATGTTTTGCAATTTCATTTAAAACACATGATTCAACGGTCAGGAGACCGTTTTTCATTATTTCAAGGGAATGAAGTCCTGACATTAAAGACATTTGATTGTTTTCAGGATTTCCCACTGGTATAAATGTTTCAGTATTAAACATTTTTTTATATTTCAGAATATCTTCTGTTGAAATCATTGCTCCTAAAAAGTCTTCATATTCTTTCATTGACAAATTAAGTTCCTGCCAGGATTTGCATCCAGGCAAAAGGAAATCTTTTACAGGTTCAGGGTCCAGCGGTTTTGAAAGTTCCCTGTACAATATTTCGTCACCGGTTTCTGTCTGAATTATCTGATCGGCACTTACGGCAGGTGTGCCTGGTTCTCCTTCCGATTCCCTGACCATCTTCTCCTGTATATTGCTTATAATTGCAAGCATACCGGTGGTCCTGTTATGCACCTGTTCCATTTGCTTATAGTTTAACGAATCGTGATAACTGCTGATCAGTGAGCTGTTATTCCTGTATAAATAATTATACATGGCATTCTCCTGAATATTATTAGGATAATACAAGTCCTGGTATGAGTGCTGCAGGTTGAGGTTGACCAGGGCTCCCGGGATCATAATTAACAGAAATGCAATAATCATGAAGATGAATACGGAACTGATATGACTCTGCTCTTTCCACGTAAGCCATGTAAACCAGGGTAATGCCAGAATACACAACAGAAGAAGCCCGGCAACCATAAACAAAGTTGAGAGAGGCCAGTGTTGTAATTTAAATAACATACCCGCGATATAAAGTATAGAACCTGCTGTACCAAGGATATAAACAGGCCGTTTTATTTTTTTATCCGGATCATTCATTCTGTTCACCAGCACTGCAGGGATAAAAAACAGAATACCTGATATTGCTACAAAGAGCAGTAAGTAACCTGCGCCCTGCCAGTGCTGAAGTTTAAAGAGAGTACCGGCAATAAAGAATGTTCCAGTGAGGAATGCCGATATGAAAAGGAAAAGTCTCTTTGTACTGTGTGTCTCTTTCCAGAGAACAGTAAGGGCCGAAGGCATAAAAATAAATGCCAGAGTTATGGCTCCGAGAGTCAACATCGGCCCTGCTAATGGCCAGTGTTGGATCTTGAAAAGTGTTGCGAAGCCAAACATTATTGTTCCGGCAACGCCTGAAATTTTCATTGTATTTTTCATTTTTCTGTATTTGGTGTCTACTGCATAAAGTGTTTCCTCCTGTATTTCCTTTAATCTTCTCGACCCCATCTTCTTTTTAACCTTTCTATAAGCTTCAGCAAAGGATAATCCATTCTGCATTTCATTTTCCACATCGCAGCACAGATGGTCAATCAGTTCATCGAGGAGATGAGAAAATGTAATTTCCTGGTTTCTTACATCACTGCTTATCTGGTCGATATTATGAAGACTAAGTTCAGGCATAGCTTAATCCTGCCTTTGGTTCTATAATACGCTGAAGTGATTCTATAAATTCTGATAGCTCTTTAACCTTCTCAATAACAACAGATTGGCCTTTATCGGTAAGGGCATAATATATCCTTGTTCTGTTATTGAAAATTTCTGAAGCTGTTTCTAGCACTCCGTCGTTTTCGAGCTTATGGAGCACGGGATAAAGTGCTCCATATGAAAGCTTTACTTTTCCCTGAGTAAGGTCTTCTACTTTTTGAGTAATAGCATATCCATGCAGGGGGCCCTCTTCTTTGAGCAGTTTCATTACTATTGTCTTCATGGATCCTTTAAGAAGTTCATTTGATATCATACTTTCCGTATATTTAAGTTACTTATATATTATATTCTTGTTATATTATAATTGTATTATATTACAAATATACAATATTATATTTTACAAATACAAATCCCTTTCCACTTTTTTTTATAAAATCTATCCAAATTCCGGAAATTTTAACTTTTTTAAAGCTCATACATTAACCAGTGGGAAGTACTTCTTTACTTTCCATTAATCAGTTTTAAAGTACATTTGCCGCAACTTAAAGGGAGAAAATTAATGTCACAAAAAAAAATATTGAAACCTTACACTGTGACCGGAGTCCATTGCGCTTCATACGCCGCAAAAACTGAAGCCTTTGTAAAAACATTGACAGGGATTGAAAGCGCATCGGTTAATTATGCCAATACTTCCCTTCAAGATTGAAAATATAAGTGGAAATGGTGTTACAACGCATGTTAACGATGATATATTCTGCGTTGGCAACAGAGGTTCTCTACCCTTCTACCGGCTTTCTTCCGAACCCAATGAGCGCAGGCGCAGCAATGGCCCTGAGTTCAGTAAGTGTTGTAACCAATAGTCTTAGGCTCAGGCTTAAAAAGATCTAAACTTGTTCCGGATTGAGAAATCTTTGTACAGTATCTTTATTTTAACTCCTTAACATTCAGGTAAAGAGTATCAGCGTTCAGACCTGTGAAAATACCGTACCCGTTCTTTATACTTGTCGAAGGATTGGTAAGATTCAGCGAGCTGGTCGTTGTCTCATCATATAGAGAGGCATAATCATGCAGTACATGGTATAAAATAATCCGGTGATGTCCGAAATACTGAAACTCCTGGGGTCTCATCTCTATCCCTGCCGATGTTGTCGGCATCTTCCTGAAGGTTCCGAAACGTGGTTCATTATCACCAAAATCACGTATCGGATCGAGGGTCTCTTCCATATTCTCAACAACAACAATATAATAAGAAGCATCATCATTATCCCAGGTAAGAATAAGGGGGTCTGGCATTTGCCATCCTCCTACCGAAGGAGTAAAAGTGCTGTCCATGCGCATCACTGAAATAGTTGTCGCAGATTCTGAAAAACCCGATGGTCTTAAAGGCACTTCCGTATATGCAGAAACATTCATTGAATTGTAATTGAAAGACATATCATATCTTTCACCTTCACTTACAATACAGGTACTGTCAATATATTTGCCATCGCCCAGCGGAGTAAGAATATAATCTAGATTATTGCATGTAACTGTTATTGTAAGAGAATTCAGATCGTCAGCCGAATAATTAACATTTGATGAAAAAGGTATCTGTCTGCTGACTGTCAGGTTCAGGTAATCCCCCGGCCTCAGGTGCGATTCAATAATGGGAATGTCAGTGAACCCTGAATTGTCTCTTTTAATACAGCCGGAAAATCCAGTAACAGATATAATAAGAAATATAATAAGTCTAAATCTCATATCATCTGAGTTTAAGTGAAAGTGTGATGTTAGGCGTAATACCAAGGTACTTTATGCTGTTTTCCAGTATTTCTCCATCTTCTATGGTAAACTGTTTATACCAGATGTTCTTACGGTTATATAAATTGAATATAGAAAAGCTCACTGATCCAAGTTCCCTGCATTTTGTATCTCCCCTCCTGCCCATCAGCAACAAATAATTTGCTGATATGTCAAGACGATGATAATCAGGTAACCTGATACTGTTTTTTGCAGTCACCTTAAAAAAATCTTTGGTAGTTCCGTCCAGCAACGTAATAGTGTAGGCCCCTGAAGGAGCAGTATAGGGACGACCTGTCGCATATATCCAGTTTGCCGAAAAATCCCATCTCTTATATTTATACAAACCCACAATCTTAAACTCATGGGTTACATCCTGGTTTGCGGGATAATAACCATCTGAATATTCGTCAAAATGATTTTTTGCCTCGCCAAGGGAATAGCTTACCCAACCTGTCAGGTTACCTGAGTTCTTCTGAGCGAGAAGCTCTATTCCCCTTGCAAAACCATAACCATTAAAAAAGTTTTCATTGTAATCCATTCCCATAGGACTGGCGTTGATCCTGAGTGAATATTCAGTAAGGTTATGTATTTTTTTATAGTATCCCTCGGCACTGAAAGTATAATTACTCGTTTCGTATGATAATCCGGCAATAAAATGGATCGCCGAACTTACCGGGACTGTATTACCATCAGAAAGTATCCAGAACTCTTTGTTCCCTGACATTATATCTTCCCGTGTAACACGATTTGCGAACTGATAGAAATTTCCTGTCGACCCTTTAATGACAAGTCTGTCTGTCAGATTATAAGAAATTGAAGCCCTTGGCTCAAAATAAGCCCTACCTGTTGTTTCAAAATAATCAGTCCGCAATCCGGTGAGTATCTGTAGCCTGTCGTTAAACAATTTCATCCTGCTTTGAATATATGCTCCTCCCAGTAATGCAGTTCCGTTTCGGTTGAGGATCGTTGCCGTATCGCTTTGTGCATAAGAATACTATATATTATACCAGGTGGCAAATACCCCAAACTGAATCTGGCTTATATTAGTAACTTACCACTGATAATCTGACTTGACACTATAATCTTTTAAATCGTTGTTCTCAAAAATCCCGTTCATATTTGTTGAGACAGCCAGATCCGGATTAATCAGCATCCTCTCAGAAGAGCGATCACGCTTATTGTAATAATTGGAATAACTAAGGATAGTATTCCCATAGTTTTGAATTTCACTTTCGCGACCACTTAAGGCTTGAACTCACATTGCCATATTTTGTAAGGTCAACGGAATTCATACTAAAATTTGCATTGAACTGACCGAAGGAAGGGATTTCTGATGCGAAACTGTTATCGAGCTTATCGATACCATTGAAAATACTCAGCGATATTACATCCTTATCGGTAGGCTTATAAGTGAATTTTCCGTTGAGGTCGTAGAAATATGAAGCTATTTCATTACTCTGAGAAAATTTTCTTCCCGGACCTGTACCTATATCGGGTGCATTTTCGACAGGACTTTTGTTGAATTTTTTAAATATCAGATTATAAATTGAACCCTGGTACGATTTCCGAAAAGCAATAAATGATGAGAACTTTTTTCCTATCGGAATTTCAGCGAACATATTTGTACTCAGCATGCTGACATCAAAGCCAAAGTTTACCTTTTTCTGATTGCCATCCTTGCTAGTAATTTCCGTGACGCTTGAAATCCGGCCTCCGAACCGCGATTCAAATCCGCCTTTATAAAGCTGTCTATCCTTAAGGGCATTTGTATTGAAGGCACTGAAAAATCCGTATAAATGATCGACATGATAAACAGTAAATCCATCATAAAGTACCAGGTTTTGATCAGGTGTACCTCCTCTTACATAGAGACCTGATGATGATTCATTTGAAGCGCTGACACCTGGCATCAGATGAAGCGATCGCATTATATCTTTCTCACCAATACTGGGTAATTGCTCAATCTTAAGTGGAGTAAGCTTAATAGTACTTACCTCTGCCTTCTTCACAAAAACAACATCATCTTTATAGGCAGTAACCTTGACTTCGTTTAGTATTTGAGATCGTGGCTTCAGGTCGATGCCCATGTTTTTTTTAGGACTAAGAGGGGTAAGAAATACCGGTTGTGTTTCATAACCAAGGTATTGCACAATCAAAGTACTGGTATCTGTAGGAACTTTTAAAAGAGTAAAATATCCATCTGCATTGGATGAAGATCCGTTTGTTGTTCCCTGAATTCTGATAGTAGCAAAAGGCAACGCTTCTCCTGTACCTTTGTCACGTATAATTCCTGTAAGCGTAAAGTTAAAATCCGCCGGTGGCCCAAAATAAGTCTTCTGAAGTCTGATATAAGATGAATCTTTCCCGGAAGGTTCTTCATCTTTTTCTTCCACGTAGTAATGGGCAAGATCTTCAACTACTTTATCTCCAGGTTTATATTTTATAGCATCTTCCTTAAAGTCGTTCTGTATATCGTTTGTTTCAAATCCCTGTACAGCCAAATTTTTTACACCGGTTAGTCTAATGCTTTTAAATATGGCCCTCAATCCGTAATTGTCTATATCATTTAAACCAACCAGGGTATCATTAACCTGGAAAAAGAGGTTGCTTTTCCCATATTTATAATTATAAGTCAGAAGGCTTACTAGTGCTTTAATACATCCAAGTTTTTCACCGCCGGTCGTATCCCGTCCAGGTAAATAAACAAAATAATAATTATTAAATCCGGGTGAATTTTTCAGAGTGTCCCCGGTAAATACATCTGTGGCAGATTCATTTCCGTTACCCAGCATGAAAATAAACGGACGTCTGATCATAGAATAATTGCTATCGGCAGTGAAAACTACATATTTAAAATAACATTCACTGCCCGGAGAATTAAAACTGTATTCCCTTTGCTGTACCGAAATAGCGGTTGAAAGTAAAAAAGATGAAATTAACAGGATGAAGCTGTGCCGTCTTAGTGAAAGGCTGCTTACAAACATCAATAACATTTTCCGTTTTATTTCCTGATAGAACGGATAAAATCTATAAACTGTATCTTTCCAAAAAAAAAATAAGTAAACTGACTAAATTATTCCAGAACAATCAACTTATTGACTGCCATTTCCCCATTGCTATACGTTTTGATGAAATAAATCCCTGCAGGCATATTAATCTCTATTCTGATACTATTATCTATGGTCCCCGGAAGAATTGTTTTTAAAGTAATTCCTTTGAAGTTTAATATTTCAATTCTTTCAATATGGGAAGAAGAAGATATCGTGATCATATCTTTTGCAGGGTTGGGATAGATAACAGTTTTAATGCCTTCAATATCTGCTATGTGATCAATAATATTAGTGCCGTTATCGATCAGAACATATTGAACAGAGTAACCGGGTGAATAAATTGTCAGGGGCCGGGTTATAACTTCTGACCATGCTTTTAAGAATGTAAGGTTAATGATGGGACCCCCTGTAAGATTGTCGGGCTCATGATTGTTAACATTTACCTTTTGTGAAAAATTACCATTATCGGTCCCTCCTGTGAGGTTATACAAGTAATAGCGTTCACCATATCCATAATCAGGAATATCAATTTTCACTACCTCGGCTCCTGAACTTTTATTTATTATCACCATACCGATCTCTCCCGAAGTAAATGATGATGCATAACAGACCACATTCGTGTTTCCTGTTACTGTTGAATTCAACAAATGATCTCCAAAATATTTCTGGAAGTAATACATATAAAAGAATGCCGGTCGCGGGTTCCAGTCTGGCACTCCGGGTTCATCCCCGTTGTTGAAGATCCCCTGATCATTGCCACTTGAATAACCATTGGCCAGGTCCCACCTTGATGCCTGTCCAAAGTGTTGTTTTATCAGCTCACCAAGAACAAGAGCTGCATGGATTCCGCTTATATAAGAACACGCCTGTTTCGAACCCACAGCAAAGATATTCCATTCGGTAAGGGCAACAGGTTTCATTTCAACATTGTTTGCTGCAGTATTGACTTTCAGATAATCCATCATGTTTTTGGTTTCCGTCTGCCCGGTAGCAAGAATAACAGCCGGCGTTGAATTTTCATTATATGGAGTGTAATAACTGTGCACAATATAAAAATCGGCATTGTTACCTGCTGCGCTGAAGAATTCCTGGTTCCAGGTTCTGTCGGGAGGATTCCATGAATCGGAGGCATCATAGGCCATAAGCTGGGCACCGATATAAATTTCCTTTCCCATTTTTGCTGCTGCAGTTCTCATCGAATCAGCAAAGATTTTAAAATGAGTCCCATAAAGAGTGCCGGATATTATTTCAGGCTGACCATCCTGGTTTGCTGACAAGTTTATACGGAAACCGGCTTGCCACGTTCCACTACTCTCGTTACCTATCTCCCAGTATTTTGTTTTGCCATTATCGTACCTGACCCAGTCAGCAGCATAATGAGCTGCTGTGTTTACAGGATTTGGACCTGTCCCATATCTTGCATAACCATAATTAACAGTTATGATACCTGTACTGCCGGTCTGGGAAAGCATTTTATAATAGTTATCGACTGAGAGTGTCCAGCCTTCTGTATTCTTCCCATACCAGTATCCGGCATCAATTAGGTTGCCATCAGCATCAGCTATCTTAGCAGGAGCATCAGAAGGAGGATGGTCTTTTGGCGAGTTCCATAAGAAAATACTGCTGAGGTTTCCCCCGGGATAGCGTATAATATTTGGTGAAAGCTTCTTTATATTTGATATTAATGTTGGTTCTGTGACCATCTGGGTCATGTAAGTATTTGCATTATTCCCATAAACATATTCAGACACTTTGGCCAGTGTATCAGTATGATCCACTGTTATAGTAACCGTAGGGAACAACAGGATCGGCATATGATTTTCATAAGGAGGGATAATGGCTGTTTTCTTTTGAAAATCGAAAATGAAACATCCCTGTGGATCCTGAGCTCTCAGCAAAACGCCCGACAGAAAAACATTTATAAAAAGTAAGAATGAAATTTTTTGCTTCATAAGAAGTGATTTTTGAATAATAAGAAAAGTAACTTTTTTATTATAATCCCAAAAAGATAACCCTCAGAATCTGCAATTGGATCCTGCGTTTATATTTGCCCTCCTCAGATTATACTCTCGAGATATTTCAGATAATAGTCGCGTGAGAGATTTAACTGGTTGTATAAAACTGTCATATCGTTTTTCAACTTTTCTAAATTTGTATCCTTATGGCTGTCATATTTCGACATGCTTATAATCTCTTTTTTTGAATAGTACGGATACAATTCCGCATAGGTGGTTTCAAATGCGCTTTTTAATGTGTCAGGCGATAACAGGGTCAGCACTGATCTTAATTGAATAAGGTAGAGCTTATACAGATATGGATCAGAGGCAATCTTCTTATCCAGCAAATCTTCAGATGAGAAAATAAGTTTATCGCCAAGAGCTTTTCTGCTTTCAATTCTACCCTCATGCGGAAACATAGCGAATAAATCATCGTAATCCCAGGGAATGATGTTGAATTTATTAGTTGACCTGTCAATATACAAATAGACCTCATCCGTATAATCGCCATTTCGCATAAAGAAATTTAAGGCAAGCCATTTCAGATAATTATCCATATCAAGCCAGTTGGACAGAGTCTTATATAGTTCTTCTCCTTTATACTTATTTAATGATTTATAAATTTGATTATAGCAGGAACTATAATGTCTGACTTCGGCTTTCCCAATTGTTTTACCGGATTCTATTTTTTCAATATTTTCATCATAACCCCGACGTATAAGGAAAGGCGATTTTTTCTTTTTTATAGCCCAGTCTTCAGGCCGCTCAATTACCATACATATTCCTTCACTCTGACCATTTATACGTAACTCACAAAAGGAATAAAAAAGGTGGAAAAGTTTTATTTTCTCCATCAGTTCAAATGCCAGCCGGTTACTGCTATAGTTTCTATCCATCGCCAGACTTAAAACAAAAAATTTTTTAAATGATTCTGTTTTTTCTCCATGCCTGAATGTAGCTTCAGATTTCAGGCTAAAGCTGAAGCTTTTTCTCCTGAAATAGAGTGTTGACTTTCCATGCGTCCTGATACGTTCCGGATTTAACGTATCTCCATTAATAACCAGAGTTGCACTTTTTACAGCAATCTTTTGCCCGTCAACAGCTTTGATGTTTTCATAATTTGATTCAGATGTGTAGAAACTTATATAATTTTCAATTTTCCTGCCTTTATCAATCAGATGTAATTCATTATCATTAGCTATTATCGGTTTATTGTCGGAGCGAGAACTTATCAAAATGGGAACAGAAAATACCAGGAGGCTGATTTTAAAATTCAGGTTCATAGACTAACTTTTAATGGATGTTTAAGTTTTAAGGTACTAAGCCCTGGAAGCCCAAATTATTAATCAAAATTGTAAAGAGTAATGAAAAAGTATTTACAGCCAGTCTGCCAGATGGCTGAGAGCTCTATACAATAGTCATATATATACAAAGTTACACAAATTTCAGAATGGAAATTCTAAAATTCTAGTTACTGGTATGTCTTTCAACAGCAATATCTTTTCCCCTTGCAAATTCAATAAAAAAATTGTAAAGGTCCTTTTTCTCAGTCCGCTCAAGAAAACCCAGATTCAGCTTCATTGGCTTCACCGATCTCTGGAAAATTATAATACACGTTCTCTCAAGACTGATTTTTACAACCCTAGTGGAATGGATCTGAACCGGCATAATCCTGTCGTTCCATTTAATTATTAAGGAATTGCTATCTGATCTTATCCAGGTCTTTTCCAGTCCGAAACCATTAGCAAACTGATAAATCCCGTATAAAAGGAAAAAGAATGAACCGGCCAGGTAAACAATTTTATGAGAAGTCGAATAATTTAAAAACCATGCTACTGCAGTAATGGCCATCAAAATTCCTAGCCCTTTTCTTATTAAAAGATAGCTGCGACTCTTTACTTGAATATATTCCATCAAGTTTACAAAGATTGATTATTATTTATAATACCAGTAAATAATAAAAATACAACAAAAAATTGCAAATATTAAAAATCATGTCTATCTTTGACCAATTGGTTAAATTATTTGGTTAATCTATACAGTTAAACCTAATGGTTAAATTGAAATGACAGAAAGTGACAAACAAACCGAGGAGAGGATCTTTGAATCTGCAACGGAAGTTTTCGTCGAAAAGGGAATGGATGGTGCCCGGATGCAGGACATAGCAGATCATGCGGGAATAAACAAAGCTTTATTGCATTATTATTACCGGACAAAAGATCATCTTTTTAATGCCGTTTTTGAAAAGATAGCTGGTAAGGTGTTCTCAAAATTTGCGCCTGTTTTAGATGAAAAGTTATCACTTGAGGATAAGATCAAGTTCTTTTACAGAGAGCACATTGCCTTTATGCAGAAGAATCCCCGATTACCGGCATTTTTATTAAATGAACTGAACAGAAATCCCGAAAGGATTAAGAATCTCATAAAAAATATTGATCTGAGTAGTCTCTGGAAGACTCTTTATAAACAACACAGAGAAGAACTTAAGAAATACAATATACAGGAAGAGATTATGCCACAACTTATGGTTTCTATAGCTGCACTAAGCGTATTTCCTTTTGCAGCCAGGGGTATCATTGAAGGGATCCTTGATAAATTCGGGATTGATTTTGACCAGTACCTTGAAGAGAGAAAGGAATTTGCAGCAGAGTTTGTAATAAAAGCAATTTCAAAATAATTGAAAATTTAAGATGAATAAAAAAATTAATATGTATTAAATGAAAAGGAAATTCATGATAATATCAATGATGCTACTCCCCTGTTTATCAGAGCTTAATGCTCAGAAGATCCTTACTCTCGGAGAATGTTACTCCGGTGCTGCCGCATCCAATGCTCTGGTAGATGAAAAGAGTGCATATTCAAATATATGGCAGCTTAAAGACCAGAATCTTTTAAAAGGCTGGCTGCCATCATTAGATGCAAATGGAAGCTTCATTTACAATTCCTCTGTAATTGATTTAAGCAGTACTCTGGGCTCTTTGCCAATACCAGGGATTGCCAGTGCTATAAAGCCACTCCCGAATGAACAATATAAAATTACTCTCGATATAAACCAGGCAATTTACGATGGAGGTGCGATCAAAAATGCAAGGGCACTCGGGAAAGCAGAATTGAACGTAAATGAAAAACAGACTGAAACGGATCTATATAAGCTTCGGGCCCAGGTAAACACATATTATTTCAATTTGTTGCTCCTCGGACGGCAAAAAGAGATATTGGAAACCTATCTGGACCTTATTGACAAACGTATTTCATCAATGCAATCTGCCCTCAGCAACGGGGTCATACTTAAATCAGATATTGATGTAATGACATCAGAACAGATCAGGATCGAACAACAGATCAAAGAGAATGAGATCACTAAAAAGTCGTTCATGGTTCTATTATCTGATATCACTGGAATTGAAGTTGATACTTCATCAAGACTTGTTATTCCCTCCTTAACAGGTATGCTGATGCCAGAGTTATCCCGGCCCGAATTACAATTATTCGACCTCCATAAGAAACAGCTTGATGCCGACTTAAAGATTCTTGAAAGCAACAGGTTGCCAAAAGCATTTGGTTTTGCAACCTTTGGCTATGGGAATCCTCCCGGCAATAACTTCTTCAAAGATGAATTTGCCCCGTACTATGTTGTCGGAGCTGCTGTAAGGTGGAACATTTTTGACTGGAATAAAACGAAAAATGAGAAACAGGTTATTACGCTTCAGCAAGGCATACTCGAGAACAGGAAATCAGACCTTACCGACAACCTGAACAGATTGCTTGAAGCAAAAAAGGCAGAGATTACAAATCTTAAATCCATGGTTGAAACAGATACTGAATTGATCGCTATCAGGAAACGTATTACGGCTTCAGCTGAATCACAATACGAAAACGGAACAATTACGGCAACAGAACTCCTTAATGAAATGAACAGTGAACGACTGGCAACTCTTAACTATGAAATACATAAGATCAATTTGTCTATGGCACAGATTGAATATCTGAATATAAGTGGAAAAGAAATTGAATAACTATATACTCTAATAGCATGAAAAACATATCATTAATAATCATAGCTGCTATCCTCGCAGGGGGCTGTAAAAATAAAATTCAGCAGGCCGATGCCTACGGTAATTTTGAAGCCACTGAAGTAATCGTTTCAGCTGAAACCAGCGGAAAAATATTAAGGTTCGATCCTACTGAAGGATCAGAGATAGAAAAAGGAGCCGAAATTGCCATTATCGATACTGCAATCATTCACCTGCAAAAAGCTGAAATTGATGCTGGTATGAAGAGCGTGAAAACCCGTATCATAACAATAAACGCTCAGAATGATATCCTTAACCAACAAATCGCTAACCTCAATATTAATATCAGGAGGATTGAAAATATGCTGAAAGATGATGCCGCCACGAAGAAGCAATACGACGACCTTACAGGACAGGTTGCTGTACTTCAAAAGCAGATTGCAGCAAATAATTCGCAGAAATCATCAGTTGCAGCTGAATTGACGGTTTACGGATCAAAGAAAGCAACGCTTGAAGAACAAGCAGAACGCAGCATTGTAAAAAGTCCTTTAAAAGGGACTATCCTTGAAAAATATTCCGAAGTCGGTGAAATGACAGCTGCAGGAAAGCCTCTTGCCAAGATTGCCGACCTGTCGGTTATGAAACTAAAAGTATATGTGAGTGGAGCCAGACTGGGATCTGTAAAAATAGGGCAGCAGTGCACTGTAAGAACTGATAACGGCAAAAAAGGATATGAAACTTTCCGGGGGACGGTAACCTTTATCTCAGGAAAGGCCGAATTCACGCCAAAGATCATCCAGACTAAAGAAGAACGGGTGACTCTGGTATATGCAGTTAAAATTGATGTTAAGAATGATGGCATTTTGAAATCGGGCATGCCCGGGGAAGTAATATTCTGAAAATAAAAGGTAAATGCAGAAAATAATTGAAGCATCGGAGATAAGCAGGAGTTTCGGTAAGACACAGGCGCTGAATAAAATTTCCTTTGATGTTAATGAATCGGAAATATTCGGATTCATTGGGCCCGACGGAGCAGGAAAAACAACGCTCTTCAGAATCATAACCACCCTCCTTCTTCCTGATGAAGGTAAAATATCTGTACTTGGGAAAGACTGTATTACCGGATTTAAAGAGCTTCGTAAGAAAATAGGGTATATGCCGGGTAGGTTCAGCCTTTACCAGGACCTTACTGTTGAGGAAAATCTAAATTTCTATGCCACTGTTTTCGGAACTACTGTTGAAGAGAATTATGATCTTATTTCTGATATCTATTCGCATATAGCGCCCTTCAAAAAAAGACTTGCGGGAAAACTATCAGGAGGCATGAAACAAAAGCTGGCATTATCTTGTGCACTTATTCATAAACCCGCCCTCCTGGTTCTCGATGAACCCACAACAGGCGTGGATGCAGTATCAAGGGCAGAGTTCTGGACAATGCTTGCAAAATTGAGAACTCACAATATTACCATTATTGTTTCCACTCCATACATGGACGAGGCAATGAAATGCGACAGGGTAGCCCTCATACAGGAAGGAAGAATTTTATCTGTCAATTCTCCTCAGAAGATAAGGGCTGGATTCACCAGGAAATTATTTTTTGCCAGAGCCTCTGAAAAATACAAATTAATAAACGCTCT
>Ga0315542_1001561_pt1 | contig 14258 bp, 12 predicted proteins | sample SalMarSW160120MG_FD_202541 | JGI IMG/M metagenome (GOLD analysis project Ga0315542, IMG submission 202541) | Salt marsh sediment microbial communities from the Plum Island Ecosystem LTER, Massachusetts, United States - Salt Marsh Sediment SW1601-20 ...
CGCGCATGCTCTATCCGCGGTGGACGGCGAGCACCTCCTGACCGCGGACCGGCCGGACGAGGTCGCCCTCGCTCTGGGACGGCTGATGGCGGAGCCGGGGCTTCGGGAGCGGCTCGTGAGCAATGGCCGGGCGCTGCTCGCGTGCCGCCACCACCCCGATCGGATCGCCCACCAGCTCACCGAGCACTACCGGTCCTGTGTCGACGCCGTGAGACCGTGAGGCCGTGAGGCCGCCAGCGGCGGGGGGCGCACGCTGCCTGGACGATCCGAGCGCGACCGACCCCGTGTTAGACTCCCGCGATGGCCGGGGCGGCCTATCCCGTGCTGGAAAACTCGGCCCCGAGGGGGATCGATCCCTTCGGGGAGCTGCGTGATCTGCTGCGAAGCGGCGACCTCCTCCGCAGCCTGGTGTGGAGAGATCTCACCGTCCGCTACAAGCGGTCCGTCATCGGCTTCTTCTGGACGATGCTCAACCCGCTGCTGCTGATGATCATCTTCACGATCATCTTCTCTGCCGTGTTTCGCTTTGCCGGTGTTCAGCACTACGAGATTTACTTCCTCTCCGAGTACCTGGTCTTCAACTTCTTCATGCAGACCACCACCCAGTCCATGGCGTCCCTGCAGTGGAACGGCATGATGATGAAGCGGGTGCGGGTCCCCAAGACCATCTTCTCGCTCTCGACCGCAGGCTCCGGTCTCGTGAACCTCCTGCTCTCCTACGTGCCGCTGTTCGTTCTCATGCTGTTGCGGGGTGTCCCCATCCGCGCCACAGTTCTCTTCCTTCCCGTGGCGTTCCTCATCATCGCCATGTTCACCGTGGGGGTGTCGTGGGTCCTGTCCGCCCTGGCGGTGTTCTTCGACGACGTGGTCCACATGTGGGGGGTCGCCGTCTTCGGGATCATGTACATGACGCCCGTCATCTACCCCATAGAGATCATCCCCCAACGCTGGCTGTGGATCATCCGCGTCAACCCCCTGACCCATCTCTTCAAGCTGGCCCGCGACCCCGTGTACGGGGGGAGTCTGCCGGCGCCGCACATCTTCTGGAGCTCGCTGGCCGTGGGGCTCGTCACCATGGTCGTGGGCTGGCTCCTCTACCAGCGCATGGCGCGCCATTTCCACCACTACCTGTGAGGGGTCCCGTGGAGCCGGCCGTCACCTTCGAGGACGTGGGCCTGACGTACCGCATCTCCTCCGGCGCGCGCCTGGTGTCCCTCAAGGCGTGGGCGATCCAACACCTGCGCGGCCAGGGCGTGAAGTGGAGCACGGTGCACGCCCTCGACGACGTGAACCTGGAGGTGGACCGCGGCGAGGCGCTGGGGATCATCGGTCACAACGGCGCCGGCAAGTCGACCCTGCTGCGCGTGGCCGGCGGCATCCTCGCCCCCAGCCGGGGCAGGGCAGTGATCCGGGGAAGGATCGCCCCTGTGATCGAGCTCGGGATCGGCTTCGAGTACGAGCTGACCGGGCTCGAGAACATCTTCTTCAACGGCGCCCTCCTCGGTCGCTCGAGTAGAGAGATGCGCGCCCGGGTGGACGAGATCGTCTCCTTCGCCGAGCTCGGCGACTACATCGACCAGCCCCTGCGCACCTACTCCACCGGCATGGTGGCCCGCCTCGCCTTCGCCGTCGCCACCACGGTCGACGCCGACATCCTGCTTCTCGACGAGGTGCTGTCGGTGGGCGACGAGCAGTTCAAGCACAAGTGCCTGGACCGCATCCGGGACTTCCGGCAGCGGGGCGTGACCATCCTCTTCGTCTCCCACGATCTCGACTCCGTAGCCAGTCTTTGTGACCGGGCGGCATGGCTGGCCGGTGGCCGGCTGGTGAAGGCCGGCGACGCGGCCGAGGTGGTGCAGGAGTACACCGTCAGCATGGAGGCCCGAGGTTGATCGACGGGCCGCATGCGCCGCTCTCAAGCGGAAAGCCACCTGCCCTTCATCCGAGTGACTCACACCGCTGGCACGCGTGAAGGGGGCGGCGGGGCTCCAGGCGTCATCGACGCGCTAGGATGAGGGGGCTGCTCCCCTGCGGTTCGGCGGGGTCAAGGAGGATGGAATGCGACGTCTCGGTCTTCTGGTCGGCCTGCTCATCACCGTCACCGCCTGCGGGGGCGCTCCCCAGGCCCAGGAAACGACCCCCCGGCCGACCTGGGCGATGGCCATCCACGGCGGGGCCGGCACCATTCCCCGGGACATCGACCCTGAGGTGCGCGACGCCTACGTTGCCGGCATGACGAAGGCGCTGCACATCGGCGCCGACAAGCTGGCCGCCGGCTCCACCGCCGTGGACGCCGTCGAGGCCGTGATCGTCGAGCTGGAGGACAACCCCCTGTTCAACGCCGGCCGGGGCGCGGTCTTCACCAGCGACGGCCGCCACGAGCTGGACGCCGCCATCATGGACGGCCGCACCCGCGCCTGCGGCGCGGTCACCGGGGTGACCACGGTGCGCCACCCGATCCTGCTCGCGCGCACGCTCATGGAGCGCTTCCCGCCCGTCTTCATGGCCGGCGCCGGCGCCGAGGCCATCGCCGCCGAGGCGGGCCTGGAGCAGGTGCCGAACACGTTCTTCGACACGCCGAAGCGGCGGCAGCAGCTCGACGAGTTCTTGAAGCGCCGGGCCGCGACGAAGGGCGGCGGCACCGTGGGCGCCGTGGCCATGGACTCGGCCGGCAACCTGGCGGCGGCGACCTCCACCGGCGGCCTCACCGGCAAGCTCCCGGGTCGCATCGGCGACAGCCCGGTGATCGGCGCCGGCACCTTCGCCGACAACGCCTCCTGCGCGGTCTCGGGCACCGGCACCGGGGAGCAGTACATCCGCCACACCGTCGCCTCCTCCATCGCCGCCCTGGTCAGGGAGGGGGGCATGCCCCTGGAAGCGGCCGCCCACCACGTCATCGACGACGTCCTCGACCCCGGCGACGGAGGCGTGATCGCGGTGGGGCACGACGGGTCGGTGGCCATGGTCTTCAGCACCACCGGCATGTACCGCGGCGCCGCCGACTCCTCCGGCCGCTTCGAGGTCAAGATCTGGGAGTAGGCAGGAGGCCGTGGGGAATTCTGAATTCTGAATTTCCAGCGCCCGCGTCCGAGTCCGCGATCGGCGACTGCGATCGGCGGTCTCGCTGACACCCACTCGTGCTGGCACGGTGAGCATGGGTACGGCCCTTCGGGGCGGCGTCACTTGAAATGACAGAGGCAGAACGCTCTTGCCATCTCGAGGCCCCAGCACGGGCCAACCTGTCATTTCGAGGAGCGAGTCCTCGAGCGAAGGATCCTCCGTCACTTCGTTCCCCAGGACAAGTCTGGGAGGGGGGCAGAGTCGCTGCTCCGGCTTTGTCCCCCGCCCAGATCCCTCAGTCGCAAGCTCCTTCGGGATGACAGTGTGGAATATGTCATTGGGAGCGAGGAACTCGCCGTCCTCGGCGCACGACGAACCGAACCATCCCCCGACGGCACGCGGAACGCCTCCCGAGGAACGGATCTGGTTCTCTCGGGGGATCTTTCGACTCGCTCCGGCGGACCTCCGCTCGCTCAAGATGACAAGGCGTAGGGGCGGCCGACCTTCTCCGAACGGCTCCGTGTCATTCCATGCGGCACCGTCCCGGCGGGGTGTACGAATGCTCAGGATGACGGATGGATCGGGGCGCCCCGCCGGCTCTGGACGGCCTCGGGTGATGCCACACGGCACGGGCACTGAACGCCGTCGCCGTCCACTGCCGCTGGGCGCGGTCACTGATCGCTGCCGCTGCTCGCGGTCGCTGCTCACGGCCGCGGTCGCTGATCACGGCCGCGGTCGCTGACGCTGGGTTCGCTGTCCCGGTCGCTGATCGCTGCCGCGGACGGGGTGGGGGATCAGGAGGAGCCGGCGAGGAGGGCGCGGGTCCGGGCGAGACCGTTCCGGGCCAGGTCGAGGGCGGGGTCCAGGCCCAGGGCGCGCTCATAGGCCGCCACCGCCTCCTCGAGGTCGCCCAGCTCGCGCAGGTTGGCCGCCAGGTTGGACCAGTCGATGGCCGATCGGGGGTCGATGGCGAGGGCGCGTCGGAAGCTGGCCACGGCGGCGGCGTGGTCGCCGGCGAGGTAGTGGCAGAACCCCAGCAGGTTATGGACGGCCAGCTCGTCGCTGGCCTCAGCCACCGGCGCCAGAACCGCGATGGCCTCCGGCAGACGGCCCAGCTCCTTGAGGCAGGTGGCCAGCCAGAGCCGCACCCGCTCCTCGTCATCGGCCTCCGGGCCCAGGGCGAGGGCCGCCTCCAGGTCGGGCAGGGCCGCCTCGGGGTCGCCGAGCTGGAGCCGGCAGAACCCGGCGAGGAAGCGCAGGGTCGCCTCGCGGCCGGCTCCCGTCGCCCGCTCGAGGTGCGGCAGTGCCTCGGCGTGCTCGCCCAGGTTGACGTGGGCCAGGGCCATGGCCAGGTGGACATCGGCCCGCGGCACGGCGGGGGAGGACGACGCCAGCGCCTCGGCGAAGCGCTCCAGGGCCTCGATCTCGTCCCGCCACGCCATCTGGGCGCGGCCCCGCTGGTAGGCCACCAGCCCGCCATCGGCGCCGGCGGCGGCGGCGGCCACCAGGGCATCCTCGGCGGACGGAGGACGGCCGCACTCCAGCTCGCAGATGCCCTGCAGGAGCGCGGCGGTTGCACGCTCGGCATCGCTGCCCGCCAGAGAGCGGGCGGCCGCGGCGAGACCCGCGGCCGGCTCATACTCGGCGCGGCCGGCCAGCTCCACCGCCAGCTCCTGCGCCAGGGTGCGCCCCTCCGAGCGGCGGCCGTTGACCTCCAGGTCGGGGAGGGCGCCCAGGAGCGACGCCGCCATGCACGAGCTGCACTCGGCGATCGGCAGCTCCGGCAGGTCGACCGGAATGTCTGTCAGACGGGTCCCGGAGAGGCCGTCCTCCCACGCCCGCAGGCAGCCGTGGGCGCGGCCCGCCACCGGGTCCACCACCAGGTGCCGCACGCAGGGCCCGAGCAAGCCACCCGACCCACCTTCGGCCCGCTCCAGTAGGCTGTCCACGACGTGGTGCTCCCGCAACCTGCCCAGGATGCCGCTCACCCGGTCCGCGGTCGGTGGTGCGATGACCCGCATGCCCCGTGCCACGGCGTCGGCGGCGACATCCGCTGCGGCTCCACCGACGAGGAGGCTCGGGGTGGCCAGGCGAGTCGCGAGGGCTCCGGCCACCTCGAGGAGTCGCTCCGGCGACACGCCCGCTCCGGCGGCCAGGAGCGGCCGCAGCGCCAGCCGCGACTCGGTCTGCTCGGCGAACGCCTCGGTCTCGAAGGGCGTCACCGGCTCGAGCACGCGCTGCCGCCACCGGGGGTCCTCGGTGGCGTTAAGGGACACCTCGATCACGGGATGCAGCACGAGGCGAGCGAAGCTGGTGGCGACCAGGTGCTCGGTGATCTCCTCCAGCAACAGCCGCCAGGCGGAGGAGTGGGGGACGGCGCGGGGCCACACCGGCACCACGTGGGCTCGCCAGTCCAGGGCGGGCAGCCGGGCGCCCAGCCACGCGACCGCGGCCACGAGCTCGGCCTCGCCGCCGGGGGCGAGGAAGACCCACTGCGGCGGGCGATCCAGAGGGGCGAGCTCGGGGGCGATCATGACACCACCCGACGGGCGCCGTCTGCGGAGGCGTCCCGCCACGCGCCGCGCACGCGGGCGATGTCGGCGCGGGACATCCACTCGGTCTCGAACTCGGTGCCGATGGAGAGGTAGGGGGGCAGGCGCTCGCGGAGGGGGCGGAGGCCCAGCTCGTGGTGGCGGCGGGTGACCTCGGAGCCGAAGTAGAGCTGGAGCTGCTGGGCGTTGGAGTTGCCGCGGATGGCCACCCCGCAGGCGCGCACGAACTCCAGCGTCGCCAGAGCGTCGGACATGCGCTCCCCGGGCAGGGCGTACTGGGAGAAGAGCTCGACGTCGATGCCGGCGTCCAGCGCCAGGCGGGCGGCGGCGCGCACCCGGGCCGGGTCCGAACCCTTGCCCAGGCCCTCCAGGACCGCGGGCGAGGCGCTCTCCAGGCCCAGGGCCACCCGCTCCACGCCGGCCCGCCGCATGAGGCCGACCAGAGACGGATCCAGCAGCTCGGCCCGCACCTCGACCCACATCTTCACCCCGAGGTCGCGGGAGGCGACGCCATCGAGCAGCCGCACCAGGCGCGGTCTGGAGCCGCCGAAGTTGGGGTCGGCGAACCACAGCCGGCCGTTGCCGCGCCGCGCCACCCACGCGATCTCCTCCAGGACCCGTTCCAAAGAGTGGGAGCGCATGCTCCCGTGGCAGGTGGCCGGGGTGAGGCAGAACACGCAGTGGTGGGGGCACCCCCGGGAGGTGAGGAGGACGGACTCCGCCCACCGGGCGGGATCGAGCACACCATCCAGCCACGGCGACGGGTGGACGTCCAGGTCCTCCGGCGGCGGCGGGGAGGGCCCGGTGACGCAGGAGCCGTCCGGCCGGCGCGAGGTGACACCGGGCACGGCTTCCTCGGTGGGGTCAAAGGACCCGGCGGCCAGGGCATCCGCCAAAGCGCACACGGCCAGCTCGCCCTCGCCGCGGCTCAAGAAGTCCACCTCCGGGAGCGCGGCGAGGGCCGCCTCGGGCAGGAACATCCCCTGGGGCCCGCCCAGCACGACCCGGCACCCGGGCGCCGCCTCCTTGGCCAGGCGGGCCAGGGCGCGCACCTCGAGCATGTTGCGCTGGTAGGCGGCGAAGCCCACCAGGCCCGGCCGCCACTCCCGGAGACGGGCGGCCAGGACGCGGGGGCTGAAGGCCGTGTCGGCGCCCAGCGCGAGGATGTGAGGGGCGTGGCCGGCGACCCTCAGCGCCGCCGCCAGGTACCCCAGGGAGATGGGGGTCACCGCCGGGGCGAAGGGGTTGCAGTCGACGAGCAGGACGCGCACGGCACGAGCCTACGCCATCCCCGAGCGCGACGCGAACCCACCGGGCCCCGTCACTGCACGGAGAAGGTCACGGTCACCAGGTAGTACACCGCCACGGGCTTGCCCTCGAGCGTCGCCGGGCGGAAGCGCCACTGGCGGACGGCCTCCACCGCCGACTCGGTGAGGCCCGAGGGCAGCCCCTTGAGGACCCGCACGTTGCTCACCTTGCCGGAGGTGTCGATGATGGTCTGCAGGATCACGACCCCCTGCACGCGCCCTTCCCTGGCCTCTTCCGGGTACACGGGGTCGGCGGCGAACACGCGCTCCGGGGCCTTGATGGCGCCGCCGATCTGGTAGGGACCGCTACCCATCCCCGGCGGCCCGTCCGGAACACCCAGCACGTCGGCCATCCCGGCGGCCGGGACCTGGGCGTCGACGCCCTCCCCCTCCACCGCCTCGTCATACACGGGCTCGGGGTCGAGGGGCGTGGGGTCGGGGATGGGGATCCGCTTCGCCTTGGACCGCGCCGGCGCGCGCTGCACCTGCCGCGCCGGGGGCGGCTGGAAGGTGATGCGCTGCAGCCGGTAGACCCTGGTCTGGCCGCCCCCGCCCATGTGGTAGACCTTTCCCTTCAGCTCGGGGAAGGTGACGATGAACAGCACCACGTGGAAGAGGACCCCGGCCGCGATGGCCAGCCGCCACGAGCGGCGCTCGGCCCGCCGATCGGCCGCGGCCAGCTCGAGCAACGCCGGAGACAGCGCGTTGTAGCCGCGGCTCCAGCGGTTGTCTCGCTTCTCCAGCAACCGATCTCGTGCGATCTCCATGGTCCTCGCCGGGGGGACCGGACGGCCCGCCCCCTCCCACTGTACGTCACTGCCTCCCCGAACGTTACGCGGGGCCGTGACGACCACGCCGAGACGATGGGGCGGCCCCGGCCTGGGGCCCGGCCGGCCAGGATATCCGCACCGCCCGCAGGGCACAACCGGGTCGCGGCCACCGCCGCTCCTGGCCACTGGACGGCTCCTGACCGCCCACGAGGTTCCATGGGGCCGCTGCGGGGGAACGCGGACGCCGGGCGTGGCGTTGGCCAAGAGGGAGGAGACCATGGCCGTTCCCGACGAGATGACCGCGATGGTGCTGGACGAGCCCAACACGCCCCTCGTGCGGCGCCAGGTCCCCGTGCCCCACCCGGAGCCCACCCAGGTCCTGCTCAAGGTGAGAGCGTGCGGGGTCTGCCGCACCGACCTCCACCTGGTGGACGGGGAGCTGCCCGAGGGTCCGCTGCCCATCATCCCCGGCCACGAGATCGTGGGCGAGGTGGTGGCCCTGGGCAGCGAGGTCGATCGCTTCGAGAGGGGCGAGCGGGTCGGGGTGCCCTGGCTGGGCTGGACCTGCGGCCATTGCAGATACTGTCGGATGGGCCGGGAGAACCTGTGCGACAACGCCCGCTTCACCGGCTACACGGTCAACGGCGGCTATGCCCAGTACACGGTGGCCGACCAGCGCTACTGCTTCTCCATTCCGGAGAGCTTCGCCGACGCCCCGGCGGCGCCCCTCCTCTGCGCCGGCCTCATCGGCTACCGCTCCCTGAGGATGTGCGGAGACGAGGCCCGACGGGTGGGGCTGTACGGCTTCGGCGCCGCCGCCCACATCCTCGCCCAGATCCTGGTGCACCAGGACCGTGAGGTGTACGCCTTCAGCCGGCCCGGCGACGACGCCTCCCAGGCCTTCGCCCGTCGGCTGGGCGCCGTCTGGGCCGGGGGCTCGGACCAGCGGCCGCCTCAGGAGCTGGACGCCGCCATCATCTTCGCTCCCGTGGGCCCGCTGGTGCCGGCCGCCCTGCGGGCCGTCCGCAAGGGCGGGCGGGTGGTGTGCGGGGGGATCCACATGAGCGACATCCCCTCCTTCCCCTACGAGATCCTGTGGCAGGAGCGGGAGATCCGCTCGGTGGCCAACCTGGAGCGCAGGGACGGCGAGGAGCTGCTGGATATCGCTCCCCGGGTGCCGGTGAAGACCGAGGTGACCACCCTGCCCCTCGTAGAGGCCAACGAGGCCCTGCGCCGGCTGCGCGAGGGAGAGCTGGAGGGCGCCGCGGTGCTGGTCATGCCGGAGTGATCCGAGCGCGGCGGCAGCGGCGAAAACGCGGGGGCGCACAGACGCCCTCCCACCCGAGAACATAACGCAAGGACGCAAAGGCGCGGAGACGCAAAGCCCCCGCCCACCCAGAGAGAAGGTGGAACGCAGAGGCCCCGCCCACCCGGCTCTCGAGCGATGATCGGCAACGGTCCGCTCACGCAGAACAGCGCTTGCCTCGGGCATGCCACTGGTGACACTTTTCGGTCATGGTCCGCTCCCGCCAGGTGAAGCTCCCGGTCCGAAAAGTGTCAGCGGTGGCAACCGCGGGGAAGGCGTCGAGAGCATGGCGTGTCGCGAGAGGTCTCGCTTCGGAAGCACCAGAGCCGGTGCCAGGCAGCATCCGGATGAGGCGACCTGCGCACTGTCGAATCACGACGGGGCGCCTGGCAGCGTCTCTGGGTCAGACCGTGCGGGCCTCGCGGATGCGGTTGGCCTCGTCCACGAACACCAGCACCGGCCGGTGGCGCTCGGCCTCGGCCTCGCCCAGCCCCACGTACGCGCAGATGATCACCAGGTCGCCGCGCTGGGCGAGGCGGGCGGCGGCGCCGTTGAGGCACACCTCGCCCGCGCCGCCGAGCATGACGTAGGTGGCGAAGCGCTCTCCGTTGTTGCAGTTGTAGACCTCGACCCGCTCGAAGGCGCGCAGGCCGGCGGCGCGGCAAAGCTCCTCGTCCAGGGTGATGGAGCCCTCGTAGCTGAGATCGGCGTCGGTCACCGTGGCGCGGTGGATCTTGGACTTGAGCATGGTGATCTGCATGGTCAGCTCCGATCCCCGGGGAGCGGCATGTTGTCGATCAGGCGGACGCCCCCAAGGTGCACGGCGCCGAAGCGCCGTCCCCCCACGTCCCGGACGTAGTCCACGGTGAAGCCGGCCTCCTCCAGGCGCCGCCGCACCTCGGCGGGCGGGTCCGCGCTCGCCAGCAGCTGCGGGAAGAGGGGCGCAAGACGTCGCGCCTCGCCATCCAGGAGCCGGTTGCGCGAGCTCAGGGCGAGGCCGTCCGGGTCGCGCACCGTGGGGCACGGCACGATCCGGACCTCGAGGAACAGGGCCGCGGCCATGCCGGCCACGAGCTCGTACTGCTGGTAGTCCTTCTCCCCGAAGTAGGCGCGGTGGGGTCGCACCAGGTTGAGGAGCTTCAGGACCACCGTGAGCACGCCGTCGAAGTGGCCCGGGCGGTGCGCCCCCTCCAGGGTCCGGGAGAGCTCGGTCTCGGTGACCCGGTAGCGGAAGCCGTCCGCATACATGGCCTCGTGGGCGGGGGCCAGGAGCAGGTCCGCTCCCGCCGACTCCGCCAGGCGGGCGTCGGCCTCCAGCTCGCGGGGGTAGCGGGCGAGGTCCCCCGCATCGTTGAACTGGGGAGCGTTCACGAACACGCTCACCACGGTGCGGTCGCACTCCCGCGCCGAGCGCGCGACGAGCTCCAGGTGGCCCTCGTGGAGCGCGCCCATGGTGGGCACCAGGCCGATGGTCCGACCCTCCAGGCGCACGCGCTCCTGCTGCCAGACGTCCAGGTCGCTGATCAGCTTCACGTGTAACTCTCCTCCGCGCTCGGGAAGGTGCCCGCCTTGACCTCGGCGTCGTAGCGCTCGAGCCCCTCCTTGAGCAGGGCGAAGCCGTCCAGGAAGGTGCGCAGGAAGTGCGGCCTGAAGCTCGGGTCCATCCCCAGGAGGTCCCAGAGCACGAGCACCTGGCCGCTGGTGTGGGGGCCGGCGCCGATGCCGATGGTGGGGATGCCGACCTCGGCCGTGATCTGCTTCCCCAGCTCGGCCGGCACACACTCCAGGACCAGGGCGAAGCAGCCCGCCTGCTCGAGGCCGCGGGCATCCTCCAGCAGCCGCTGGGCGGCCGCCTGCTGCCGCCCCTGCACCCGGTAGCCGCCGAGCTTGTGGATGGACTGGGGGGTGAGGCCGAGGTGACCCATCACCGCCACCCCGGAGTCCACGATCCAGCGGATGGTGTCCAGGCTGCCGGCGGCGCCCTCGATCTTGACCGCCTGGGCGCCGGCCCTGGCCAGCCTGCCCACCGCCTCCATGGTGGGCTCCAGGCCCTTGCGATGGGCCAGAAACGGCATGTCGGCGACGAGCAGGCGGTCCCCCAGGCCCCGGCGCACGGCCGCCGTGTGCAGGCACATCATGTCCAGGTCGGCGGGGATGGTGGTGTCGTGGCCGTGCATGACCTGGGCGGCGCTGTCCCCCACCAGCACGCAGTCGATGTCGGTGGCAGCGATGATCCTGGCGCTCCAGGCGTCGTAGCAGGTGACCACGGAGATGGGGCGCCCCGCGGCGCGGGCGGCGATCATGTCGGAGGGATGCTTCATGGTGACCTCGAAGGGCGCTGGGTACGGTAGGCGGCCACGAAGGCCTCGTACACCCCCTGATAGGGGTCTCCGGCCAGGGCCTCCAGGTTGCGGGCGATGGTGCCCTCGTCACCCCGGGCCAGGGGGCCGGTGAGTTCTCCGTCACCGCGTTCGAGATTCCGCACCACCTGCTCCAGATAGGGGTGAAAGAGCTCCCGGGGGAGGCCGAGACGGGCCTCGGCGTCGTCGAGGACCTTGCGCCACAGAAGCGTCGTGAAGTTGCCGCCGAGGGCGCACAGGGCGTGGTAGAGCGGCTTCTGCTCCGGCGCCACCGCGGCGTGGGGGTTGGCGAGCTCGGGCAGCAGCTCGGGGAGCTGGCGACGTCCACGCTCGCAGACGAAGGGCATGGCCCGGTAGACGGCGCGGTCGTACAGCTCGTCGCCGAAGAGCATCAGGGGATGGGCGCAGTCCGCCAGCTCGCTGGAGAGGCTGCCCGAGCAGTGGATCCAGCGCGCCGGATGGGCGCGGGCGTGGCGCTCCAGGAAACCGGGGATGGCGTCGTCGGAGATGAGCAGGAGCACGGAGCGACAGCCTGCGAGGGCCTCCTCCACGGGCGTGGCGCCGGCGCGGTCCCAGTGGCGGAAGGGAATCGACTCCAGGCGGAAGTAGTGCCGGAGGTGGCGGGAGAGACGGCCGCTCCCGATGATGAGATACGGGGTGCTGTGTGGTACCTGTCCCACGGATCAAGTCCAGTATCGCTGCGCTGCCCTCACCCGAAGGTCGCCGTCCGTTGCCGCGATCGGCGCCACTCCTACGGTAGGGCATGACTGTGCGAAACGCAAACGGGATCGGGCCTCGCCCTAGGAGATCGCGGCCACCGAGGCCTGCAGGGCCGCCACCCGGCGGCCGAGCTCGGCGAGGCGCTCCCGCTGGCCGACGAGGCGGTCGTTCTCCGAGCGCACGAACCGGGCGTAGGGCGCCACCGCGTCCCCGATGCGGGAGCGGCTGCGCTCCGCCTCGCGTTTGAAGCCGGCGCGCAGGGAGCGCACGAGCTCCTCGCGCATGGCCGACACCTTGGCGGTGAGCTCACGCTTGGCGCGCCGGCGCCGGGCGGGCAGGATGAAGAGGCCGATGGCCGCCACCGTGCCGGCGGCCAGGATGCCCGTGGCGTCGGCGGTGGTGCCGCTGAGCACCAGGGCCAGGGTGGCGCCCAGGCCCACCGCTCCCACCTCCACCAGGGCGGTGCTGGCGACGGCCTGCTGCACCGACTCCGCCATGCGCCGCGCCTCGGTGCTGCGGTCGTAGCGGGCCAGGGCCTCCCGGGCGGTGCGCCCCACCACCTGCAGCAGCTCCGCCCGGTTGGACTCGAAGCCGCTGGCGATCTCCCCGACGATGCGGTCCGAGTGCTCGGCCCGGCGACGGCTGGTGTGGCGCACCACCGCCTGCCACTGCGCCAGGTCGCCGGACACCAGCCAGTCGATGAGGGACTCCACCTTGTCCTCGATCTGGCGCTCGCTGTCGGCCACCACCTCCTGCTCGAAGTCTCTGCGCAGCTCGGCGCTGCGCAGGAGCTGAGGCAGACGGAGCAGGCGCAGGCGGTCGTCGAAGAAGTCGATGCCGCGCCGCTCCATGACGTGCAGGATGTTGGAGATGTCGGCCAGCCGGAGGTCGAACTCCCGGTCCACGTCCTCGGCCCAGGCCGCGATCTGGCGCTCGATGTCGGCCACGGTCTGGAGGTCCTCCGCGAGGGTGGACAGGAGCTCGTCGGTGGCGTTCAGGTAGCGCTCCAGCAGGCTCGCCGCCACCCCCAGGGGGTTGGCCAGCTTGAGGCGGACGCGGCCGGTCTCGTCCAGGGTGGTGCGCAGGTAGCGCTCCAGCGCCGCCAGGCCGCTGCCCTCCACTCCCTCCTCGTCGCCGGCCTCTCGCGCCCGGCGGGCCCGCAGGGCGGACAGGGGAAACACCGGTGGGGAGACGGTCAAGAGCTCGCGGCTGTGCTCCTCCACGTAGGCCAGCACCTCGCCCACCTCGTCCTCGCCGGGCAGGATGTCGACCTTGTTCACCACCATGACCACCTTCTTGCCCCAGCCCTTGATGCGCTCCAGGAAGGCGCGCTCGCTCTCGGAGAAGGGGCGGTCGGCGGAGGTCACGAACAGGACCAGGTCAGAGCGGGGCACGAAGCGGGCGGTGAGGGCCTCGTGGCGGCGGTCGAGGGAGTTGGTGCCCGGCGTGTCCACCAGGGTGACCTCCCTCAGCAGGTCGAGGGGGGCGTGGACGACCTCGAACCCGTCGTCCCCACGCTCGCGCGAGACGGCCTCGCCGTGGCGGAGGAGGTGGATGCCGGAGGTGGTGGGCGTGACGCCCTCCGCCAGCACCGATTCGCCCAGGAGGGCGTTGACGAAGGCGCTCTTGCCGGCGTTGAACTCCCCGACCACCACCAGGAGGAAGAGGTCGTCGAGCTGCTGCACGGACTCGTTCAGGGTGGCGAGATCGTCCTGGGTGGCCTCGGCGCCCTCCAGGGCGGAGCGCACGTCCGCCAGGAGGGTCCGCTCGGAAGCCAGCAGACGCTGCTCGTCCGGGCTGAGGATCCGCTCCAGCGTCACGCTCTGCACCTCATCACGGCGTCATCCCCCAGCCCGGGCGCGCCGCCCGGAAAGTGTGGCCCGCCAGGATCAGTTCCCCTCGAGCACGTGGTCGTCGTACTCGATCTCGAAGCGCAGCTTGTGCTTGGCCTCCTCCTGGGCGAGCGACCGGAAGACCGCGGCCAGGTCCTCGTTCTCCGCCAGGTCGGCCAGCTTGGTGTAGAGGGCGTAGGAGGCCTTCTCCGACTTCATGGCGAACAGCAGCACCTCCTGGTAGGTCATGTTGGCCGTCGGCTCGGGGTCCACCAGGTGGTCGGCGATCTTGAGGTCGCGCACCTGGTCCGAGGTGACCGCGGGCAGGTCGCCCGCCTTCACCCGCTCCAG
>Ga0315542_1001562_pt1 | contig 14252 bp, 7 predicted proteins | sample SalMarSW160120MG_FD_202541 | JGI IMG/M metagenome (GOLD analysis project Ga0315542, IMG submission 202541) | Salt marsh sediment microbial communities from the Plum Island Ecosystem LTER, Massachusetts, United States - Salt Marsh Sediment SW1601-20 ...
AATGAATTTGCCGGAAAAGCTATGAATTATTCAATTCCGGAAGGGACGAAAAGGTGTTATATCAAAGCTATGTTGTACCGTTGTACCGTTGTACCGTTGTACCGTTGTACCATTGTACCGTTGTACAGTTAACCACTCCCTGTAAGTATAAATACCCCTTTCAAAATAGGTTTTAAGTGTATGATTGCTTTCCTGTAATAAGCCTAAATTTGTTGTTAAGTAATTAACAATAAAGGGAGGCCATGGAAAACTACCTTGAAATGCTGGAACATGATGTCAGATTCGAGGAAGGACTTAATGCCTGCATGAATTGCGGTGTATGCACTGCTATTTGTCCTGCGGCAGAATTCTATAACTACGATCCACGAATGATTGTCGACACTGTGCAGTCGGGTGACAACTCTGAAATAGAAAAGCTTCTTAAGTCGGATACAATATGGTATTGCGGTGAATGTATGTCATGCAAGACAAGATGTCCAAGAGGAAATACTCCGGCATTTATTGTTATGTCGCTCAGGACACTTTCCCAGAAGCTTGGATTCTTCACTGAATCGGAAAAGGGAAGACAGCAGTTTGCAATCAAAAGGACAGTAGGGGAGAATATTTTCAAATATGGTTACTGTGTGGCATCTTACGCTGTGAGTCCTGAAATGCACATGGAACAGGGCCCTATATGGGAATATATCATTGAAAACTCTAAGGATGTTTATGAGCGGGTTGGCGGACAAATAAATGAGCTGGGAGCCGGTCCGCTGAGGAAGATACCAGATGATGCAAAGGAGGAGCTCAGGAAGATCTTTGAAGTAACAGGCGGATCCGAATTGTTTGACACAATTGAAAAACATTCAAAGAGAAAAGCAGCAGAAATGAGCCTTGAAATTAATGATGAAGGCATTGATAATGAATACTTTATTGAAGTATTCACCGCAAACAACAAGAAACATTCACACTGATTTACAGAAACCGGGTTATGAAGATAGAAGGTAAAAAGAAGATTTGGGCAGAATATCAGAAGGAGATTGCAGACGATCATTTCTTTTATGTCAGGTCGTGCATAAGGCAAAGCTTTTTCCCGGGATCAGAGCAGTTCTTTCTTAGCTTTATGAGGAATGAACTTGGCAAAGATTTTTATGAAAACCCGTCTCATACAACATGCACCGGAATAGGATACCATAGTGATATTGTTCCGTTTTCCACGATAATGACGGTAATAGCACGCCATTTCGCCCTTATGAAGGAAGCAGGATACAAAAACATTGCTATTTCATGTGTTACCTCGTTCGGAATATATACCGAAATCATTGAAACATGGAAGCAATTTCCTGAAGAGCTCGAAAAAACAAGGGAATATCTTTATAAAGCTACGGGGCGCGAGTTTGATCTTCCTGAAAGCATGGCACATACCAGCGATATTATTTACAAATTCAGAAAAGAGATTGCTGCCAGGGCTAAAAATCCTCTTATAAATAAGCAAACCGGCGAACCTCTTAACATTGTAGAACATATCGGATGCCATTATTCAAAAATGTTCCCTAAATATGGTGTCGGAGGTGCTGAATTTCCTAACGTGCTTGGAGGAATGATAAAGACCTGGGGGGGAAATGTGGTTGATTACCCGGAGCGCAGGCATTGCTGTGGCTTTGGCTTCAGACAATATATTGTTCAGGCCAACAGGGGTTACTCTCTTTCAAATACTGCCAGGAAGTTTTCTTCAATGAAACCCTTTAAACCTGATATGGTACTCACAAACTGTCCCGGATGCACCATGTTTATGGATAAGTGGCAATATACAATAAAAGAGATGGAGGGAACGGTCTATGGGGAAAACGGTGAGTCGATACCAGTTCTAACCTATGAAGAGCTGGCAGGGCTGGTACTGGGTTATGATCCGTGGGAACTGGGATTGCAGTTTCATATGGTACAGTCGGAACCTCTGCTAAAAAAAATGGGCGTTGAATTCAACCCTGATACCAAGTATAGGACCAGGGACGGGCGACAGATGCCAATACCGGAAAATCTTATTAATGCCTGAGATGGACAGTAAGGTTGTTATAGTAGGTGGCGGAGCTGCCGGAATGGAAGCCGCCGGTCAGCTTGCAAGGGCAGGTTACCTGGTGACTTTGATTGAGAAGGAACATACAACAGGAGGCCATATAAGGAACTGGTACCATTTGTTTCCTGACAGACGCGACAGTCTGGAAGTCATAAGTTACCTCGAAAAAGAGATCAGTCATAATAAAATTACTCTGATAACAGGCACTACTGTCAGCGGGCTTGAAAGAAACAATGGTGCGATAATTCTTAAAACTGCTGAAGGAACTGAAATTACCGCTGATGCTGTTGTGTTGTCAACGGGTTTTGATCTTTTCAGGAGTGAAAAAAAAGAAGAATACGGCTACGGTATCTACGATAATGTTATTTCGTCAGCTGATCTTGAGGTAATGTTCAGGGAAGGTGAAATAAAAAGACATAACGGCGACGCTCCCGCCAAGATCGGATTTGTTCACTGTGTTGGATCGCGCGATGAGAAAGCTGGTAATCTCTACTGTTCAAAGCTATGTTGTGTTACTGCAGTGAAGCAGGCTATGGAGATAAAAGAACGTATTTCAGATGCTAAGGTTTTCTGTTTCTATATGGACATGAGAATGGGTGGAGCTCATTATGAAGAATTATACAGGGAATCGCAGGAAAAATATGGTATAAATTACATCAGGGGAAAGGTATCTGAAGTGTCGGAAAGTATCAATAATAAGCTTATCGTTAAAGTTGAGGATACTCTTGTAGGCAGACCCCTGAGAATGGAGCTGGATATGCTTGTGCTGATGGCAGGAATGGAGATGCGTGAAAGTGCAATAAATCTGGCAAAAGCATCTGGTTTATCAACCGGGGAAAATCGTTTTTTTTCAGTTGCTGATCAGCATTTTGGGAGTAATAAAAGCAATATTCAGGGAGTATTCTACGCAGGTACCTGTACGGCTCCATTGAATATCACAGAAACAATATCGCATGCACGTGGTGCAGTTATAGATGTTATTGAGTATCTGAAGACCAGAAAGAATTGATATGGCTGATTTCGGATTTTCATTGTTGAAAGAAAGGCATATCGACTATGATGTCAATGACAAGTCGATTGCTGAATATATATATGATCGCGAACCCAGTTTCAGGTTATGTATTGAATGCGGCTGCTGTTCAGCTACATGCACCACAGGGAATTTTACACGATTCAGCCTGAGAGAATTACAAATTCTCCTGAAGAGGGGAGAAAATGATGCAGTTCGTGAAAATATTATGAAATGTATGCTCTGCGGAAAATGTACTCTTGTCTGCCCTCGCGGAGTAAATACACGCAACGTCGTAATGCTGGCCAGGGAAGCATTTCAAAAAGGATTGACATATGCAATTTGATCCGTTTGTTATACCGTTTAATATAGGTCTCAATTTCATATTGATATATGCAGTAGTGAGAAGTGTCCGCTGGTTTATGGATCTTTCACGTGCTGATAAGCTGAGGCTTCAGCGGGGTTTCTTCGGGAAATCATTCGGACAAAGTCTGAAAGAAATATTCCTCGAGAGCCTGATTCACAGGAAAATACTTAAAACTAATTTTCGTCTCGGCTATATGCATATGAGCCTCGCATTCGGCTGGTTTCTGCTTATCTTTTTCGGCACTCTGGAGACTGATATTTTCGAGATAAGACATCTGAACGCACCATATAAGGCGATATTCTTCAGATTTTTTAATCCCGATCACGGCAGAGCAGGATTTGAGGCAGCATATTCTTTCCTGATGGATTTTCTTCTTGCCTTTATATTGTCGGGCCTTCTCCTGGCAGTAATAAAAAGATTTTCTTCGAGAGTTGTTGGAATGAAGAAGACAACGCGTCTGAAGACTATCGATAAGGTTGCCCTAATCTCTTTATGGCTCATCTTCCCAAGCCGTCTTCTTGCTGAAAGCTTTACCAGCGGAGCTTACGGAACCGGGAGTTTCCTTACCGGCTCCCTCGGTTCATTGCTTGCTTCCTTTCTACCGGCCAAGGAAATGGCTTATCCTTTCTGGTGGCTTTATTCGCTTTCTCTGGGGACATTTTTTATTCTGCTTCCTGTAACCAGGTATATGCATATACCAACGGAGCTATTCCTGATCTTTGCAAGAAACTCAGGGATCAGGACAGGTGACCAGGTCGGGGCATTCAGCGAGATTCAGACATATGCATGTTCGTCGTGCGGAATATGCATAGATGCATGCCAGCTTAATTTCTCAGCCGGGATCACAAACATCCAGTCGGCGTATCTTCTTAAAGGAATCCGCAACCATGAAAATGTTAGCGAAATAGCTTATAATTGCCTTATGTGCGGAAGATGCGATGAGAAATGCCCGATCGGAATAGAACTTACGCCTATCAGGATGATCAGAAGAAGAGCCGAAGTGAGGGAAGATCCATACAAGAGCATCTGGAAAAGATATTTTCCTGACACTTTAAAGATTATACCATTCAAACAAGCTAACAGACAGGTATACAGCTGGCTACCTGAGCCAGAGTCGGCGACGACCGACGTAATTTATTTTGCAGGATGCATGACACATCTTACACCGGCTATTAAAAATTCGATGGTAAAAATACTTGAAACGTCCGGGGTCAAATATAATTTTATTGACAGGGACGGAGGTGTCTGCTGTGGAAGGCCGCTTATGCTCGCCGGGCAGGATAAGGAAGCCAGGGAACTTATAAACTTCAACGCTCAGACGATCAGGAAATCAGGGGCCAAAACCCTGGTCACATCGTGCCCGATATGCTTCAAGGTATTTAAGGAGAGCTATTATCTTGGTATTGAGGTCTTACATCATTCTCAGTTTATTAAGCAGCTTATTGATGAAGAATCTCTGAAATTGAATTTCCTGCGAAAAAAGATCACTTTTCATACTCCTTGTGAACTGGGAAGAGGTTCAGGAGTTTACGAAGAACCCAGGGAGGTACTGAAGTATGTTGCCAGACTTCAGAATACTGATTATGATAATGCGAATTCTCTGTGCTGCGGAGGGAGCCTTGGAAACATGAAAATAAATAATCAAAAAAAGAATAAGATTGCCAGGGATGCCGCTTTTGAACTGACGAAGTGCAATCCGGATATTCTTGCAACTGCGTGTCCTCTTTGCAAAAAGACATTTTCGGCTGCAACCAATACAAAAGTAGCCGACATTGCTGAACTTGTAGCAGAAGCACTGGTTATACCACAGTCAGAAAAAAATAGATCCGATATACATCTCAAAATAACGGAACCGGTAATTATCTGACAATTATCCCCTGGTTTTCACATCCCCCAATGCCACTATTAATTAAGGTATTTCCATTAAATGCTGACGACAAGTCAATTCCGGGTTAAGTTCCAAAAAAGATCGGAAATTACTTTTGTTTGTCATTTTCACTTTTATTATTAATTTATTTGAATTTATTTTGCAAATTCTTAAAAAATATACAATGGAAGGAAATCTCTTACGTTGTATAATAGAAAGATTTTAAAAATATCAAACTTAGTAATGAGAAAATCAATCTTAATTTGGGTGCTTGCAGTATTTATTGTAATGGCATATTCGTGCGGTAATTCATCGGTAAAATCAACTGCAAATAATTACAGGAAGGAGAAGGTTATAAGGCAGAAGGAAGATGGGTCACTCTCATTAAGCCTTGATAAAGCGGATTTTTACAGCGATGTTGTAGATCGTAACTGCAATACTGCTGAATGGAGTGTTGTTCTATCAAAGTCAGGCCGTTATGATGTCTGGCTTTCAAGTGCAACAAAAGATACCAATGATCTTAAATATAAAAACCCTGTTCTGATTAGTCTTCAGGATCAGGCCTTATGGATTGAGAGACGTCCCTCTTGTGATAAGATAATACATAATTCAGGTGATGTTTCCTTTCCTTATTTCAGGGCTGATTCATTCCTGGGTACTTTGTACATCCAGGATACAGGAAAATTTAATATCCAGATTATCAGCGAACAGATTCTTCCAAAGGATTATAAATCGGATAAAAAATCCGGCGCTGATCTTGCAAAGCTATTATCCCTGTCGTTTAAACCTTCAAAAAGGTAACAGTCTGGTTATCATGTATTAAATTACCGAAGTTTTCTGAGAAATACAGGATGTGGGATAGGTTTTATCACATCTTCTTGTCTTCTATCCATTTTCTTGCATTAACAAATGCTTTCAGCCATGGAGTTGCTTCATCATTTTTCCTGTTGGCAATTTTATAGGCGCACTGCCATGCTAAGAAAGCCCGTTCCAGATGGGGCATCATTACAAGGTGCCTGCCGTTGTCGGAGCATAGACCGGCTATATCATAATCGGAGCCATTGGGATTAGCCGGATAGGTGTGATGTGAAAATTTCATTGTTATATTATACTTTTTTTCAGGGTATGGAAGTGAGAATTGTCCTTCTCCGTGTGCTACCCATATCCCAAGTTCCATCCCTGACAGATTACCAAGCATTACAGAATTATTTTCGACGATCCTGATGCCCAGGAAAGCTGATTCAAATTTTCCTGATTTATTATGGAGAAGTGCAGGCATTTTTTTATGGTCCGGGTATATCAGGCCAAGCTCTGCCATGAGCTGGCAGCCGTTGCATACACCCAGTGAAAGGGTATCATTCCTCTCATAGAATTTCTCAAGAGCCACCTTTGCCTTCATGTTGTACCTGAAGGCTCCTGCCCATCCCTTTGCCGAACCCAGGACATCCGAATTGGAAAAACCTCCAACAAAAACAATCATACTTATGTCCTCAAGTGTTTCCCTTCCCGAAATAAGATCAGTCATATGAACATCTTTAACATCAAACCCGGCAAGATATAGTGCATATGCCATTTCCCTGTCGCCGTTCACACCTTTTTCTCTTATAATGGCGGCGCTGGTACCACTTCTTTTTCGTCTTTCGGGTGAAATTCCAAGGGATTTAAAAGTGCCGGGAAACCCGCCATGGTTAAGGTCAAGCCCATGCTTTATGTAATTATCATATCTTTCCTTTGCCAATTTGTGCCCGCTCTGCTTGCAGTCGAGCAGATATGAAGTTCTGAACCATTTGTCACGGAGCTCATCAATATCAAATTTTAACGAAAATGTATTGTTTGTGACATAAAGCATTCTTTCATTAAGAGGATGTCCTATTGAAAGATAGGATATCCCGTTTTCAAGGAGTATATCAACGATCTCATTTTCATCCTTCACCTGGATAATTATTCCGGGATTCTGGCTGAACAGCACTTTTACAGTATCGGGTTCGTTAAATGCTGAAAAATTTATAGAGAGACCACCGGAAATATTCGAAAAACACATTTCCAGAAGGGTTGTAATTATCCCTCCGGCCGATATATCATGACCTGAAAGTACCTTGTTTTTCATTATCAGACCCTGTATGGTATTAAATACTCTTACAAAATAGCCGGGATCTTTGACTGTTGGAGCGGAATCTCCTAACCTGTTGATAACCTGTGCAAAACTACTTCCTCCGAGATTCAGTGCATCACTGCTCATATCGATATACAGCAAGCTTGTATAAGGATCATTAGTTATGACCGGTTCGACAGTTCTCCTGACATCCTTAACTTCACCAGAAGCTGAGATGATAACAGTTCCCGGCGAGTAGACAACCTCGTCCTTGTATTTCTGCGTCATAGAAAGACTATCTTTTCCGGTCGGTATGTTTATACCCAGGGCAATGGCAAAATCACTGGCTGCTTTAACTGCTTCATAAAGTCTTGCATCTTCACCGGGATTTCTGCATGGCCACATCCAGTTTGCAGAAAGAGATACACTCTTAAGAAAATTGGTCAGAGGTGCCCATATTATATTGGTAAGTGCCTCCGCAATTGATAGTACAGACCCTGCAGCAGGGTCAATTAAGCCTGCTGCAGGAGCATGGCCTATAGAAGTTGCAAGGCCATATTCACCGCGATAGTCAAGTGCCATCACACCAAGGTTGTTCAATGGTAGCTGCAAAGGACCTGCGCACTGCTGTGTGGCAATCCTTCCCGTTACTGACCTGTCAACTTTGTTAGTCAGCCAGTCCTTGCATGCAACCTCTTCAATTTGCAGAACCATCGTCAGGTATTCAAAGACCTCAGATTGATTGTATTCAAGGCTCCTGAAACCCGATTTAAGGGTTGTATCCTTCATTTCTGTTTTTGGAGGTTTGCCGAAGAGTGATTCAAGCCTGATGTCAATAGGTTTTTCTTCCGTAAGGGGATTATAAAGAGTAAACTGATGATCGCCGGTAACTTCTCCGATAATATAAAAAGGAGCCCGTTCTCTTTCAGCAATATCCTTTAACAGATCTACAGATATATTTTTCATTACCAGTCCCATACGTTCCTGCGACTCATTGCCTATTATCTCTTTTGCTGAAAGGGTTGGGTCGCCGACTGGTAGCTTACTGATATCAATTTTTCCCCCCGTGGCTTCTACCAGTTCAGAGAGACAATTCAGATGCCCTCCGGCACCATGGTCATGAATTGATATCACTGGATTTTTATCCAGCTCGCTAAGAGCCCGTATTGCATTATATACTCTTTTTTGCATCTCAGGATTGGCGCGCTGAACGGCATTGAGCTCAATTGAACTGCCATATTTGCCTGTATTGACAGAAGAAACGGCACCTCCGCCCATTCCAATCCTGTAATTATCTCCCCCCAGTAAAACAATAACATCTCCTTTCTCAGGAATACTTTTTTCGCTATCCTTTTTTTTACCGATCCCAATACCGCCGGCAAGCATTATTACCTTGTCGTATCCGAATTTTCTGAGGTTCTCAAAATGCTCGAATGTTAGAAGGGACCCGCAAATAAGAGGCTGTCCGAATTTATTGCCAAAATCGCTTGCTCCATTTGAGGCTTTTATCAGAATATCTTCCGGAGTCTGATATAGCCATGGTCTTTTTTTAGTCGCTTTTTCCCAGGGCCTTGTTTCATCCGGTCGGGGATAAGATGTCATGTAGACAGCTGTGCCGGCAACAGGAAAGGCTCCTTTACCTCCCGCAATACGATCCCTGATCTCACCTCCTGTGCCGGTGGAGGCTCCATTGAAAGGTTCAACAGTTGTAGGGAAATTGTGTGTTTCGGCTTTGAGAGAAAGTACAGATTCATAGTTTTTAATCCTGAAAAAATCGGATTTATCCTGCGTTTCAGGAGCGAACTGTTCCACCACCGGCCCCTGGATAAAAGCACAATTATCCTTATATGCCGAAACAACCTTGTTGTGATTTATTTTTGTTGTCAGCTTTATCAACTGGAAAAGAGTCGAATCCTTTTCCTTGCCATCAATTATAAATTTGCCGTTGAAGATCTTATGCCTGCAATGTTCCGAATTAACCTGGGAAAAACCAAAGACCTCACTATCTGTCAGCTTTCTGCCGATCTTTTTACTAAGATCTTCCAGGTATTCTATCTCTTCTTCACTTAAAGCAAGTCCATCTTCAATGTTATATTCACTGATATTATCAATATACCTGATTGGTTCAGGCAGTCTGTCAATAGTATAGATTTTCTGGTCGAGTCTGTCATACAAAGCCTGGAGCATCGGGTCCCATACTGTTTTCTTTTTTGCCGGATGAAATTCCTCGATCCTTGTAATATGTCTTATGCCCATATTCTGGGTTATCTCAACAGCATTTGTGCTCCATGGTGTGATCATTTCTTTTCGGGGACCAATAAAACTGCCGTCAATTTTAACTTCATCAATCTGCACTGCATTCCCAAAGAGCCAGATCAGCTTTTCGATATCGGTGGAAGCAAGTTTTTCAGATGTGCCGACCGCAAATATTATATTGGTTTTATTTTTAAAAAAGAGGATCATGTTTTAATTGGTAATATCTTGATTAATAATAGAATAAGATTATTTAATTTAAATGATTACGAATATGGTAAATATAATTCAAGTTTTAAGAATATCCTATTTGGGTGTAGATAGCGGGTTGGGGGTGAGTTCATGTGAGTTTGAAAGAAAATGAGTTAATTAATATGCAAGAAAGATGTTTCATTAATTTCATTTCAACCCGCTGCGCTCAAGAAATGCATCTATTGAAGGCTCTTTGCCTCTGAATCTCATATAAAGGTTCATTGGTTTGTCTGTTCCTCCCTTCTCTAGGATATTCTTTCGGAATGACGTCGCAGTATTCCTGTTAAAGATCCCGGTCTCTTTAAAATGCCAGAAGGCATCAGCATCCAGGACTTCAGCCCATTTATATCCATAATAGCCTGCTGCGTAGCCTCCGCTGAAAATATGAGTGAATGATACACTGAGAATTGATCCTTCGACAGGGGGGAAGAGCTCGGTTTTAGCTATAGCTTTATTCTCAAATTCAACGATATCCTCTGAAACAGGTTTTGTGCCGGAATGCCATGCCATATCGAGGAATCCGAATCCAAGCTGTCTGTTACAGGCATATCCTTCATTAAATGTTGATGATGCAATAATTTTTCTTATTATCTCATCATGGATGATTTCACCGGTTTTGTAATGAACAGCCCATGATGAAAGCCATTCCTTCTCATAGCCAAAATTTTCCATGAATTGTGAGGGCAGTTCAACGAAGTCGCGGGCAACACTGGTCCCGGAAACTGATTTATAGGTACATCTGCTAAGCATTCCGTGAAGAGCATGCCCGAACTCATGAAGGAAAGTAGTAACTTCATTGAATGTGAGCAGAGATGGTTTTGTGTCGGTAGGCCTGGTAAAATTAGCCACAATAGAAACCAGCGGTCTCACTTCTTTTCCATTAACTAACCGTTGTTCTCTGAAGCTCGTCATCCAGGCTCCGCCGTTTTTGCCTTTACGGGGAAAATAGTCGATATACAGTATTGCAAGAAGAGTGTTATCCTGATCGAGAACTTCCCACGTTTTAACTTCAGGATGATAGAGAGGAATATTATTTTCGGGAATGAATTTTAATCCGTAAAGGGTGGAAGCGAGTTTGAAAATTGCTTTTTCTGCATTTTCAAGGATAAAATATGGTTTCAGAACCTCATCATCAATATCATATTTTGCTTTCTGCAATTTTTCAGCATAATATGCCCAGTCCCATCTTTCCAGAGCACCTGAATGTCCGTTTTCAAAGGCAAAATTCTCAAGATTTTCATAATCTCTTCTTGCGGCAGTCAATGATGCATTATGAAGCTGTTCAAGGAAAGATTCGACTTTAGTAATGGTATCTGCCATCCTGTCGCCGAGTATCATGTCGGCGAAAGAGCTGAAATTCAGTAACTTTGCCAATTCGAGCCGCAGGTTGGCTATTCTGAGTGCCAGAGTCCTGTTATCATTGGAATCGCCATGAAAAGATCTTGATGTATATGCTTTGTACATTTTCTGCCGCAGCTTTCTTTTCTCTGAATACTTCATGAATGCGACATAACTGGGAAAGTGAAGCGTAAAGACCCAGCCTTCTTTATTCCTGCTTTTCGCTTCCATGGCACCCATCTCTTTCACTCCTTCCGGTAAGCCCGCCAGATCTTCTTCACTGGTTATCTGAAGCTCAAACAGATTTGTGTCATTAAGTACATTTTCCTCAAATTTGATTGTCAGCTTTGATAGTTCCTCGGAAATTTCTCTGAAACGTTCTTTTTTTCCCCCCTCCAGACCAGCACCTCCCAATAAAAAGTTCCTGTAGCTTTTTTCGAGAAGCATTTTCTGTTCAGAGTCATGAATTGAATTCTCTTTAGAATCATAAACTGCTTTAATCCTGCTATACAACTTTTCATTCAGGGTTATATCGTTGGAGAAACGTGTCAGAAGAGGGGAGACCTCCTGTGCAACAGCCTGCAGTTCTTTGCTGGTCTCTGCACTGTTCAGGTTGAAGAGTATTGAAGTAATATCATCTAGTTTTTCTCCAGTCCTGTCGAGAGCTGCTATAGTATTTTCAAAATCAGGCGGATCAGGATTCTCGCTGATAGTTATTATTTCCTTTGATGCCGTTTTTATGCAGGTCTCTATCGCAGGCTTAAAATGTTCTATGCCGAAAGTCCCGAAAGGTGGTGTGGCAAATGGAGTATTCCATTCCTGGAGAAGAGGATTGGTCATTTCTTAAATGTTTAATGTTTAATAAGTTAGTCAATTCCATTTTCATCATCGCTCTCTGCACCGGCGAATTTTGCAGGGTATGGAGTATGACCTTTCGCAGCGAACCAGAGTATTCTGTTCAGCAAGTCATCATTTCCGGAATCTATTCCGTCAAATTCGGGCAGCATGCTTTTCTTTGCATATTGCAGAGCTTTACCGCTGAGCGATGTTAAGGAAGGATTCATCTCATCAATTGGTATGTTGTTCTGAACAGCGGTGTAAGGTGTCGTGTCGGGAACACTTCCGAAACAATCGACCATAGGATTTGCAATGGCATCCTGGATGTTCATGGGCGGTAGACCAAGCATTTGTTCAATGGTTCTGACCATTGATGGCTGTGTATAAAATGTGTGATTTACTGAATTAAACCTTGAGTAGGGACTAATGACAAGACTTACTGTGCGATATGCGGAAACATGGTCCCACCCTCCCTGAGAATCATCTTCAACAACAAAAATCACCGTATTTTCCCAGAAACGGCTCCTGGAAAAGGCTTCTACCAAACGACCAAGTGCCAGGTCATTATCAGCCACCATTGCCCGCGGAGTGGGGTACCCCGGACGAGTACCGATGGTATGATCATTAGGCAGCGCAACTATCATGAGTTCAGGAAGCTGATCTCCGGGGAGCGCCTCCCATTTATGCAAGTCCCTTATCATCACATCAGCACGCATGACATCTGAAAACTCATGATTCCCATAAGAGGGATAATCCTGGCTGAGAATCTTTTTTACCGGGTCTATGGTTGTCTTGTTGTAAAATTCCACCTTCTCGCCGTTCAGATATTTCTTATATACATCGGTCCATGTTGCCGGTGAATTAAATATAGGAACAGAAGCTTCTCCGTATATCAGTACAGATTTATTATTTTTCAGTGCATTATCCCACAGAAAGCCAGTTGGCGCATATACCAGGGCATCTGTCTGGACATGAGCATAACTTCTGAACCAGGCTCTCATGTTTTTCTCAATATAATCTGTCACTATTGAAGCATCTGTCCACTGGTGCCCTTCAGCCGAACATTTTCCTGAAGCATGAAAATTATCAAGCAGAATAAATTCATCGGCTAATTTATGGGTATTTGGAGTAATTTTCTCACCATAGATACAGAGTGCCGGATCTCCATTGCCCTTTTTCATATCTCCAAGTACCTGGTCGTATGTTCTGTTCTCCTTAATTATATATACAATATGCTTAAAAACGGAGGGTTCACCTATCCTGTCGGGCACCGGTTTCGGAGAGACTGCTTCTCCCGGCTTTTCCATAGCCTGGGTTGCTCTTGACAGATCATTTACAGCAATTACAGTATCGGTATAAGCTTTCAGAGCTTTTTTCCCGGGAACATGTACCCTGGTAACTGAAGCCAGCATATGGTGGCTGTTATATATCATATTCTTTGAATTCCCGACCGGAAGACTTAATGTAACGCCTTCCCCTTCAAGGTTACAAACAAAAAGGTCGCTGCTGCCATACAAGGTTATGGCCGACGGATACGCACCGGTAGGTATAAATCCGGTAACAAAACTTTTTTCCTCTTTGGAAACAACTGATGCACTTTTCCCCAGGGTTATTACTGCCACGGCATTATCCATTCCATTTGCCACGTAAAGTGATTTGTTGTTTGGTGAAAGGCAAAGAGCGTCCGGCGAATCGCCGAAGAATGGATTCAACAGTGGCTGTAATCTGACGCTTATTGTTTCAGAAATTGTATCTCCTGAAGTGTTTATCACAGAGACATTATCGCTGTTTGAATTGGTAACATAAACGAATTTTTCCCTCTTATCGCTGATAATTTCGTTAGGGTGAAGACCAACAATCACTTCCTTAATTATTTTACCGCTTGCGGGATCCAATACAGTAACGCTCCCTTCCCTCGTTGCCCCTCCTGCATTTGTGTTATCTACTCTTGCCAGTCCCCATGGCACACCAGCAACATCTTTATCGCCCGGTTCAGGAAATCTGCCTGCCCAGTTTGTTACATAAAGCTTTCCTGATGCCCTGGTAATACCGTAAGGCGCCACTCCCGGATCTGCTATCCAGATTGTATCACCTGTAATAAAATCCTGCTTAATTACTTGATTATTACCATTCAGGACAACATAAAGGTACTCTTTTGATGCTTCTTTAGCAATAAGTATTTCA
>Ga0315542_1001563_pt1 | contig 14244 bp, 8 predicted proteins | sample SalMarSW160120MG_FD_202541 | JGI IMG/M metagenome (GOLD analysis project Ga0315542, IMG submission 202541) | Salt marsh sediment microbial communities from the Plum Island Ecosystem LTER, Massachusetts, United States - Salt Marsh Sediment SW1601-20 ...
TCAAACTTGTATGAGGTAGCATTGTAACCAAACATACCATATGGGATTGGTCCTTTTGCCTGTATACCAAAGCCATTGACTGCAGCGCTCATGAAAGCGTCATAGTCGAAGGCCCAGGATGCAGCCTGTCGGAAGTTCTTATTGGCGAATGGGCTGAGAATAACATCACCGGCGGTGGTGTTAAAGTTACCCATGTTAAAGCCGAAGAACATGACTGAGTAGCTCTTACCCAGAGTTGATACAACAATATTCGAATCAAGTGATTCTTCTGCAACGGGGTCCCAAATGTCGAGAGCGTTGGTAGTTGGCCAGTAACAACCATCGGTTGTTCCAGTCCTCAGGTTAAGTGACCTGCCTGTTGTGTCCTCGTTGGTTTTAACGTAGACTGTCTTGATCGCGCCAGCGTTTGTGCTGGTAGAAGTTCTCCAGTAGCCTGTATATAGATCTAGTTGGATGAACTGATCAGGGGTCCAAGTTGTGAGCATGTATGGTCCTGTACCACACATGTGGTTAGCCATATAGTTGTCATATTCACCGTATGCGACACCATAGTTGTCCCAGGTTGCGTCAGCTGCGTCAGTTGCGTGAGCAATTGCGTAGCTTGGGCTCATCATTGCACCAACCTCATAGGTCAATGCAGCAATGAATGCTGGGTATGGCTCTGTAAGAACAAATCTGACCACATAGTCATCCATAACGATGATGGAGTTTGAATCTGCTACCCAAGTGTCAAAAGCTGTTTTGAATGCTGCTGATGAAGGGCCATCGCCGAATGCGGCATCTTCAACTGCGACACCACCCTTGAGTGGCTCTGCAAGCATCCAGACTGGACCGTCAGGGTAGAAGATCTTCATAGCACGCTCAATGTTCCATTTAACACAGCTAGCGTTGAATGGAGTACCATCTTGGAATGTGATATCTTCTCGTAGAGTTATAGTATAGTTTTTGCCATCACCGGACATTACTGGGTCTGATGCAGCCAGTAGTGGTACCGATGGGGCGGTTACAGCGCTATTCCACGGATATGTGTATAGCGTTTCATACACGTTGTATGCCATCCACGATCCGAATGTTTCGTAATCGACGTGGGGGTCTAAATAGTCAGGATTACCAATGGTCTCCCAGATTAGAGTATCCTCTGGGGGCCTTGTTGGTTGCGATATAAATACAAATGCAACTCCTGCACCCGCGACGACGACAACGATAACAACGATCGCTAATAATTGATTTCTTTCCACTTAGCTTCCTCCTATAGGAATAGGAATTTTTTTCCTCATTCAGTTGCGACTGAAGTGTTGGATGGGATTGGATATAAAGCAGGGGCTAATAGCGATTATGCATATCAAAGTCCCTACCTGTTAGCACCTTTTTGTGCCACAACAGCTAATATACATTGTGGCTATTGAAGGCCCTTGTGTACCTTCGCACATAATCAAGTAATTGTTTGAGTAAACAAGAGAATGGTGTGATATCGAATCTATTAAGAAGACCATGGAAGAAGAGGATTATGAGCAGAAGAGATGCACAGGGTAGTGGGGTAAGGAAGTTGAGTGATTGAGTTTGATGTTGTCGTTAAAAAAACTCAGCCTGTCTGTATCCTCTGCTCAAACTAAATGTTACTAAACTGAAATTAGAATGCTAGTAACACTCACTATATATTCAATTCATCAAGACGAGTGAAGAACTCACGGGTCAAGAATGACCTGTAGGCAAATCCCCCCCATCCAGAGGCGACCATTAACTCATCAACATTGCCAAGTAAGTCTTCACGATTCATCACCTTGACATCGAAGATCTCATAGGTATCAATGGGTTTCATGGTCCCACTAATTGGTTCAACAAGAAAAACGAGAGACCGCCAAGGGATGATTTCAGTCGGACATACAACATCAAGGTGCATATCCAGTACGAATCTCAACAATCTAATTTCCAGACCAGTTTCCTCGTACATCTCGCGGTGAGCCGCTACCTCAAGAGATTCACCAGCTTTAGCGCCTCCAGACGGAGCTCGATAGATTCCTGAATTCGCATACTGGTGCTTCTGAATCACTACGTATTCATTAGCTTCTTGACGAATGAAACAGGTAACGTCATGAAGACGTCCTTTTGCCCGAGTCTGCTTGACCAATTGACATTCAAAATCAAGAAAATTAGCCGAGTAACTTCGCGTGATAGGTTTACCAAATCGTTCAATCAAGCTCTGCACTTCTTCATCGTTGATGTCATTCAGTTTACTCGCCATCCTAAAATACAATTCAATATCCAAAAAGGTTGCGGGACGACAACCTTTTACGAAAATGATTACAATATGTATTGCACATTATATACGGAGAGAGCATAATGGAGAGGAAACTGGGTGACATTCTAATTCGCACTTATTTAGGAGATATCACTGACCTTGCTGTCGATGCCATTGCAAATGCAGCGAACTCAGATTTATGGATGGGATCAGGTGTTGCGGGAGCAATCAAGGCAAAAGGAGGAGTTGAAATCGAGGAGGAAGCCATTTCTCTTGGACCCATCAGACCTGGTGAAGCAGTCATGACAACCGGAGGGAATCTACCAGCTAAATACGTTCTACATTGTGCAGGAATGCCTCCAGGTGGAAGAGCTACTCAATGGAAAGTTATTGCATCAGTACAGAATGCCCTAAATATTGCATCTCAACACAACTTGAAATCCGTGGCATTCCCTGCGATTGGAGCGGGAGTGGGAGGTCTCTCAGAGTATGATTCTGCCAAGGCGATAATAACTGGAATCTGTCAGTACGCCCGTTCGTCTCATTCAGTAAAGAAAATAACGCTTGTTGGTTTCAACAAGTATGTCTGCGAGTGTTTTAGCAAAGCATTCGATGAAAGAGAGGAGTAGCTAATTTGGAACATCATTCAGTTGGTGGCATAGGGGTCTCAGTCACTCTAGGACGTTTTGATGATTCAGAATTAGACCTTGTCGTAAAGTCTCAAGACATTCCGTTAAGCACAAATCCAACTGGAATTATTGGTGGTTTCACAATCAAGGAAGCTAGTAGTGCTAACAACGTGATACATTGGCCAACAATTTCCATCCTGAATCCAAATAGAAGAGAAGCAATATACGAGGCGACAAGTAATGCATTAGAATCTGCAGATAAGATACAAGCAGAGCAGATTGGATTTTTTACAATGGGGCTTGAGGTGGCAAGAATTCCCAGTTGGGAAATTGCAGAAGAAATTATCAAAGCAATCAATAATCATTCAAAGAAAGAATCACTTCTGAATAGAATCATATTGGTGGCGAGCTCACCAACACAGGTGAGCTCATTCCAGTATGCTATCAATAACGTCTCTATCATATCTCAAAAATAAACATGATTTGAGAAATTATATCTTCAATCTTTTTCGAGCTGCATCCGCAGATTGAACCAATGGATCCCAAGTATCACAAATAGCTGGGGCATAGCAATTCTCAAAATCGAAAAGATCCTTTGCATCAATATTATGTTGGATTCCTAGGGTTACGACATTGATACGCATTGCGGCATCCTCTAATCCAACTAATTGACCACCAACGAGTTTTCCAGTTTCCTTATTGAAGAATGTTTTAACTTTGAGATCTTTTCCCCCGGTGTAGTAATGAGGCTTCGTACTACCCTTTATCGAACCTTTAACAACAGGTATTTCATAACGTTTGGTAAGATTTTCAGTTAAACCAGTACTCGCTATCTCAAGGCCAAAAAGCTTTGTTACCTTGGCACCAACACAACCTAGGAAGCGAGCATCACCACCAGCGGCATTGATACCTGCAACACGAGCCTGACGAACTGCGAGAGTTCCAAGTCCTCCTGCACATTGCCTTCCTGTTATGAATTCTGTACTCTCCGCACAATCACCAACTGCATAGACATTTGGTAGAGTGGTCAGCATTTTATCATTGGTTACAATACCGCGGGTCTTTCCAATCTCAGCACCTATTTTCTCTGCGAGATTCGTGATAGGACGAGCACCTGTTGCAACAACTACAAAATCAGCAGGAATCTCAATTTCCTCATTCGTGCCTCGGTCTTTCACAACAACACCCTTGGCCGAATCAGTGCCAGTTAGTTCCTGTGCAGCTGTGTTATTGAGAATTTTAAGACCATGATTTCGACAGTGTTCTTCGACAATCTCAGCCATATCAGAATCTACCATTGCTAGCAGAATATGGGGGAGGAATTCCACAACTGTGACATCAAGACCGCGTTCATGGAATGCTTCAGCTGTTTCCATACCAATAAGGCCACCACCAATAATTACAACTGTCTTTGCCTTATCAGCTTCTGCAGCAAGATCTTTGGCATCGTCTAGCGTACGCAATCCATAGACTCTCTTCTTATCGAGCCCCTTGATGGGAGGATCTGCATTTTCCGATCCAGTAGCAAAGATGAGTGCATCATATTTTTGAGTCCCCTCACCAGCGGGTCCCTCATATGTAAGCACTCTGGATTTGTGATCAATGTTAGTAACTGTCACACCTAATTTTACATCAATGTTAAGACCACTCCAACTGTCGGCAGGCATTAGTACGAGGTCATCAAATTCCTTTACCTTTCCTGAGATGGTATAAGGTAATCCACATCTAGAGTACTGAGAGTATTTCTCGGTATTGTAAAGAGAGATCTCAACTTTCCGATTAAATTTTCTAGCTTGCATTGCAGCTGTTGCTCCAGCAGCACCGCAACCAATTATAGCAATATGCTCGACCATTATGGGATTCACCAAAATATTCTGAATTTTTGTTAATTCTGCCCATTCAAACCATATCTTGAATGTTTGGTATTGATGAAAATCAATACAGAAGAAATTTTTCAGAACTAATAAAAGGTTAGAAGATGGACGGTTTGATTGCTGTTGATGCATAGGAGTTACTTACGTGGATGCAAAGAATCAGCTATGTATCAATAAGAGGAGAGAGTTAGCTATTGTCACCATCTACGCCTACTATTAGAAAGCCAAGTCCATTCAGACCCGAATCATCACCAATGAAAGGTGATGCGAAGGATTTGTTACGTATCATTACGATTTCGATTGCGCTGCTCATCTTACTGATTCCAATTTCCATGAGTGGAGAGCCAACCTATTCAATCGTAAATGAACCAGTGTTGGAAACACATGCCAATCCAGCACAAGGGGGGAATCTTATTCATTTTAGTCTTCCAGAGGATTTCATGAAAATTGCCGCAGGTTCATTGTTGGGTTACAATGGATTTGCATATGTTAGTGACCTTGCTGACAAAGCATACTTTGTCGATCTTATTCAGGATGTCTATCTTGAGAGAGATATACCTTCAGGTGATGCAGTAAACTCGCAGCTTCTAACTGTGGATTACGATAATGATGGTCATGATGAATTTGTCCTACCTAATGACGTAGGTGGAGTCGATTACGTAGTTATTGTTGATTTCAATGATGATGAAACTCTGGTCGTTCAAATACCAGGGGATATACCAATCCCCGCATTCAGAGGTGTTGGCGACTTTAATGGGGATTTCAATAAGGATCTCTTGATTTGTGATAATGGATATCACAGATACTACACAATTGACCTTTACAATAATGCAACAATTGGTAGTTTCAACACGGATTGGGGGGTTTTTGCTGCAATAGGTCGATTTGAAAGTTCTACTCATGATTCTATTGCTGTAATCACCCGGTATTACTATTCGTTCCCGTCGTATTATAATCACAGGAATATCACGATTGTTGATGGAGATGGAACATGGCTAAGAGATACAATGCTTCCATTTTCAGTTTCTGATATTACGGCCTTTGAATATCTAGCTGGAGTTGATGATTTAGCCATAATTGACTCTAGTGGATATGTTTCAGTATATTTAGGAAACACACTCGGTCAACTATACAGACAACCTGTTGTCACCACTACAGTATCTGCCATCTATATTGACACGGGACAATTCAACGCAGATGGGCAAGAGGATATTGTCCTTCAGGATAGAAATTCTGAGAAAGCCTTCCTTGTAAATGGAGCAACCGGATCAGTAATTTCTGAAATCGACGAGGTGTTTGTTGGCATTTCTAGAAAACTCGACGTGGGTTATCTAGACCAAGACTCCTACACAGATCTAGCAGTAGCCCACACTTCTGGGGGTCTTGCCTTGATACGTGGAGTTGATGGGGTTATGGCGCACATAGAGAACCTCATTGATTTGAGAGACTATGGAACCACACAAATTCTTACCTTTGATGCGAATTCCAATGGAAGAGATGATACATTTTGCCGAATTGCGAGCGATGTATATCTTCTGATTTCAGATGTAACTCCACCGGGAACCGTAGTGAGACCTATTGCACCCATCCATCCTAGTGTATTGGATGACTATGTAAAGGTAGAAGTTGAATTAAATGAGTCTTCAACAATGGATACTGCAGATATCTTTGTGAGGAAGAATGGGACGACAACTTGGACTCAACCCCAAGATGAAATGTTCTCATCGCACGACGGAGGTTTTTACTATGCATTCATCGGTAATCTGGAGCAAGGTACATATGAATACTATATGGAATTTACAGATGCGTATCTCAATATTGGCTCAGCCGGAACTGACACCAATCCACTCACATTCGATGTAACAGGAGATTATGTATGGTATGAAGACAAGAGCGAGAACACATTTTATCGTCACGGAGGTCACTACGGTGATGTTGGGAATGAATCTGATGGAAGCAAGGTCATTTACACAGTAGAAAATATAGCGACTACAAATAATCTACTCATATCAAAATACTCTGCTGATGGGGTGGTTCTCGATTCATTTGTATTAGTCCTTTCAAAAGTTACAGAGTACGCCCTCTATACAGCAATGCTAGATGGTGATAATGTAACAGACATTATCGTATTTGATTACTACTACTCAGGTGGACCTATTCCCGGATACCATGTATACCACGGATCGGATTTATCGTTAATGGGACAAGGAGTAGCTCCAGCATTTAAGAGCTTCAACTTTATAGGTGTATTCAATGATGATAACGATAATAGAGAAGAACTCTATATTATAGCGGACAGTCAAGATACCGTAATAAAAATGGAGTCAGATTTGACTTGGACATCTCAAGCCTTGGAAGATCCCGGAATTCTAGGTTACAGAGGATTTTCTGTGGTTGATAGTGGTTCAGGAGCGTACATAGCTATTTTGAGAGGAAATACTCGAATAGATTTGCATAGTGCAGACGATCTCTTATTTTCACACTCTCTTGACGTTGAGCTATCTGCTTTCTCGAGTCAAGAAGTTATTGGAATCGAGCCATATTACAATTCAACAAGAGGAGCAGAACAAATGGTTGTTGCGTATAACTACTGGAATGGTACGAATCCCACTGCCCGATTTTACATATTCGATGATACGACCGCAAATGTAAACAATACACCTGAATACACAATACCAGGAAGGGACGTTGTTACCCTCTTCCCGATTGATGCATCAGGAGATGCTACAGACGAACTTTTCGTTTTGCTTTCCAATGGAGAATCGCTAGCGGCATCAATGACATCATCAATAAATCCCATCTGGATTACACCAATCACTGGAGCAACGCCACTAAGTCTATTGACGAGTGATTTTGACGGGGATATGAGGAATGAATTGCTAGTATTCACAGACCAAGATGAACGCCTAACTGTATTATCTATGACAGGCGAAATTGAAAGGACTATTCAAGTTGGTGAAGTTCACTACCCATTCGAAGTTGGCAATATAGATCTTGGTCCGGGCACAGAGATAGGAGCTTTTCCGATTACAACACCAACAACCACAGCTATAGGAATTATTCGAGATTTGGATCGGTACTATGACCTTTCTGTCCTCGCAGAATATGCACTAGCTGACATTGTTCAAGGAGATTCTTTCGATGTGAATGTGACTGTGTTGAATGTCTACGGTGAAACCATATCTGATGCGACAGTTTATATGAGTGCTCATTTCTTGTCACCAGAAGGGCCCGCATCGAATACTTTTGGATTCTATTTTGATTGGCCAGCGAACAAATACAGGGCATCTACTGATGCTACATGGTCAATCGGGATTGCAAATCTTAGTATCTTCATCGAGCATGATTTCTATCATACATTTGCAAAACTCTACATTGATGCGATAACGGTCAGAAGTGATTTGCATATCTCTGTGCAAATCCCAGATTTGGTCAATCAGGGAGATAGCATGATAGTAGAGGTACTTGTTCAAGATAACTTGGGGAGTCCAATCAGAGGCGCTTCAGTATCTGTATCGGTTGAGGGTGCACCTCAGACTGCAACGCAATCTGGGCCGTATTATGTGGTTGTGATTCCAGAAATAGATCTTGAAGCTGGAAATCACAATGTATCAGCAGTAGCAACCCATACTTATGGCACGGGAGTAGGTGTAGATGAAGAAACCTTCACAGCTCAGATAATAACTACAGACTTACTTGTAGATACAGACTTCCCAGCAGTGATCAATCAGGATGATCCTGTATCAGCATGGTTCAATATTACAGACCCCTATGGCAACCCAATTACTGATGCAATGGTATCGCTCCGAAGTGGACCCGAGGGCTTCCCTCTAATAGAGAGCACAATAGTTCCTGGAAGCTATAGATTTAATCACAATGTTACTCTCGGTTTAGGAAATCACACATTTGATTTGCAAGTTAACAAGGATTTTCTATTTGGTCCAGCTGCTGCGCAAGTTCAATTTGATGTCCTTGGAGACCTTAAACCCAACGTTTTCTATGAAACTAGAGTTGAAGGCGGATCTATGTTCAACATCCATGTATTTGTTAGAGACCAGTATGGTCCGATTTTCACAGGCACAAGTGTTTCGATCATTATCAATGGTACAGTCTACATGCAAGCCCACACGGATGGTAATCCAGACTACAATTTCCTAGTCCCAGCAGATTTCCTCATGGGACTCAATAACTTCACTGCGAATGTTTCTGCCACCTATGCAAACCTTTGGTCAGATGAATTCCATATTAGAGCTTACTCGGATGCCGAAAGCTCTGTAACAATATTTCCCGAAAGTGATTGGGTCGTTCTTCAGGGACAACGGACAGAGGTCAAGGTACTCCTTGATGATTGGTTAGGTAGACCAGTATCGGGTGCATCAATTACAATCTATGTAAGAGCTCTCTCGTACAACCTTCATTCAATGGGGCCCGGTGTGTATGCAGCAAATATAACCACTGTAGGTTGGGCACCAGGAGAATATCGATACACAGTATCCGTAAATCATGAAGACATTGAAACTGGAGTTCCAATTCAGGGAAACATCACGATACTGGGTTCTCTGACGCTCAAGATTAGCTACAATCCTACAACTCCAACCCAAGGTGAATCCCTATGGATTTCTATCTTGGCGTTTGATGCTTATGGTAATCCAGTTCCAGATCTTGAGATAGCTGTAAATGGATTAAATATGCCAATGATGATTGCTGAAGCATCAGAACATGTGGGTGAATACATTATCTTCATCGAATACCTACCACTAGAGGAAGAATATGGATTGAAGAATATCAGCATACAAGTCGCTGGTGAGTTCGTTGTACCCAAAGAAATGTCTGATTCCTTCACGTTAGCCGTTGCAGTTCCGAGCTTTGGACAATTAAATGTGGAAACAGTCACCTCGTTTACAGGACTTTCCTTTATCATAAGCTTGTTAGGAATGTTTGTTTACTTCAAGTTGGCGCCCACACTTCGAAGAACAGGTTCAAGCAAGGATGAAATGAAGAAATCCGTGAAGCGAATGGACAGGCTCTATCTCTTGATAGTTTTAGTCAGTGCTGCGGGTTTAGTAGGATCATTCGGATTATATTCAGGAGGTGAATATGGAGGAGCACTGATTCTTACAGTCGTGCTACTCGGTAGCTCAGTTCTACTCTATGGGCTCTGGCTTTATCGTGATGCCATATCTGCAGTGATGGTGACAGGCAAGCTGAACAGAAAGAGGATGATAGCAGGTCTCTGGCATCTGATTTTTGTTCCTCTTGTGATTGTACTAATCCTAACCTATGGGACTGAAATCCAATGGTTCAAGGCATACATGATTGATAATACCTTCGTCATTGGTGACCTCCATATACCAGTTATCATGACTACAATATTCACAGCATACCTTTCGTCAATACTTGTTGTTGTTGTGAATTTGTATCGTGAAGTCAGTAATGGTCTCAAGAAGCTCAAGAAGATGGAAGATGCACACACTCCTGAAAGCGTCATGGAGGATGAGCGAGATACTATGATGAATAGATACAGCTCATCGATCAGAATCAAGTTCCTGATGTTCTTGGTAGTTGTGGGTGCTGCAGCAGTTACTACTATGGACTTTCTTCAGAGTTACGATATTGGAGTGATAGTTCTGATGCCAGTAGCATTCTTGGTTGTGATACCATTCATCTCATCAAAGATTGTTAAGGTCTTCAATCAAGCAACAAGCATCAGAATCAGAAAGAGTGATTCAATTATTGATTCAACATCATATGATGATGCAACTGAAGATCTGGATACTGGGGACGAAATAGAATCGAGTGAGGATTAAAAAAAAATGGGGGGCAGAAAGTCAGCTGCCCCTTTTCTAAATTCAAGAGAAACTATTCTTCGGTTTCATTATCTTCGAAAGAGTCATCTTCAGGTTCATCAGACATATCTTCAATTTCTGTTTCATCTGAAATGGTATGATCCTGTGATTCCTCTTCCAATTCCTCCTGAACTTCTGTAGTTCCTTCTTCTACATCATACTCAGGAGTGACCTCCTCAACTATGGGTTCTTCAGCAGATGGTTGAATTGGATCTCCGCTCTTAGCTTCATCTGCTGCTGCTTCAGATGCAGCTTCTTCTTCAGTAGGCATCCATTTCTTCCCGTCATCCATATCAGTCTGGAATTTCTGAACCTGTGTCTTTCGGCTGACATAGAGAGCGATAATCACAGCAAGCGACATTGCGGCACCAACGAGTGTAATTGTTGTTTGCAATGTACTAGCACTGTCTCCGAGTAATTGTTGCCAAGTGACCACAAGGAAGGCAAGACCAGCGATATTCATCACAAAGCTTCGTAATGGTGTTCCCACTTTAACAATTTCAGTCACGCCTGTATCAACCATTGCCGCAGCAATTACTCCTGCATTGTAGTCTGTTGATTTAGTCTTCTTTGCGAGGGTCCGAATATCAGTGGATTTCTTCTTGCCCATGACCTTTAGAGCTGTGGGAACTTTTTCGGATAACAGATCCGCATAATGAGCTCGTGCATCGTCCTGAGTGAAATTGCATTTCTTACACATATCGAGTTTTTTGTTCCAATCTCTTTTACATTTCGGACACTTATCAACTGGCCACGCGTCAGGAGCGACTTCTCGCAATCTCTGACGAACTAAATATTCGCTAACACCACTATCTTCTCTACTTTCGTCATCCTTCTTCTTCTTGCCCATCTTTGTCATTCCAGCAAGCATGGAGAATAGTAATGGCAAAGCACCTATTACTGTAAGATTTGGTAAAGACTTCAGTTCAGAGGCTTTCTTGTGAATACCACGCAACTTGTATGCAGTCTTGAGACCGTCAAAAAGCGCCATGAATCCATTTCCAAGTCCATAAACTGCACCAAAGGTTGCAGCTATAGCAGAAATACCCGTAACTGACGTGAATATATCTGTAGGGGCAGCAGGGATACTAAAGTAAAATGTATTCTTGACCACATGCTCGGTTGCAGTGTCCCCTTCAATGTAATATCTGAAATCTAATGATGCTTCAAAAATTCCTGTGGTGATCTTGATTGGGCCATATGAAAGAATAGTTGAGAGATCAATCATAGCATCAACAGGGGGAATAGTAACATTATGGTCGACCCAAATCCAAGTCGAATTAGTCACAGGATCCACGATTTGAATCGGGAGTAGTGCAATCCCTTGATAGTAAAATGTGATAGTTCCGGTCATATTCAAGTTCTGAGTCAATGTATCATTTACTTCAATCTGAAGGAATAAATCCATCGGACCTTCCATGTTTATTAAAATTGGATTTGTGTCATCAGAGAACTTTACGTTCTGCCCATCTAGACCAGCATAAACAAACAAGGTCTTGTCATTAACAAAATCAGTTGGAAAAACTGGTGTCTGTGCAGTGGTAGTTGTAGAGATTCCTCCAACAAATAATACCATAAACAAAGTCATGAATCCGAAGAATAGCATTTTTGAGGGTGAGTGACGCATTACCTAATCTCAACTCCATTTTGACTGAAGGATGTTTTGTGTGCTAATCTTAACTGTTAAGGGTTTTGGGGATTTAGGTAGAACCAGTTTGTGGTGCAGGTTCTTTAATACCTCGAACCATATTAGCGACCTTTCGAGCAATAGATGCAAATCCTTCACTCTTTTTCAGTACACCCTTAGCGCCAACCTCGACAGCCTGCTGCAGTGAGTCAGCATCGAAATATGCTGTAAGAAGATGGATATTACTTACTCCCAATTCAGTAAGTGCCCGAGTACACTCAAGACCGTTCATCTCAGGCATTTTCATATCCATAAGGACAAAATCGGGAGGATGTCCCTGACCTATGCATATGTTTGCTTTTTCTACAGCTTCATCTCCATTAGTTGCTGTAATGATTTCATAATCATCAAGGAATTTCCTGAGGTAAGAATCCATGACCTCATGAATTGCTGGTTCGTCATCCACAATTAGGATTCGCAGAGTCACTGAATATTCCCCACAATTGACTGGTTAATCAGTATTGGTAGAACCACCTTATCAATCGTGTGATATTCACGAATATATTTATTGCAGTTTCAATCAGTATCAAGAAATGGGTGAATATGATGGTCTTTGAAAGAATGCCCTTAGAAATTTGGTTCGATGAGTATCAATTCGAGGTTGAGTATGATATTGGCGAGAGTGGAATGAAATTTCTTAAAGTGAAAGATCTTGGTATCGATCTTAATGAGATTGAACTACGCTATGGTTATCACCTAGGTCATCCTGACTTGAGGAAAGATATCGCGAAACAATATCAAGGCATGACTATGAACAACGTTGCTGTCACTACAGGTGCAAGTGAGGGTAACTTTGCTGTTATTGGGCATTTAGTTGGTTCCAAAGACCACTTGATAATTGAGCATCCAACATATCCATCACTCTATCAAATTCCGAGGTCTCTTGAGAGGGACCATTCATTATTCAAATTAACTTGGAAAAATCAATTTAGACCAGATATGAACGAGTTACGCAAATTGGTCAAGAAGAATACCAAACTCATTACTCTTACTCACCCCAATAATCCAACAGGATCAGCAATTACACTTGATGAGTTGAAAGAAGCTATTGAGATAGCAGAAGCAGCTGATGCATATCTTATGGTCGATGAAACCTATAGAGATATGATGTTCGACAAACCGCCCTCGCTTGCTGCAACACTTAGTCCGAATGCAATCAGTCTAACAAGTATGTCAAAGACATGGGGACTCCCTGGAATTCGGATTGGTTGGGTCGTGGCAGACACTCCCATTATTGAAGCAGTTCGAGCTGTTCGCGAGCAAGTAACTATTTGCAACTCTTCGCTTGGAGAAGCAATAGCCAAGAGAGTACTTGAGAAGAAGGGCAATCTACTTGATGGATTGCGAAAATCAATGTTCTCAAACTACGCTATTGTGAGGGATTGGATGGAAAGCCAATCGTGGTTAGAGTGGATAGAACCAAAGAGTGGAGTAGTTTGTGCTCCAAGATTAAAGAACGGTGAAAGTACCGATGAACTCTGTCACCTTCTCGTGACGAAATATCGAACTTTCACAGTTCCTGGATCAAGAATGGAGCTAGATGGTCACTTCCGATTGGGCTTTGGTGGAGAAAAAGAAGAACTAACGAAAGGGTTGGACCAACTTACCTTAGCATTGAAAGAAATCTATGGGTGAAATTTGTAGGTATTCTTTAGGATAGAAACGTACTCATCACTGGACATGAGGTTTCTATCTTGATGAAAGAGAATACTTCAGCTACTTCGGATGCTTGGACTCCTATAGCTAAATTCACACGAGAAACAGGTATGGTAAATGTTCGTTTCAATCTCATTAAAAAGGGAGAAATTCGCACCGTAACTCAACGTAGTGTCGGGAGAAGACATCAGATTTCTGATTGTATCGTGGGTGATTCAACAGGAATTGTAAATCTAACTTTATGGAATGGAGACATAGATACTATAGAACAAGGTCACACGTACGAACTACGAAATGGTTTCCTTAATTTGTA